>Ga0207422_1002125_pt1 | contig 29357 bp, 26 predicted proteins | sample MarCyaLeptolynsp_FD_187757 | JGI IMG/M metagenome (GOLD analysis project Ga0207422, IMG submission 187757) | Marine cyanobacterial communities from Panama - species 1 Leptolyngbya sp. (SPAdes) | ecosystem: Environmental > Aquatic > Marine > Unclassified | place: Panama: Panama City | collected... | reverse complement strand
GTAGAAGGAGCAGTAATCATCTACACATCGAAGCGGGGTCTTAGCTATTCGGGGTGCTGTCATTGACTCTGTCTCCTTTTGGGACTCTTGCTCCCTGTTTTACTTTCCCCAGAGTGACATAAGTGGGTTATCTCCCCATTTTTTGCGGGTGAGTCGCGCCCACTTATCTTTAGAATGGATTGAGAAACAAAGAAATTGAAATTTTTCTCAACTTTTTTGGTGTGGGGGAGGTAATCGGAAACTGTGACTTTAGCTGAAATCATCGAAAAAGGTGGGGTTGCGATTTGGCCCCTACTCTTTCTCTCAATTCTGTCAGGCTACGCAATCATCGATCGCATTTGGTTTTGGTCGAGAGTTCTGCTACAAGAGCGACAGGCGATCTCTAGCGTTCTCGAAGCTGCTTATCGCAACTGGGACGTAGCGGTAGAAATTGCGAAGGATTATCGGCGACATCCCATCGGTCGTTTTTTCTACGCACCCCTTCAACTCCCCAACCCAGAACCGGAAGTTTTTCACCTAGCCATGGAATCAGCGGCGGATGAAGAGCTGGCTCTCATGCGACGAGGAGACAAAATTCTAGAGGCGGTGATTGCTCTGGCTCCTTTGTTGGGATTGTTAGGAACGGTTTTGGGGTTAATCAATTCATTGGGGTCGATCAGTATCAGCGATTTGGGAACCTCTTCTACAGCTGGCGTAACTTTGGGCATTGGCGAATCTTTGATTTCAACGGCTGTCGGCTTGGGGGTGGCAATTGTGAGTTTGGCCTTTTATCGCCTCTTTCAATCTTTTCTCTTCGGGCAAGTGAGAATTTTCCGCAAAGCTGGGGCAGATCTCGAAGTGATTTATCGACAGCGGTGGCTGGAGACAGAGGAACTGAACTATCCCAGTTCGACAGAAGTGCCTCTGGCCAATGCAGTGGTGGAGGAAACGCCGCCTCAAGAAGTTGCTGGCAATTAAGCGCTTCAAACGCCTGTCGGTGCAACGCTGAAACCCTCATTGTTAGGGCTGCTCGCTGCCAATCGCGTCGGTAATGGAGTGCAGACCTCGTTCTTCGAGTTTGCGGACGAGTCCGGCTAAAATGCGCCGCACCAGTAACGGGCCTTCGTAAATCCAGCCAGTATAGACTTGAACGACGCTTGCTCCCGCCGCAATTTTTTCCCAAGCATCGTCGGCGGTAAAAATGCCGCCCACACCAACAATCGGGAGCTGGCCTTGGGTTTGCTGGTGAATGAAGCGGATGACGGCGGTAGAGCGATCGCGCAGCGGTTTGCCGCTGATCCCTCCGGCTTCTTCTGCAACCGGATTCCCCGTTGCGGCAACGGTTCGAGCGTTTAACCCCTCGCGACGAATGGTGGTGTTGGTGGCGATAATCCCGGCAAGTTGGTAAGTCCGAGCTAAATCGACGACATCCGCGATCGCGCCCCACTCTAAGTCCGGGGAAATCTTAACCAAGAGCGGCTTTCGTCCCTGATTTTCTCCTTGTAATGCCTCTAGGATGGTACTGAGTTGGGCTTTATCTTGAAGCGATCGCAGTCCTGGCGTATTGGGCGAGCTAACATTCACCACAAAATAGTCGCCCCAATCTCGCAGTCGCTGGAAACTTCCTAAGTAATCGGCCGCAGCTTCCTCCAGGGGGGTGACTTTAGATTTGCCTAAATTGATGCCTAGAGGATGCGATCGCCCTGGGTTGCGCTGCAATCGCTCCCTCAGGGACAAACTCCCTTGATTGTTGAATCCCATCCGGTTCAAAGCCGCCTCATCCTGAGGCAAGCGAAAGAGACGCGGGCGAGGATTGCCCGCTTGAGGGTGATAAGTCACCGTTCCCAGTTCGGCGAAACCAAACCCCATGCGGCTCCAAACTCCAGCAGCCACTCCATCTTTGTCAAACCCCGCTGCTAGTCCCAGAGGGTTGGGAAAATGCAGTCTCCACAACTGTTGCTCCAGTCGCGGATCTCGAAAGCTCAGCCTTCGTTCGAGTTCTGACAGCACCCATTGAGCGGGAGGGCGATCGCGAGTCTCGTCCAACCACCCCAGCAAGGCTAGACTTCGCCGATGTAATCGTTCCGGATCGGCTTTGAGAGTTGAAAACAACAGCGGACGAACGGCAGTACGATAAAGATCCATTTCATCGATCGGTAACTCTTGGCGAAACTAAAAATCGCGATCAACTCCTCTTCAGAGTTCGGGGTTTTGAGTTCAGAATTCAGAATTTAGGGAAAAGGGAAAAGGGAACAGTCTGATAATTTGTCTCCGTGTCTCCGCGTCTCCGCGTCTTCGTGTCTTCCCCATCTCTCCAATTTTCCTTGTCCCCCTTGTCCCCCGACTCCCAACTCCCTATTCCCTCGCCTCTAACTGCTGTAGTTCTTGCCAGCGGCTTTCGAGCTGCTCTTTCTCTTGTTTCAAACTTTGCTCCAGTTCTTGAATTTGTTCTCGACGAGTTTCGATTTCGAGATTGCGACGGGTCATATCTTGGCTTTGTAGCGTCAATTCTTGTCGCCATTGCTCGATCGTGGCTTCTTCTTCGCCAAAGGAACAAGGTTCGGAGGAAGTTGTCGAAAGTTTCTGGACTAGACCCAGCACCCACTCTTTGGCATCCTGAATAGCAAGAATCTGAAGATTTTCATCCAAGTCCGCCAAAACCAAGCGACCATTGGTCAGAAGAGAGACATCCAAGGGGCTATTTTCTTCGAGAAAAATGGACTCGGAACTCTCAGTCGTCCAAGCATTTTCGGAAGTTTGGACGGCCAGGAGTAGCAGTTCTATCCTCTCTGCTTGCAGTTTATTTTGCACTTGGGCTAGGTATAACATGGGATTTTTGAGTAGTCGGATCGTCAGGCTTTGGTACGGGCGTTGAGTTGTCTAAAATTTACTTGCCCTTGCTCCTCGTGCAACCATGGAAGATGAGTTCAGCAGCCGATCGCTTCATTTTAGGCGATTGAGGCGATCGCGCAGGATTTCGGCCTGTTTTTGCGCTTCGGCTAGAGCCTCTCTTGCACCTTGCACCACTTCAGCAGGAGCATTGTTGGTAAAGCCAGGATTGTTAAGACGGCTCATCAGAGCGCTGGCCTCTCCTTCAACTTTACTTAATTTCTTTTCTAATTTGGCAGACAAAGCATCGAGATCGACGAGATCGGTTAAAGGTATCAAGACTTGTACGGTGCCGACAACTCCAGCGAAAGCTTTAGTACCTTCTTCGGCGAGGGTTGGGGTAATGGTTAAAGCATCGACTTTACCCAAATCTTGAATGTAGGACTGTCCTGCGGTCAAAATTTGGCGTTCTTGCGGGCTGTCGCTTTGCAAAATAATGGGAGTTTTGAGCTGGGGTTTAATCTCTGCTTCGGCCCGCAGGTTCCGAATGGTTCGGATCGTTCCAATCAATAGCTCAAACTGCTGTTCGAGTTCGGGGTCTACGAGGGTTTTAACAGTCATTATTGGTTTGAGAGGGTAGCAAGGGGGAACGGGAAAGGGGCCCGTCCCCAACAGGTGGGATACAGCCGCGATCGCGCCCTTAAGAAGATTTTTTGCCCAAGACTTGTTCTTTGAGCTGTTGCCAGGTATCGACCAGTTCCTGACGGTTGTTGGACTGAATGAGATAGCGACTCGCGAACCACAAGCACACTCCTAAACCCACCACTTCAAAGAAGGGCGACAGTAGGGGAATGCTGCGAACAGCATTTAAGGTGGCTTGCACCACTGTGAGCGAGATCGCCAAACCGACAAAGAGTCCGATCACGCCGAACGCGCGTTGGTAGGTTGAGAAAAACGCCAGAACTTCGCCGGGAAGCGTTTCGACAAAAGAGAGAGCTTGACCCAGAAGTTGGGAAGTTTGGGACTGACCCTCTCCCTCTGTCATCACCGTCACGCTAGGGGAAGGTGGTGCAGGTTCGGGTTCGGGGACGGGTGTTTCGGCGACGGGAAGGTCGGGTTCGGTAATAACCGGTTCTTGAATTTCAGTTTCTGGAGTCAAAGGGGCCTCCGGTTCTATCGGTGGGGGAGATTCATGACTGGGAAGCGGGTCGTTCATAGCTTGTACCTCTAGAATTTCATCGACTTTTGGATATGCTTGTAATGCTAAAGTGCTGTCGTTTTTTTGCGTTAAATTGTGCCAGATTTCTTCGGTGATATGCGGCATAAAGGGATGCAGGAGTTTGAGAATTCCGTCCAGCACATAGGCTAGAGTTTGCTGGGCAACTTGCCGCGATGGAGAGGTCGCCTCATCCCAAAGTCGAGGTTTGACCAGTTCAATATACCAGTCGCAAAAGTCTCCCCAGATGAAATCATAAAGTCCTTTGGCCGCTTCTCCCAGGCCGTAGGTATCGAGATAGTCCTGAGTTTGTTGGAGGGTGCGATAAAAGCGCGATAGAATCCAGCGATCGCACAGCTCTAAATTCGCAACAGTCGGATAGCCCAACTGTTCTGGCGTTTTGCCGTCTAGGTTCATCAAGACAAACCGAGCCGCATTCCATAACTTATTGGCAAAGTTGCGGGATGCCTCCACCAACTCGGACTCGTCAGTTTTGCGGTTGTACTGGAAGCTAATATCTTGACCGGCCCCGGCCACTTCTCGAATAAGAGCGTAGCGCAAAGCATCAGCTCCGTATTTTTCCGTCAGAACTAGGGGATCGATGCCGTTATTCAACGTCTTAGACATCTTTCTTCCCTTCTCATCCCTGACCAAACCGTGAATGTAGATATCTTTGAAGGGCATTTCTCCGGTGAAATATCCGGCCATCATGGTCATGCGCGCAACCCAGAAAAAGATAATGTCGAATCCCGTCACGAGGATGGAGTTGGGGTAGTAAGCAGCGAGATCGGCGGTTTCTTCGGGCCATCCCATCGTCGAGAAGGGCCACAACCCGGAGGAAAACCAGGTGTCGAGAACGTCGGGATCTCGTTCTAGCCGAACGTCCGGGCCAAACTGCGCGATCGCTTTGGCTGTTGCCTCTTCTTCATTGCGAGCAACGATAAAGGGGGTGCGATCGGTAATGCGATCGCCGGTTTCGCTAATGGCGTACCAAGCCGGAATTTGATGCCCCCACCAAAGTTGGCGAGAGATACACCAATCTTTCAGGCGCACCAACCAGTCTCGATACACTTTTTTCCAACGTTCTGGGATAAATTCCGGAGAATTTTCGCGATCGCAGCAGTCTAGGGCTTTCTTCGCCAGGGGGCTAATGTTTACAAACCATTGCGTCGAAATTAAGGGTTCGACGGGAACTTTCCCGCGATCGCTGTAGGGGACTTTGTGCTTGTACTCCTCAACCTTTACCAAGAATCCTTCTTCTTCTAACCGCCGCACCACGTTCTCGCGAGCAACAAATCGATCCTGTCCGGCGAAGTCGCCGGCATTCTGATTCAGCGTTCCATCTTTGTTGAGAATGTTAATCGAGGGTAAATTGTGGCGTTTCCCCATCTCAAAGTCGTTGGGATCGTGGGCCGGGGTCACTTTCACGCATCCCGTGCCAAATTCCGGCTCGACTAACTCATCGGCAAAAATGGGAATTTCTCGGTTCGTGAGAGGCAGCACGATCGTTTTTCCGACAAAATCCCGGTAGCGATCGTCATTGGGGTTGACGGCAACGCCTGTATCTCCCAACATGGTTTCCGGGCGCGTGGTTGCCACCTCGATGAAACCGCTGCTATCAGCGAGAGGGTAGCGCAAATGCCAAAGATGGCCGTCTACCTCCTTATTCTCAACTTCCAAATCCGACACCGCCGACTGGGACTCCGGACACCAGTTCACCATGTACTGACCGCGATAGATTAAGCCATCTTCGTAGAGGCGCACAAAAGCGGTTAGCACCGCGTCGGAGAGGCCGCTATCGAGGGTAAAGCGTTCTCGCGACCAGTCGGCGGAGAGGCCGAGGCGTTTGAGTTGATTGACAATGCGATCGCCCGACGATTCTCGCCATTGCCAAGCGCGATCGAGAAACTGCTCTCGTCCAATATCATCGCGCGTTTTCCCTTCTTGTTTGAGTTGCTTTTCCAGCAAAGTTTGGACGGCAATACTGGCGTGATCGGTTCCTGGCAAACACAGCGTATTGAACCCTTGCATCCGGTGGTAGCGCACCAAAGTGTCAATTAGGGCAATTTCAAAGGCGTGACCCATGTGCAAGCTTCCCGTAACATTCGGGGGGGGGATGACAATGCTGTAGGGTTTGCCGGGATGCTGGGGATCGGCTTGAAAAATCTGATGTTTCTCCCAATATTGCTGCCACTTTTCTTCAGTTAAGAAGGGATCGTATTGGGAGGCGAGGGTGGGAGTTGTTGCTGTCATGCCAAGAATATAAGGTGAAGTCTCTGGAAAATCGCTTTCCTGGGGCTGAATTCGGGTCAGTTAGCTCGCTCAAAGAAAGGCTCAAGCGCCCGAACGTACTTAAATTTTGCCATAGGGAGGGAGTTGGGTTCAGTTATCAGCGTCTGACGGCGAGGGAGTCGGGAATAGGGAATAGGGAGTAGGGAGTTGGGGAAACTTTTCATTGAGCATTTATCAATTCAGAGTAGGGGCTGGGAAACCCAGCCCCTACTCTGAATTCTGAACTCTGAACCTGCCAAACTGAGGTTGAGACGTGTCAAAGCATACTGCGAAGCATCCAAGCTGTTTTCTCGTGGATGCTCATGCGCTCGGCCAGCAAATCGACGGTAGACTCGTCGCTAGCTTTTTCGGCGGCGGGAAAGACGCTGCGAGCGGTTCGCACAACTGTTTCATTCGCCTCTACGAGCAAGCGGATCATATCTTGCGCTTCGGGAACGCCTCGCGTTTCGGAGATCGAAGAGAGTTCGGCGTATTCGCTGTAACTTCCCGGTGCGGGATAGCCAAGGGTGCGAATGCGTTCGGCGATCGCGTCCACAGCGAGGGCCAGTTCGTTGTACTGAATCTCGAACATGGCGTGCAGCGATTGGAACATGGGGCCGGTGACGTTCCAGTGGAAGTTGTGGGTTTTCAAGTAGAGGGTGTAGGTGTCTGCGAGCAAGCGAGAGAGACCTTTAACAATTTCCTCGCGATCGCTCTGCTCGATACCAATGTTGACAGCAATTTTTTCTATCGCTTGCATGGGAAACTCTCCTAATCTTTCAAAAAAGTAACGTTAAGCTAAGTGTTTCTGTAAGACCGATCTCGGCGCGCGCCGCACTCGACAAGCGATCGTGGCTTTGCCAAGACGCTGGTGCGCTTCGTAACGATGACAGCCCGAAAAACTGTAGTACTGGCCGTCTACTGCCAACACCTCAATTGGTTCTTTTAAACCCTCGCGAGCAATCGAGGCCATCAGGATTTTAACCTTTTGGGGATCGGTTTGCCGGGGTAAGGGACGGCAGATCTCAGCGAGGGGAATCTCTCGAATTGCAACCATATTGAGTATTTGATTGTTATTGTCCTTAAATCATATTCGTTATGACTTTGCTTTGCAAGATGTCCGACCGGGAAAGTCACGAAATTCTTTAACCTTCAAAGTTGCGTCTCGACTCCCAACCCTCTCGTCGTTCCCCCGTCGCGTCAGATGCCGCCGACCGACCTGTAATTTTCGATAAAAGCTTGCAACAATTCTTTACAAGCTCTACAACTATCAATAGACCGTCCCGTAACTTGAAGCAGCTTTCATCCACCGCATCCTCCGAGGCGAAATCGGTCAATGAGTTGAAAATACGTCAGTTGAAGTTCTAGAGTTGAATAAGAAATTGAGTTGTTTTCCATCTCGGTTGCTGCGGCCCGGCAATCCGCAAACTCCAGCCCCAACCCCCAATTATTCCAGGACAAGGAGAGGCAGCGATCCGTGCTTCAACGCTTAAAGCAAGACTTGAAAAGCGACCTCATTGCAGGTCTGCTGGTGGTTATTCCCCTAGCCACCACCATTTGGCTGACTCTAACCATTGCTCGCTGGGTCATCAACTTTCTCACAGAAATCCCCAAGCAACTGAACCCCTTTGAAGGACTAGACCCCCTTCTGACGACCCTACTCAATCTAGCAGTCGGATTTGCCGTTCCTCTCGTCTTCATTTTGCTGATTGGTTTGATGGCTCGCAATATTGTCGGCCGCTGGTTTCTCAATTTGGGAGAACAGATTTTACAAGCCATTCCCTTAGCCGGTTCGGTATACAAAACCCTCAAGCAAATTCTCGAAACCCTACTACAGGATTCGAGCAGTAAGTTTCGCCGCGTCGTCATGGTGGAATATCCCCGTCAAGGCGTGTGGTCAATTGGGTTTGTGACAGGTGCTGTCACGGGAGAATTTAAGTCTCACGTACCCCAACCGATGCTCAGCGTGTTTATCCCAACAACGCCCAACCCAACCTCTGGCTGGTATGCGATGGTTCCAGAAGAAGAAACAATCGAGCTTTCTCTGTCAATTGAAGATGCGTTTAAAGTTTTGATTTCTGGCGGGATTGTCAGTCCCGATCGCTCTGTCCCCATCTCCCTCGCGCGATCGCCTCACCACTCCGAAAAAGTTCCCCTCAAAACGACAGTTGAAAGAGGGGAAGAACAGCGGCAAGTTTTATCCCTCGAAGAAGACGTTTAGAAATTTTCCTATCTCCATGCGAACTCGCAAACAACCTCGGCGCATTGCTCGCGAACTGGCACTGCTCAGTCTGAGTCAGCTTAAGATTTCTGCCGAACAGCTTACCGAAAAACAGATCCAAGATTTGCTGGTGGCCGCCACTCGCACGATTACGACCGAAGTCCAAGATGTACTAGAAACCGCATCAGCAGAAGTTCAGCGTGGCAACGATCGCCTGCTCAACAGCGAAACCCGCGCGGTGGATGTCCGCAGCGCCAAGGCAATGGTGAGCGAGGCGCTGGAGTTAGCTCAGACGGCAATTAACCGTTTGGGATATGCTCTCGATTTGCCTGAATTTATCCAACTTGCCGATCGCATTGAAGTTCGAGAATACGCGCTCGAAGTGATTGGTACTGTGAACCGACGGCAAGCAGACATCGACAGCGCTATTGAAGAGGGAATGGTGAACTGGCAGTTAAACCGCCTACCAAAAATTGACCGCGATATTCTCCGAATTGCCGTGGCCGAATTTCTGTTTCTCGATCTCGATTTGAAATTTGCGATTAACGAAGCGGTAGAACTGGCTAAACGCTACTCCGATCGCGAAGGCTATCGCTTTATTAACGGCGTGCTTCGACGAGTGAGCGATCGCATCGAAGTAACCCCTGACGGTGAGGGAATAAGCAATAGACAATAACAGTTTGATCTGGTTGGTAAAAGTTTAAGTCACGAGAGCCAATTAGCTTCAACTTACCAATTTGCTTACCATCGGTAAACGTAATCCGTTTCCGGTCTTCAGAAAGCTTCCATCCATCGGTCATAATCAATGATGTCCCAATTGAGCGGGATTGAATCCCTTCCCGAAGAGTTAAGTTTTAATGATTACCGTTGCATTGCCCAAAGGCGCTCTCCTCAAAGACAGCATTCGTCTCTTTCAGAGCATTGGCTTAGATTTTAGTGCTTTTCTCGATTCGGCCAATCGCCAACTGCAAATTCCCGATCCGACCAACCAAGCTCAAGCACTGCTGGTTCGGGCCCAGGATGTTCCGGTGTATGTCGAGTACGGCCAGGCCCAGTTAGGAATTGTCGGCTATGATGTTTTGCGCGAAAAATCGCCTCAAGTTGCTCAGCTTGCCGATCTTCGGTTTGGGGGCTGTCGATTGTCGGTGGCGGTTCGGGAAGCAAGTTCTTATCGGCGATCGCTCGAACTCCCGCCTCACGGTCGCGTGGCTTCTAAATTTGTCCGCTGCGCTCGCGAATACTTCTATTCTTTAGATTTGCCCGTCGAAATTGTTCCCCTCTATGGTTCGGTGGAACTGGGGCCCATTACGGAAATGTCGGAGGCGATCGTCGATTTGGTGTCTACGGGACGCACGCTCAAGGACAATGGTTTGGTGGAGATTGACGTTCTTTTCCACAGTACTGCCCGCTTAATTGCCCATCCCCTCAGCTACCGCTTGGATGCAGATTGTCTCTCCGATTGGGCCAACAAGTTGCGCGAGGAGGCTTTGCAAGCGGTTTAGTGTATTCGAGTCTCAAACCCTGATTCTCCTGTTGTGGATGCTCGCGATTTCCTTTTATCGAGCAAGAGTTTCAAATTGTTCGCATCAGACGCGAATCTTTTTGTTTGACGAACCACAGAGTCACAGAGGCATGGAGAGGGGGGAGAGAGGAGCGAATCTTAAATCTCTACAATAAGGGAAGGGATGAGTTGAGGTAAGACCAAATGAGCGAGTTGCCGCAGCCAGAAGTGGAGGGGAGTGGAAATCTTGCCCGATCGAGCGATTCGGAGGGAATTGCGACTCTGCTCAATCGCAAGTTGCAGGCCCGAGGCATTACCGTCGCTGTTTCTTGGCAGCAGGGAGGCCTGGAAATTGCGCTGGAAGGGGAAGACAGTCCGCCAGATGAGGGAGAGTTAGTGGCTTTTATCTCGGAGGCGATCGCGAAGTTTAAGGTCGATCCGATTGAAGCGATCGAAGTTTGCGGGCGCATTCGGGGGGAGACGCAACCGGCTTGGGTGCATCGGATTGAGTGGGACAATGGGGACGTTCGGCAAGCGCTTGCCGACTGGTTGAACGCAAGTGCGAAGATTGCTCCCTTGTCTTTTAATGAAGAGACGGAAAGAGGAGCGGACGAACGGCAGGACTTTCTTCGCTTCAGACTCGCAGCGGCGGAAACCGCCTTGCTCCCCCTTCACTGCATCAAGGAGGTGCTGAATCTATCGCTGACGGAGGTGTTACCTGTTCCCCAGATGAGCGATCGCATTTTGGGTATTTATCACTGGCGGGGCGAGATGCTGTGGTTGATCGATCTCAATCGTTTGTTGGGTTTTCCGGCATTTGTAGCGCGCGATCTCAACGAACAAGCTAGCGCGATCGTGTTGCAGTTTCGCGCCCAAACGTTGGGGTTGGTCGTCCAACAGGTTGAGGATATCGAACGGCTTCGGTTGGAGGATCTCCAGCCAGCCAGTTCGAGATTGTTTTCTCCCCAACTACTGCCTTTTGTCAGCGGGTATTTGGCCGGCAGTATTGTTCTCGATCCGGGTGCAATTTCAGTGCCGGAACGCTACGCATCGGTCTAAGTCAAATTGAGTTTTTCAATAAAAAATTTGGAAGATAAAAATTACCGCGATCGCGCCTCCCAGTTATGGCAGCAGGGACAGCTTGTTGAGGTTGAGATTGTCAATCTCAGCGATTCGGGCGATGGGGTCGGACGTTGGGGCAATCGCGTGGTTTTCGTCCCCAACAGTGTGACGGGCGATCGCGCGATCGTCCGCCTCCTGCGCGTCAAACCCCAATACGCTTTTGGCAAACTGCACCAACTGCTGGCGCGATCGCCGTTTCGCGTCCGACCCAGCTGTATCGTTGCGGACAAATGCGGCGGCTGTCAGTGGCAGCATATTGGCGATCGCTATCAACAGGACAGTAAAAGCGAACTTGTCCGGCAAGCGTTAGAGCGCATTGGTGGATTTTCCGATCCCCCCATCTCCCCGATTTTAACCGCGCGATCGCCGCTTCACTATCGCAACAAAGTAACTTACCCCCTGGGGATCGGCCCGGCGGGAAACGTGCAAGCCGGATACTATCGCCAGGGAACGCATCAACTCGTCAACCTCAACCAATGTCCGGTTCAGGACGAACGCTTGAATCCCCTCCTCGCTGGAGTTAAACGGGATATCCAGCAGCAAGGATGGTCAATTTACGACGAAAAGCGGCATCAGGGACAACTGCGCCACCTCTCCCTTCGCATTGGATTGCGGACGGGAGAAGTACTGCTGACCCTCGTCAGTACCGATCTCGCTCTCCCCAGACTGGAGGAGCAAGCGCAAGCTTGGTTGCAAGCATACCCCCAATTGGTGGGCGTTGCAGTAAACCTCAATCCTCGCCGCACCAACGCCATTTTTGGCCGAGAAACTCGCTGCATTGCCGGACGGCCGTACCTGCGAGAAATTTTTGCTGGTTTGGAGTTTCGACTGCGGCCGGAGACCTTTTTCCAGGTCAACACCGAAGCAGCAGAGTTACTGCTCGATGTCATTGTCGAGCGCTTAAACTTGCAAGGACGCGAGATCTTACTCGATGCTTACTGCGGGATCGGAACCTTTGCACTTCCCTTGGCGAAACGAGTGCAACAGGTCATTGGCATTGAAGTTCAGGCGGCATCAGTGCAACAAGCTCGAATCAATGCCGAGGCGAACGCGATCGCTAACTTTACCCCGCTTGCAGGCACGGTTGAATCCCAACTGCCCAAACTCAACGAGATCCCCGATGTCGTCCTGCTCGATCCGCCTCGCAAAGGGTGCGATCGCGCCGTTCTCGAAGCGCTCTTGCACATTCGGCCCCAACAAATTGCCTACATCAGTTGTAAAGCGGCAACGCTCGCGCGGGACTTGAAGGCTCTTTGCCAGACAGGACTTTATCAGTTGACCGCCATTCAACCGGCTGATTTTTTTCCCCAGACTCCTCACGTTGAATGCGCGGCTTTTCTACGCAAGTTTTTATAGCATTTTTTTTGTCTTCTGTCAATAGGTAATATCCAGTATCTTTAGATCGAATTTTGATATAATTGAGTTGGGTTTCCGTAATACCTACTTATTAGAAACAGCTTAACTCTTTATAAAAATTGGAGTTAGCGTTATTCTGAGACTACTCCAAACTTAAGGCTTATTATCCATCAGCTATTCCACCCCAAATAACCAACGATGTGAATGGCTTAAACTCAGCAAAGTCTTACTCATGATGAGTTGTAAAAAACAGGAAAGCGGCAGCATGACCAATCATTCTAACCGCTGGCAGAAAACAAAAATTGCTGTTTTATTTCAATGACGTTGCCATGACTTAACCCTACTCTTGCAACGCTTCCAAGCTTCCAAAACATCTTCAATTCCTCCTGACAGTCGGGTTGCATTGAATTGATTCCAAGTCAAGCATCTTGAGGTAACGCGCGTGATTGCTATCTCCCTGAATGCGGCTAGAGGTAAATGGCAAACGATGAGCTTTGCTTCTACCCTTTATCTTTGCCCAATTTTAGATTTATTGCTTGCCAACATTCCCAAGAAATGGCAACCAGAACTCCGACTCGGACTCCAAGAAGCACTTGTCAATGCTGCAGTCCACGGCAATAAACTCGATCCCAGCAAGCGAGTTGTCGTTCAATTTTCCAGTTCCGATCGCCTCTACTCCTGGGTAATTTCCGACGAAGGAGCGGGATTTATCCCCAAATGCGATTGTCCCATTATCCCCGATGGAACTCTACCGCCAGAAGACGCAGAAAGCGGCCGGGGATTGTGCATTCTCTACCAAATTTTTGACCAAGTTCGCTGGAACCCGTCAGGCAATCAACTTCGGCTTTGTAAGCATTTTTGAAGGCTGCTTCAAAATTAGAGTCAGGAGAGTTTTGGAGGCCCTTCAATCCTCCGACTCCAGACGCTTCTCCCACGCCGCATCAATTTTGTCCGCATTGTCCAAATTTTGTGCCAACAAATCGGTCTCTGTCGTGTAAGCTAGGTCGCCTTCTCGCACCACCTCTCGACTGGCAAACTGTTGCGCATCGGCGAGCTTGCGTTGTAGCGTGGCGCTGGCAGAATTTAAATGTTGAGCGCGATCTCGCCGCTCCTGGTTCCGCGCTTCAATTTTAGGATTTCGCCACTGATTCCAGAAGTGACGAATGAGGGGAAGGCCGAGAAACGCAACGCCATACCCTAACAGAAACCAGTAAATCGAAGCGACAAAGCCAACATAGCCGCCGATCCCCGCAGCACTCGGATCTTGCAGGAGAGAGTAGAGGACAAAGGCCAAAATCAGATTGAGCGATCCCAGGCCGGCGGCGAGGAAAATTTGACCGCTACTGGCGGCGCTAAAACGCCAGCGTTGTTCTTCGAGGAAGTCTGGGATCGCCTGCCGCTCGGAGTTACCGGCGGTAACTTGCAGCTCTGGGAAAGCGTAAACGATCGCTCCCGCCTTAGAGACTTGGGGATAGCCGTTGAAGCGAGCGAGGACGGGAATCATATAGTTCTCGTCTTCCCAATGACGGGTTTCAATGCTGTCGAGGTATGGGGAAATTTGTTCGGCAACGACTGCGCCTTGAGCGTTGCGAATGACTGCGCCAATGGTTTGCCAGCGTCGCTCTTCTAGGTCTGCGTTGGGATCGCCGTCGCCAAAAAGGAAGGAAAAGACAGCTTCGAGAAAGCTCATCTCGCTGGGTTGCGCTGGGTGAGATCGCGCTCTCGAACGCCGCGATCGCCAAGATCCGGGATCGATCCACCAGAAGAGATCGGGGCCCCAGATGCGCGGGAAGAAGACAACTCCTCCGCCGCCACCGCGACTTTCATTGTTGTCATCTTTGTTGCTGTTAATGTAGACAAAAAGGACGGCGATCGCCGCAACCATCAGCAGGATAGAGAGAATCAAGACGATCCCGAAGGAAATCCGCAGAAGATAGAACAAGATCCCCGCAACTTTTTCCCATCCTTCTTGCCAGCGCAACTTCCAGTACTTATTGCGCGCGATCGCGCGGAAATTTTGAGGGAACAAATAGGCGATCTCCCCCGACTCGGAAACCTGTAATTGCCCTCCAGCGTCCGAGGCCAGAGCCAGCAGGCCCTGTTGGGCAAAATTTACCTCTAACCCAGCTTGAGCTGCGACATCGCCGACAGTGACGCGATAGTCGAGTTGCTCGACAGCTTTCGCAATGGCAGGATTGAAACTCATAAGTCGTCGCTTGATGGTGAGTGGGGTGGGGAAAGCACTTAGCGGCGGCTGCGGTCTTCCGTTCGCGATTTCTCTCTAGCACGGGTTTGAGCGCGATCGCTCGGATGCCAGTCTCAGCTTGTGCTTACGATCCCCTAATATCAGTATAAAATTGCAGTCAATTATCGCGCAGGTTCTCTATGGTTGAGAAATCTAGAACAGTTTGGCCGGTCATTACGCAATGGAGCGGAAGAATTGCGCGATTGACTCTCCCGTTCCCCATCGCGTTTCTCCTCGCCATTCCTGGCGCGATGGCGCTCGATGGGTTACAGCTCGAACAACTGCGGCGTACAGGAAGTTGCCCCAACTGCGATCTGAGTGGTGCGGTGTTGATTAATGCTCGTCTTAGCAATACCAACCTGGAAGGGGCCAACTTAGCGGCGACCGATCTCACCCGCGCCGATCTCCGCAACGCCAATCTTCGGGGAGCCAACCTAGCGGGAAGCAGCCTCGCCTACGCCAACCTGACGGGAGCGGATTTGACGGGAGCGAATTTACAAGTCGCGGGTTTAGTCAGAGCGAACTTTAGCAATGCCCTGCTGCTGGGAGCAAGTTTAATTCGGGCTAAGCTCTTAGGAGCGAACCTGAGCGGGGCCAACTTAACGCGATCGCTCCTGTGGGATGCCGATCTTAGGAGCGCTAATTTGACGGGAGCCAACTTGAGCGCCGCCGATCTCCGAGGGGCAAATGTGGAAAATAGCGCCTGGCCGGGAACGCAGGTGAGAGGGACAATTCTACCCGATGGAACTTACGCTCCTTAGCTTGAGGGAGTCGGGAATAGGGAGAGTGGGGAATTGGGGAGTTTGGGAATTGGGGAGATGGGGAATTTATTCATCCTTCATCCTGTCTTGCCGAGCGTTCCCTTGCTAGGTCAGCATTCCCTTGCGTCTTACGCCGACGCGGGGTCTCGGCGCTTCTGCCTTCATCCTTTCATAAAACTCTGAACCCTGAACTCTCAACTCTGCGTAGTGACACGAGTCGGCCTTGCGAGGGAGTCATTTCCCCGTCATACTGTTGGATGCCAAGCACGTTCGCGTCGCCTTCCGGAACGAAGAATTGCGCGATCGCCGATCCTCACGGGCCGAACGCGAAAACTGGCTGTGCGTCAAGAATACTCTAACTCCTATGGTTTTTGCAGAACGAACATTACCCGAATTTAAGACTGATTCCGTCCAACTGACCAAAGAAGAAGGCTTATTGCTTTACGAAGACATGGTGCTAGGGCGCATTTTTGAAGATAAATGTGCTGAAATGTACTATCGCGGCAAAATGTTTGGTTTTGTCCACCTCTACAACGGTCAAGAAGCCGTTTCGACGGGAGTCATTAAAGCGATGCGCGCGGATGAAGACTTCGTGTCGAGTACCTACCGAGATCACGTCCATGCTTTGAGCGCTGGCGTACCTCCCAAAGAAGTGATGGCCGAGCTGTTTGGGAAAGCAACGGGGTGCAGCAAAGGTCGCGGCGGATCGATGCATATGTTTTCGGCCGAACACAACCTGTTGGGTGGGTATGCGTTTGTCGCTGAGGGCATTCCCGTGGCCACGGGAGCGGCGCTGCAAAGCAAGTACCGCAGAGACATGATGGGAGACGAGACGGCCGACCAGGTAACCGCTTGTTTCTTCGGCGATGGTGCGAGCAATAACGGGCAATTTTTCGAGTGTTTAAATATGGCTGCGCTCTGGAAATTGCCAATAATTTATGTCGTCGAAAACAATAAGTGGGCGATCGGGATGGCCCACGATCGCGCGACCTCCCAGCCGGAAATTTACAAAAAAGCAAGCGTGTTCGGGATGCCTGGAGTCGAGGTCGATGGGATGGACGTACTCGCCGTGCGAGCGGTTGCTCAAGAAGCCGTGGCCCGCGCTCGTGCGGGGGAAGGCCCGACGCTGATTGAAGCGCTGACCTATCGCTTCCGCGGCCACTCTCTTGCCGATCCCGATGAATTGCGATCGGCAGAAGAGAAAGAGTTTTGGCAAGCGCGCGATCCTATCGTCAGATTTTCCAACTACTTAAAAGCGCAGAATTTGGCAACAGCGGAGGAACTCAAGCAAATTGACCAAGACGTGCAGCAACGAGTGAATGAAGCGGTTACATTTGCAGAAGCCAGTCCCGAACCCGATCCGAGCGAGCTACACCGTTACATTTTTGCGGAGGACTGAAGTTGGGCGGGTTTTGAGGAGCCGTCTCGGTACAATTCAGGAGAAATTGACGAACCCCGCCCCTACAGCATCCTAGGGGTCGCTCCTCAATCGAACCGTTCGATAATTCCGCCCCCCAGCAATAGATCGCCATCGTACAACACTGCGGCCTGTCCCGGAGTCACGCCAAATTGCGGCTCGTCAAACGCAATCTTAAAGCGTCCGGCTGCAAGTGGAATGGCGCTGGCGGGTACGGCCGGGGAGCGGTATCGAACCCGAACTTGACAGCGAATGGGGGCAGCGGGTTCGGCAATGGAAACCCAGTTCATCCGTCCTGCCGTACAGTCGGGTTGAGTGGCTTCTTCTCGCTTGCCCACAACCACGCGGTTCATCACCGGGTCTAATTTCATCACGTAAAGAGGTTCGGGGGCTGCAATTCCCAGGCCTTTGCGCTGGCCGATCGTATAGTGGTGGATGCCGGAATGCTTGCCCAAGATTTCGCCGCGAGCATCGACAATTTCTCCTTCTTGGGAGGAAATATAGCGATCGAGAAAGGCTTGCATGGAGCCGTGAGCTTCAATTAAGCACAAATCCTGGCTTTCGGGCTTATCCGCTGTTTTGAGATTGTACTGGGCGGCCAGGCGGCGAGTTTCGCTCTTAGTCATTTCGCCGAGGGGGAAAAGAGATGCGGCGAGTAAGTCTTGGGTTAGGTCGTACAAAAAGTAAGACTGATCTTTCTTCAGATCGACGGCCCGAAGCAGTTGGTAGCGCTCTGTTGCCTCATCGTACTGAATCCGAGCATAGTGGCCCGTGGCAATGCGATCGACACCGAGTTCTTGCCGCGCGTACTGGAGCATCGGGCCGAATTTCACCGTCCGGTTGCACTGGGAACAAGGCAGCGGCGTAATGCCTGCTTCATAACCGGAAACTAAATAATCGACAATATTTTCTTGGAACAGATCCCGCGTATCGACGATGCGGTGGGAAATTCCTAATTGCTCGCAGATAAAGGCTGCATCGACCATGCCCTCAGAACAGCATTGACCTTTCCCTTTCATCAACCACAGGGTCAGACCAATGACTTCGTAACCTTGATGGTGCAGGGTAGCAGCAGTCACGGAACTGTCTACGCCTCCGGATAAACCGACAACGACCTTGTTCATGGGATCAATGGGTTTTAGCTGAAACCCAACGCGATAATTAGCAATTTGTTCTCTATCAATATATCGCCAATTTTAGGGAGTCTGGGGATTTGCGGGAGTTAAGCTAACACGCATCTAAGAGCGATCGCTCTGGAAGGGCATTTGAGGGGGCGCGAAGCGTTAATTTCGTTGGGTTTTCCAGATCTGGAGCGATTAGGTCGGTATTAAGAGTTGGGTTGAAGGAAAAAGGCTAAAGCTTGGGCGATCGCTGCGCCCCATTTTTCGCCCAACCCCAGCAACCTACTAACCTGAATGGCGGCACGATTCGCAACTCAATCCATGACCAACGAAAATAATGCGGTTCGGGAATTCCTGTCTGGCGTTCCTCCGTTTAGTCAGCTCGATCCGGCGGTGCTAAACCAAGTAGCTGCACGGGTGCAATTGCAGCAGTATTCCATGGGGCAAGAGATCTTGGTGGGAAGTGTCTTGCCCGATCGCATCACCATTCTCTATCAAGGCAGTGTCCGACTGTTGGGGTACGATCCCAGCACTCAAATGCCGATCGCGTTAGCGCTTTTAGAACCTGGGGAGATCGTTGGTTGGTCGAGTTTGGCACGCGGAATGCCTTGTGAAACGGCGATCGCTTCGACAGAGGTGCAGGGCTTTACTCTCGCCGCACCTGACTTCTTGGAACTGCTTGCCCAACATCCCCCCATTGCTCAATATTTTCAGCAGCGTCCGGGTTTAAGCGAAGTTTTTGAATTTGTTGTCAAATGGCTCGATCGACAGGCTCAAGCGGTGGAAAACCTCCCCGAACTCGTCCATCGGGTTTGCGCCAAGGCAGTGGTTTGCAACGTTTCTCCCGGTCGAATTCCGCGCGATCGCCTCAATCCCAGATACCTGTGGTTCGCCAGTAGCGGCAATGTGACGGCGGTCGATCTCGACGAGGATGCAGTTGAGTCGCTGTCGCTACCGCTGGATAAGGGCGAATTAGAAGTTTTGGGCGATCGCCCGGCCCGCTTGCTGGGTTTCCCAGATCCGGTCTTGCTCAACCTTCCCGAACCCTCACCTCCAGAGGTCACGACCTTACAGCCACCCATCACCCGCTTGCAATCGGAACCGGCGACTGCCATCAAAAAGCGTTCCCGCGATCGCCGCCAGCAGACCGCAGGAGAAGAGCAAGTTGCTTCCGACCAAAAATATCCTTTTGCGCGCGGAAGGCGGGGGCCGATGGATGCGACCCTTGCCTGCTTTGCAATGCTGAGTCAATACCTGCGGTTGCCGTTTCGTCGAGATGTGGTGCAGCGGGTTCTCAGCGAACAGGTGCAGCGTCGCGGTAGTTTGTCTCTCCCGGCCTGCGGTTCGGTGGCGGAGATGATGGGGTTGCAGATTCAATTGTTGAACGTTCCCGCCTCGGCGATGTCCCGCATTACCCCCCCGGCCTTGATTCGCTGGGAAGATGGAATAGCGGTTCTCTACGAAGCGAGCGATCGCGCGATCGTTCTTGGAAATCCCAGGGAGGGAATTGAGGAATATACCCCTCAAGAGTTTGTCAAACGCTGGGATAAGGTCGGTCAGGTTCTGCTGCTGCAACCGGGGAAAGATACGCCCAAACAACGTTTCGATTGGCAGTGGTTTCTTCCCGCACTCTTTAAATATCGCCAGGTTTTACTTCTCGTTTTATTCGCGTCTTTCTTCGTCCAACTGTTTGGTTTGGCAAACCCCCTCATTATTCAACTGATTATCGACAAAGTTATCGTTCAAGGCAGTTTTGATACCCTCGATACTCTCGGTATTTTCCTCCTTGCTGTTGCCGTTTTCGAGGCGCTGCTTTCAAGTTTAAGAACGTACTTATTTGTCGATACCACCAACCGCATCGATTTAACCCTCGGCGCAGAAATTATCGACCATTTATTGCGCCTGCCGTTGCGTTACTTTGAACGGCGGCCGGTGGGGGAACTTTCCAGTCGCGTCAATGAGTTAGAAAATATTCGCTCTTTCCTCACGGGGACAGCACTCACTGCCGTTTTAGATTCAGTTTTCTCCGTTGTTTATATTGCCGTCATGCTGGTTTATAGCTGGCAGTTAACAATCGTTGCTCTGGCAATTGTTCCTCTTTTCGTCCTGTTAACCCTCTTCTTTTCCCCGATTATTCGCAAGCAACTTCGCCTCAAAGCCGAACGAAATGCTCAAACTCAGTCCTATTTAGTGGAGGTGATGTCGGGGATTCAAACGGTTAAAGCGCAAAATATTGAATCGCGATCGCGCTGGTCGTGGCAAGATCGTTACGCTCGCTATGTCAGTGCCGGATTCAAGACCGTAATTACCTCAACGACAGCCAGTGCCATCAGTAATTTCCTCAATAAATTTTCCGGCTTACTCGTCCTTTGGGTTGGCGCTTCTTTGGTTCTCAAAGGCGATCTAACCCTCGGACAACTGATTGCTTTTCGGATTATTGCCAGCTACGTCACCGGCCCAATGTTGCGCCTCGGACAGTTGTGGCAGAATTTCCAGGAAACGGCGCTATCTTTGGAGCGAATTGGCGATATTATCGACACGCCACAGGAAGTTGAGAAAGATCGCCGCAATATCCCCATGCCAACAGTAGAAGGAAGGGTGAAATACGAGAATGTTTCATTCAGATTTAAGAAGAGCGGCCCGTTACAATTAGATAATGTTAATCTAGAGCTGGGTGCCGGAAATTTCGTTGGCATTGTCGGTCAAAGCGGTGCGGGGAAAAGCACGCTGACCAAACTATTAGTTCGCCTTTACGAACAGGATGCAGGTCGTATCTTTGTCGATGGATACGATGTTACCAAGGTCGAACTTTACTCTTTGCGGAGACAAATTGGGGTCGTTCCCCAGGACACTTTGTTATTCGACGGGACAGTTGAAGAAAATATTGCTTTAACCAATCCCGATGCGACAACAGAAGAGATTATTGAAGCAGCAAAAGTTGCTGCGGCCCACGATTTTATTATGGATCTTCCCAACGGCTACAACACGCGGGTTGGGGAGCGAGGATCTTCTCTCTCTGGCGGCCAGCGACAAAGAATTGCGATCGCGCGTACCGTTCTCCAGCGGCCGCGAATGATGATTTTAGACGAAGCAACCAGCGCTCTGGATTATCAAACCGAACGCCAAGTTTGCGACAATCTCGCCAAAGCTTTTGAGAACATTACGGTCTTTTTCATCACCCACAGACTCGGTACGGTCAGAAACGCAGATGTGATTCTGGTCATGGATAAAGGGAAGGTTGCCGAACGAGGAAATCACGACGAATTGATGGCGATGCAAGGGCGCTATTACTGTCTCTATCAAGAACAAGAAGTTTCAGTGGGATAGGTAAGGATGAAGGATGAATTGAGGGAATAGGGGAATAGGCAATAGGCAATAGGCAATAGCTCTGAATGTTTACTGGTTACTAATTACTGATTACTGAAAATGTCCGACCCAACACTACTACTTTTACTAACTTGTGCGAACTGCCTGGAAACGGCCGCGAATACTGTCGAGACAGATGTTGAAACTTGCAAGCGCACTTCATCAACAAATTGTGTCGTTCCCCCCGATGCAATCGCGTTCGCAACCACTCCTTCCAATGCAGGTCAAACCCCTCTCCCCGAATTTTTCTCGGCGAATGCAACATTGCCAACACCGCCAACACAACAGGAGAGTGAGAAGCGCAAACCGCAGGCGCAACCAACCTCTTCATCTTCTGCAAAGCTGAGATTGGGAAGTAAGGGGGAAGCGGTACGGAAGCTACAAGTCCAACTTCAGCAACTCGGTCGCTACTCCGGCCCCATTGATGGGGTTTATGGCCCTCTCACTCAGGCCGCAGTTTCTCAATTTCAAGATGCGAATGGTTTGGCCGCAGATGGGGTTGCAGGCGATCGCACTTGGGGGAAGTTGAGACAGTCAACAGTCAACAGTCAACAGTCAACAGATGGGGAGAAGGGAGAGAAGGAGACGGGGGGACGGGGAGACGGGGAGACTTCTCAGTCATCAGTCAACAGCCAACAGTCAACAGCACCTGATGGCGGGGGAGTCGGGAGTCGGGAGTCGGGAGTCGGGGAAAACGGGAAAACGGGAGAACGTGCGGATAATTCAGTCAAAACGAGTCAGCCTTCCCCAGAGAATAACTCAACTGCACAGACGCAGAAAGAAAATTCATCCTTCAGCCTTCTACCTTCATCCTTCCCCATCTCCCTTCTCGGTTGGATCGCCTTTTTAGCGGCGGGTATTGGCGTAGTGGCGATGCTGAAGAAGTACGGCTATTTGGAACAGTGGCAAGTCCAGATGCAAACGGGAGTGGCGACTTTGGAAACCGCCGCCTCGAAGCTTGGCGAACCGATGGAAGGGACCTTCGACCGGCCGGTGATGCTACAACAGTCGTCTAAATTGCCGAAAGCGATCGCCTGGACAATTATTGGAATTGCCGTTTTTGGCCTCGCGTGGGCCTCCCTAGCGAAAATCGAGCAGGTGGTTCCCGCCGAGGGACAGCTTAAACCCCAAGGGACGGTGAAGGAAGTGCAGGCCCCGGTGGGGGGAGTTGTGACAAAGGTTCACGTCGAGGACGGCCAGCGAGTGCAAGCAGGGGATTTGCTGGTGAGTTTCGATGCAACCAACGCCAACGCCGACTTAGTTTCGCTGCAAAAGGTGCGCGAGTCTCTCCTCGCGGAAACCAATTTTTATCGCACGCTCATGTCTCAAACGGCCTCCCCCGCCGAGACGCAGGCGGAACTGCAACGCCTGAAACTCCCCGGCGAGGTCGTCCTCCTCACGCAAAATCGCGTGGCCCTGGTAGCGCAAAATAAGCTCTATCGCGCGCAGTTGCGGGGGAATACGGGAGGAGAAAATCTGGATGCAGACGAACAAGCATGGCTAGCGATCGCCAAAGCTGAATTTCAGTCGCGAACTTCGGCGGCCCGCTTGGCGGTGTCCCAACTCGAACAACAACTGCGGCAAAATCAATCCCAACTCGCCAACGCACGTGCGGGTTTGGCCACAGACGCGCGCATTTTACGACGGATCGAGAACCGCAATATTGAGGCGGTGACCAACGCGCGGAAAAGTTTGGATATCGACAAGAAAATTCTCTCGCGCATCGACCCTTTGGTGAAAGAAGGGGCCGTCGCCAGAATTCAGTACGAACGACAATTGCAACAGGTCACCGATCGCCAAGACACTCTCCTCGACAAGCGCTCGCAAGGAACCATCGACTTCAACCGACAATTACAAGAAGTCAAAAATCGTCGTGCCGAAATTGCTCAATTAATCGCCGAACAGCGGCGTTTAACCTTCGATATCGACCAAAGTCGAGCGGAACTTTATAACACCTCAGCCACCGCGCAAAAAGATGTTTTAGACCAGATTGCTGCTAACAAACAGCAAATTGCCGACATCGATAGCCAGCTCACAAAAATTCTCTTAGAAAACAAAAAAAGACTGGCAGAAATGGATGGAAAGATTCAGCAATCTAAGTTAACATTAGAGTATCAAGAATTGCGAGCGCCAGTTGCAGGAACCGTCTTCGACCTTCAATCTAAAAACCCCGGATTTGTCGCTCAACCCAGCGAGGCTTTAGTTAAAATTGTTCCCGATGAAAACCTGATCGCCGAAGTCTTTATCACCAACGAAGATATTGGCTTTGTGCGAGAAGAAATGGAGGCAGATGTTCGCATCCAATCCTTTCCCTTTAGCGAGTTCGGTCAAATTACCGGAGAAGTCATTTCGATTGGCTCCGACGCACTACCACCTGATGAATTGCACCCCTTCTACCGATTTCCAGCGAAGGTAAAACTTAGCGAACAAAACCTGGATATTAACGATCGCGAAATTCCCTTGCAATCGGGAATGTCTGTTAATGTCAACATCAAAATTAGGGAAGATCGGCGCGTAATTAGCTTGCTCACCGATCTGTTTACCAAGAAAATTGAAAGTCTTGAAGAAGTGCGATAATTCGCCCTGGAATTGATACAAACGTTGAGAGGAATAATGCCATAATATTATGAGCTACTCTTTCTTTTTTTGCGAGTTTTTACTTAGTCATAAATTGTTTCAATCCTTCCGAAAACTTCACTTTCCCTGCTTACCTTGACAGTTAAAGGTGAATTAGCAACTGCCATTTGTTTTGAAATTTCCCCTAGCGGAATCGACTAGCACATCCTTAAAAACTCATCAAACGAAACATGGCTATTCTCACAGTTACTAACAACAACGACAGCGGTGCGGGTTCTCTGCGCTGGGCGATCGCCAATGCAAGTGCAGGCGACACCGTTCAGTTCAACTCCAGCCTCGCAGGGCAAACCGTCACCTTAACCAGCGGCCAGCTTGTCGTTGACAAAAACCTCACCATCGACGCTTCTGGGGCTTCTGGAGTCACGATCAGCGGCAACAACGCCTCGCGAGTCATCGATATTTCCGCCCCCAATAGCAACGTAACCCTCCGCAACCTCGCGATCGCGGACGGACGTACTACTGGCAACGGTGTAGATGGTGCGGGGGCCGGAATTCGCACGGCCCAAGGTACAACCCTCACCCTCGAAGGCAGCCAACTTCGTAACAACACTGCCAACGGGGTCGGTGGCGGCGGCCTCTACGCAGGCTATCAAAGCAATACCATCGTCACCAACAGTACCTTTGAGGGCAACAGCACCGCCGGACGTGGCGACTCCGGACAGGTAGGGGAACGCGGCGGCGGCGCGATCGCGGTTCACAGCGAAAGCGTACTCTCAGTTCGCGGCAGCACCTTCAACGCCAACACCGGCATCAACGGCGGTGCCATCAACAGCCTCCTCAGCACCCTCACCGTCGAAGACTCCACCTTCACCAACAACGACACCTCCGCAGGCGGAAGTATTGGCCCCGACACTCGCGGTTACGGCGGCGCAATTTACACCGACGGGGCCAACCCCAACATCGCCGACACCATTACCATCAGCAATAGCCGCTTCGACAGCAACAGCGGGGCCGGACAAGGGGGAGGACTCTACTTGTTTGCCTACAGCAGCGGTCAAGACTCGGTCGTCGTCGAAAACAGCACCGTCATTAACAACTCCGTCGTCGAAGATACCAGAGGAGATGCCCTCGGCGGCGGTGTCAACGTCGGTGGCGGCGGTAACTTCACCTTCAACAACACCACCGTTGCTAGCAACCGTGCCAACCAACAAGGCGGCGGTTTGTGGGTCGGTTCCCCAACCACAATTAACAACAGCACCATCTACGGCAACCGGGCCGAAACCGCAGATGGCAATGGCGGTCTAGGCGGCGGTCTGTTCCTCCCCGGCAACCCCTCTGTCTCCATCAACAGCAGCACCATCGCCGACAACTACGCCGGGTTCCAAGGCGGCGGTTTCTGGAAAGGCGGTTCGGCCACCACCCTCAGCAACACCCTCGTCTCCAACAACCAAGCCAACAACGGCGGCAACCCTTGGAATATCTTCCACAACACCAACACCACCTATACCGACGGCGGGGGCAATGTGGAATACAACCCCTTCAACCCTGGAGATACCAAGGTAATTGCAGGTAGCACAGTCGTCGATCCGCAACTGGGGGCCTTTACCGACAACGGGACGGCCTTGCAAAATCCCCCCGTTCCCGGTAACGATGCGATCGCGGCGGGAGCGACTTCCTCCGGCGGTGCGACGGCCACCATTCCCCTGGCCCCTGGCAACTTAGTGGCAACGGCAGCTAGCGATACCGATATTGCCCTTGCGTGGCAGGACAACAGCAACAACGAGACAGGATTCAAAATCGAGCGATCGCTCGACAACGCGAACTGGACAACCGTTGCTACCGCCAGCGCCAACAGCACCAGCTACACCGACACCGGATTAACCGGCGATACCCAGTACTACTACCGCATTAGCGCAACGAACGGCGTGGGAGATTCAACGACCGTCGTTGCCGATACAACCACCAGTAGCGCGCCAGTCGGTGGAGGTGGCACAGATCCCAATCCTCCTGTCGGCGGCGGTGGAACAGACCCCAACCCTCCCATTGGAGGTGGCGGCACAGATCCCAACCCCCCAGTCGGAGGCGGAAATCCCGGCGGCGGATCGACCTCACCCATCCTCACCAAAAATGCCAGCGACATCTTCCAAGTCCAAGGCGGTGCGGGACAACTCCTCTTTACCCTCAAAGGCGCAAATACCAAAGCTGTCAACGAACTGGGCATCTTCACCGTTGACGACAGCAGCGGCACGGTTAACGGTATTGCACCGGGACAGGAAGGCTATTTACAAGCGGCCCTCAGTCGCAGCAAAACCGTCTTCTCGGCCCTGCCTAAAATCTTCCCCGATGTTCGTACCACCCGACAATTGAGCGTTGACAGCGGACAGCAATTTGGCTTCTTCCTCGTGCAAAATGGCAGCACTGACCAAGTTCTTGCCGATCTCGCGGCCGGGGGAACGCCGGATAACGTTTTCTTCGCTACTCCTGGGGCCAACAGCGGTGCAACCGATTACGTACAGGTTTCCGACCTCGGTAACAACGCCTTCGATCTCGCTTGGGAAGACCTGTTTAGCGGCCATCGTCCCGATTTCGACGATTTGGAAGTGACGGTAGAACTGACCCAAACGCCACCTCTAGCTGGAACGACACTTCAAGGCGGCCCGGAAAGCGAACTCCTCGACCTCACCAACCTTACCGGGTCGGTAGCGGCGGAATTCGTCGTCAACCGCGATGCTGCGTTTGAGAACTATTCGGGATTCTACGCCGTTGATGATGCGACCGGCCGCCTGGGCAATCTCAATCCGGGGGATGCGGGGTACGCAGAAGCGGCGATTAGCCAGCGCATCGACCCCAACGCGGGACTTCCCGGCGGCAAACTCCTAGCTCCCTTCCTCATTGCCGATAGTACCCCAGAGGAGTTTCTGGAGAAGAATCCAACCAACCAGCAAGGTCAGGGGCCCAACGCCTATTTTGCTTACCTGGGGGCGAATCCCGACAAAGTAGATCACGTTCGCCAGCTTGGGGACAACACCTTTGGCTTCGAGGATCTCTACGGCGGTGGCGACCTCGACTACAACGACCATATCGTGCAAGTGAATATTGTTTAGTTTTTCCGCCGTTCAAGTTGCAGTTCTGTCGTGGGGCAATCTTTTGGGGTTGCCCCTTTTTGTTGGAGGGGGTGCGAGAAGTGCGATTGCGGACAAACTTTTCCGATCTGCATATCAAATCTGATATAAATGCGATATGGGAGCTCGAAGTAAACCTCTAGTTTGGCTGCACGGTGCAGTAAAAACACCTCCTTTCAGTCAGGAAGCGCGGATCGAAGCAGGCGTTTTACTCAGGCAATTGCAAGAAGGTGAATCCCTTGGATTGCCTCATTCGCGGCCAATGCCAAGTATCGGAACTCGCTGTCACGAACTGCGCATTCGAGATGCGGATAAAAATTGGAGGATCGTTTATCGAATTGACGACGATGCCATCTTGATTGTTGAAGTTTTTAATAAAACGACGCGAGCAACACCCAAACACGCGATCGCGCTTTGCAAAAAACGCTTGAGCCAATACGATACCGATCGACAGGAGTAAGAGAATGGAACAAACAAAAAAAGAGCGTTTGGAGTCTAAAGGTTGGACGATTGGAACCGTCTCAGATTTCTTAGAATTAACGCCAGAAGAAACAATCCTGGTTGAAATTAAATTAGCCCTTAGCAAAAGCTTAAAGGAACGTCGGCAAAAACAGATGACCCAAAGCGAACTCGCATCTCAAATGGGTTCGAGTCAACCTCGAATTGCCAATGCGGAAAATGGCGATGCTTCTGTCTCAATAGAGCTGCTGATTCGAGCAATGTTGGCGACAGGCGCAACGCCGCAAGAAATTGGACAGGCGATCGCGAGTGTTGGGTAAGTAATTAGCATCACGCCTTCCCAGACCTTTTAAAATGGGCATAATAGAATTCCGCGAATTGCCTGCTTGTTACAATCCAAGTAACTCCCTCCTTGCCATTACCACTCATGCAAATCACCCTAGAAGTTCCCGATCGCTTGGGCGAACAATTGCAGCAATTGGGAGATCGCCTCCCAGAAGTCTTTGAACGCGCCCTTCAGGAACTCGCCGCTGCGGAAACCCTCCCTTACCAAGACGAAAACCAGATCGTCGAACTGCTTGCCAGTCAACCCAGTCCCGAAGCGATCCTCGCCATCCACCCCACGCCTGCATTGCAAACCCGCATGAGCGAATTGCTCGCACGTCATAAATCTGACACTCTCTCGCGATCGGAAGAAGTCGAACTCGATCGATATTTGCTCTTAGAACATTGGGTGCGTTTAGCCAAAGCTCATGCCTATAAACGCTTGCAGACAGTCGCATGAGTTATGTATCAGCCGCCCTGCGTCGGTTCGTGACTCAACGCGCCGAAGAGCAATGTGAGTATTGTCGCTTTCCTCAAACAGCATCGCTCTTTGCCTTTGAAATGGAACACATCATTGCTGAAAAACATGATGGCATGACGGAAGCTGAAAATCTAGCGCTATCTTGTCCTTACTGCAACCGCTTCAAAGGAACTGACCTCGGTTCGATCGACCCTAAGACAAAACAGCTAACCCCTTTTTTTCATCCTCGTCTTCAGCAATGGTCAGACCACTTCCAGTTAGACGGAGGAACAATCGTTCCGCTGACTCCTGAAGGGCGCGTAACTGCAAAAATTCTGCAATTTAACCTCCCAGAACGTATCCTCGAACGAGAGCAATTGATTGCAAGTGGAGAATATCCACCCCCTCAACAACAAACAACAAAGCAATAAGCGATCGCCTTCCCAGAGCTTTTAAGATAGGAGTAATAGAAGTCGGCGATCGCCCATGCCAGAAGTTGATCCCGCCACAAAAGTCTTGATTTTAACGGCAAATCCTGCCAATACAAACCTTTGCGACTCAGCGAAGAAGTTCGGGAGATTAAGACAGCATGGGAGCGTTCCACTCAGCGAGATCGCTTTTCAATTGCGGTGGAAGAGGCAGTACGCCTTGAAGACTTGCGCCGTGCTTTAGTTCGAGAGAAGCCCCAAATCGTTCACTTCTCCGGTCACGGTGGCGGCGAACATGGACTCGCGTTACAAAATGATGGCGGACAAGCACAGTTGGTGAAGGCGGACGCTTTAGCACGTTTTTTTCAAAGGTTGAACGAAATCTTCACCATCGAATGCCTTCTTCTCAATGCTTGCTACTCGGAAGTGCAAGCTGAGGCAATCCACCAGCATATTAAACCGCGCCTAGGTTGAGAACCGTAGTTTTTCTACCTTCGGCTCAAGGTGAGTTTTGACCCATAAACGGTCAGCAATTGCGAGGGAGTCGGCATTGAGCTGAATCTGGAAAGATTGAACTTGGGC
>Ga0207422_1002124_pt1 | contig 29388 bp, 31 predicted proteins | sample MarCyaLeptolynsp_FD_187757 | JGI IMG/M metagenome (GOLD analysis project Ga0207422, IMG submission 187757) | Marine cyanobacterial communities from Panama - species 1 Leptolyngbya sp. (SPAdes) | ecosystem: Environmental > Aquatic > Marine > Unclassified | place: Panama: Panama City | collected... | reverse complement strand
GCGCGAATGGCATTATGGCCAGCGGCGCGTGAAAAGCCGCACCTACAGGTCGGATACATGGCCGCACCAACCAGCGACTGCAAATGCTCAAAAAACCCTTGCCAACGGAGAGCCGTCCATACACGGCCCCCATGCGGACCTTTGTCCAATCTCCATCCAAAGTTCGCTTACCGCCCGATGGGAGTATCGAAAGTCTTTTCCTACTGCTTTCCGTCTACGACGAGGCTCCGCATTAGCTCCCGCTGCCTTTCTCTCGGGACCGGCATATATGCCGTAACGGTCGTTGCGAGATGCTCATGGCCCATGTTCTGAGACCAAGCCTTGCGCTGTTCCAAGGTGGTGCAGATCTTGTCCATCAGCATGCCGTGGGTTTTGCGCAAAGTATGCGCGCTGAACGACCGCATGCCGACCCTCTGAAAGGCCGATTTGAATATTTCGTTGATCTTCTGACCGTTTGAGTAAGGCTCACGGGACAGGCCAGTTGCGGCGAACTTTCCAGCCTCGATACCCATTTCAATTTTCGGAAACAGGGCATCAGAGGGGCCGAATTTCAGTTCCTCCTGGAGATAGGTGACCCAGTTCTCAAGAAGGGCGCGATACATCGGATCTATCGGCAAGAACCATGACTCGATGGTTTTGCCGTTCTTCGTGTTTACCTCCCTCCCGTCCTGGTAAAGAGTGCCTTCGACAATGTCGATATGACCAAGACGCAGGGAAGCTACGGCACTGACTCTTGCGCTGGTCAACATAAGAAGAGCAAAGATAGCCTTGTCGCGTCGATCGATGGCCCGCTCTTCCGGCATCTGTCGGAATGCATGGTCACATTGCTCGATCGACGGGTACGGGATCGGGCGCTGGGCATGTGCAGCTCGCGCTTCGCGGGCATTGTTGTTGAAGTAGGCGGCATCCGAATACGAGATGCGGGCTCGGTAACCAGACTGGGTCGAAAGCCATTCGACAAAGGCTTTGACAAGCCGCAAGGCTGCATCACGTGTGGTCACGCCGAGTGGCTTTCCAGTGCGCGCATGTTTGCGACGTTTCATGTATGTTTTGTATTTGTTGGCCCAGTCTCTGCGGAACGCCTTGAACGATTTGAAAGCCATCGCTTCTTCAAAGCCCAGCAATGCAGCTGCAACCTTGTCCAGTGAGGTTTCGTCCTGACCTTTTGCCTCACGCAAATAACTCAGATATTCCCGCTTGATGCGTTCATTTTCCTCATTGAATTTCCGCATGATTTTGCCTCATAGCTGAAGTGATGATTTTAACGGAGCTTCATGGGTCCCCTTAGGGATCTCGACTGTTGCTGCCATCAACTTCGTAAATTTCACGCCAAGCCGCCAGATCAGCCCCTTTGACGTTCACCCGAACGGAGCCGTCGCATTCTTCGCAAAACGCCTCCATTGCTCCGCCAGAGGCGTCTTTGCGCACGAAGGAAGCCATACCAAAGGCGGCGCCTCTGGCACCCTTGCAGCGCATGCAGTAGAACTGTCCGACCTTCAAAGGACATCTCCGCCTCTCCTTCATTTCTGCAACGAACGCCTTGAGAGCGCATCCAAGGATGAGAAACGGACGGGTTTCTTTAAGAACGTGCAGCCCTCGTTTTATCCACGCACGGATTGTCTGAGGTGTCGCGTTGACGGCTTCGGCGGCTTCTTCGATGGTGTAGTTCCGATTTGCCTTCACGCGGGCCGCGCTTATGCGCCGGCCCATCAGTCACGACCTCCGGCTGGTTCCACCCGGTTAGTGTCTGCCCAAGCGTTCAGGTCGGTGCCCTGGTAGATGATCTTGCGTCCAAGCCGATAGAATGCAGGTCCAGTGCCGCGGTGTCGCCATTGGGCGAGCTTCTCGCGATTGCCGATAATGTTGAGTTCTGGATCGCCGAGCACGTACGCCCGGGTGTTATCGAATAGGTTTGCCATTGTTGTGGCCTCTGTCAGTTGACACTGGCCACGTTTGATCATGTTCGCTTGTTTCTGAAAAAATGGCGTAACGCGCTTGAAGGAAGGTCTTCAGGATGCAGGCTTTTTCCGCGGAACAATTGGCGGGAGCGGGGGTAAAGGCGGACGAGGGGTTTGCCCAACATACTTGTCGAGTTCCGGGTCCGTATCTGGTTCGGTTTCTGTATCGGAGCCATATCCAAGTAAGCCGCCAATGATCCTTGTATGCTGAAACTCAAGATCGCTGTCGCTGATTTTACCTATTGCCCACGTCGCAGGCGTACGCACTTCGGTCGAGATGCCAAGGATCTCAAAAAACGCCCGCAAAGCACGAGTATAGGAAGTGGATGGATCGCCGGTCTCACCAGACGTTCCATAAGTGGGACGTTGGCCCGTTTCCCTTGCTAACAACTTTGCGAGCCGGAGCGCAATCGCTCTGGCGTGATAGTCGGGGGGCCGGTGCGAGACACTCCAGAACTTTTGTTCTTGATCTTTAAGCTCGTCAAAGCGGAGTTGCAGCGCCGCTTTTAGATCTATCATCAGAAAAATGCTTCCCGCGTAGCCGCCGACGTCTGCGATGTTTCTTCGGAGCAATTCAATGCTGTTCTTAACGTCGCCAATCGTCCTATTTGATCTAAATTTGGAATCTAGAATCGGATGCAGTTGCTTGCCAGTTTCAACTGTTTCTGGCTTTTCGCTATTTCCGAGCAATGCCTTCAGTAATTTATCGAGTGCTTCTAAACTGTTGCTGACGGCGGCGAGTTCGCGTTGAAACTCCGGCTTGTTGTCGTGCTGGTTCGGCTTGCTTACATCGATTGGATAGGGTGCTTGCAAGAATGAGCCTGTTGGCGGCGATGGAATGCTCTTGCCGTAGGGTTCCAGCATCTGATTGACGACATATGTCAACCGCTCTTCAATAGACGAACCATCCCCATCGGAAACTGTATCTTGCATAAAGATCGCGCCGAAGCGCCCTTTCTACATTAGCTGCAACTATCTTTCGCTACATTCAAGATATCAGCTTTGCAAAAAGGGATAAGCTCTGAGTGCCTTTTCTCATTAAATTTGCCTCAGAAAATTACGTTGTTCCGTTTCCAGACACGAAATCAGACCATCTTTTCAACAACTCTCGCCGCTTTTCGAGCAGATCGGACCGCGCATAGGCCTGTTCGACAGCGGACCCGATTCGGTGGGAGAGGCTCATTTCAGCAACTTCACGAGGTGCATGAGCAACTTCGCTTGCCCAGTCTCGGAACGTGGACCGGAAGCCATGCACCGTGACACCTTCAATTTTCATTCGGCGCAACAGCATAAGCATCGCCATGTTGGAAAGGGGCTGGTGTCGCTTCTGGCCTTCGAATACGACGTCGGAGTTCAGAGCTTTCAACGGCTCGATGATCAACAGCATCTCGTCCGTCAGCGGAACGCGATGCTCCATACCCGTCTTCATTCGCTCGCCCGGGCAGAACCATATCTTCTCATCACAATCGAGCTCTTCCCAGCGCATGCCCAATACTTCACCGGTTCGGGCGCCGGCCAAACACGTGAACATCAAGGCTTTGGCGGCCATGGCTGATCGATTGCGCAGGTTGGCATAGAATTCCGGGACGTCGCGCCAGTTCATTGCCTTATGGTGCTTTACCGCGGCTTTTACCTTTGGAAGGACGTTCGCGTTCTTGACCTCGTTGACGGGATTCTCGCCCTGCCGGAGGCCCTTTGATTTAGCAACGTCCAGAACGACCCGAATACGTTGCATAAGCCGACGCGCAGTCTCTGGCTTTTCCGTCCAGATCGGCGACAGGCAGGCAAGCACTTCTGGTTGGCCAATGCCGTCGACTGGCAGTCGACCGATTTTCGGAAAGGCATAATCGCGTAATGTGTTGATCCACTGCTGACCGTGCTTCTCGTTTCTCCAGGTAGGCAGGCGATCGATATGGGCTTGCTTCGCAAGCTCCTCAAACGTGGGAATTTCTTTTTTTGCATTGTAGCGAGGGTTCAGCCCCTGCTTGGCCAACCGTCTATACTCCAGAGCGCGAGTTCGAGCTTCCTGAAGCGTGACGATGTCAGCGCCGCCTAGACCGAAATCGGTACGGAGTGGTTTGCCTTGGCGGTTCCTCTGCCCCTTGACTGTCACACGCACAATCCAGCGTCGAGCGCCTGACGGATCGACGACAAGATAGAGCCCATTTCCATCGCCGTGACGGCCCGGACCGAGCGTCTCTACAGACCGTTTTGTGAGCTTCCCGGAAATCATGATTGATCCGAATATACCACGCTTCATACCACACAATGAATGAAATTCAGTATAATCGAATTAAAATCGACAAAACAATCCCGGCGACGATCTTGGCCAAAATTCTTTTATTTCAGCCATTTTATCACACTGAATGAAAGTGAATACTTTGGTGGGATGGCGGAGAGGAAGGGATTCGAACCCTCGAGACGGTTGCCCGCCTACTCCCTTAGCAGGGGAGCGCCTTCGACCACTCGGCCACCTCTCCGGTAATGCCCGTGTACGAACAAAAGCAACACAGTTCAAGGCGTTTTTTGCGGAACGGGAAATTTTCCACGGCCCCCTGCCCTGCCACTTCTTGCCGGAAGACAATGCCGCCGCTACGTGAGTCCGAAGCGGTGCCAACGGGTCGCGACGCGCAATCGGTTTTGAGGATTTGGCCACGTTTCGGGACAATTTGCCAGATCTGATGCCGACGCGAGCGCTGCCAACACGCTTTCGTGCGCGCCTGCAATGTGCTTCAAGTGATGCGCCCGCCCGCCACGACTTGATCGACAATACGCTCTGCAGAAAAAACCCTCCGATGACAAAAGACCTCACCCTTCCTGCCCTCTACATGGGGCTTCTGGCCGCATTCGTGGGATATTCGGCTTCCTTTGCCATCGTGCTGGCAGGGCTTTCGGCCATGGGGGCAACAGATACTCAGGCTGCGACTGGATTGTTCTTCGCAACGATCGGGATGGGGATCTGCAGTATCTGGCTGCCGGCGGTAACGCGCATCCCCGCAGCCGTCGCGTGGTCCACGCCCGGCGCCGCCTTTCTGGCTGCCAGCGTCATGCTCCCCGGTGGCATGGCCGAGGCGGTCGGTGCGTTGATCCTGTGCGCGGTGCTGATCTGCCTGACAGGCTTCATTCCAATTCTTGGCCGGGCCGTCGCCTCCATTCCCAAACCGATTGCGAACGGGCTGCTGGCTGGGGTTCTCTTCAAGCTGTGTCTCGCTCCCGCGCTGGCGCTCGGAACCATACCGGCGCTCGTGCTGCCGGTTCTGGTTGCCTGGCTCATAGGGCTAACCTGGAACAGGCTCGCCGCCATGCCTTTTGCGGTGGTCGCGTTTCTGGTCGTCCTGTTCTTTTCCGTCACGACGACAGACGGAGCGCCCAATGACGGGCTCCAATGGCTGCCGCAGTTCACCGCCATCTTCCCGATCTTCACGCTTCAGGCTTTCATCTCCGTGTCGATCCCGCTCTACCTCGTCACAATGGCGGGCCAGAACATTCCCGGGTTCGCGGTGCTGGAGCTCAACAACTATCCCGTCGACCGCCAGCCCTTGCTGCGCAAAACCGGACTTGTCAGTCTGGCCATCGCGCCGTTCGGGGCGGTGCCGGTGAACATGTCCGCGATCACCGCGGCCATGATGGCGGGCGAAGATGCGGGACATGACCCCAAGACACGATACTGGGCGGCAATCGTGTCGGGTATCGTTTACACACTCATTGCATTTGCTGCCGGCCTGATCACGTCGCTCGCTGGTCTGGCGCCGGCCGGCCTTATTACCGCTGTTGCAGGCCTTGCCTTGATGCCGGCGCTGGTGAGTTCGATATCAGCCGCCTTCGTCGACAAAGACCAGCTGGAAGCACCTGCACTTACATTTCTGATCGCCGCAAGCGGCATGGTGCTCTTTGAAGTCGGCGGCGCCTTTTGGGGCGTTCTGGTGGGATTGGCCGTGTGGCAGGCGAAGGTTCGCTTCAACAGGAAAGTCACCAACGGCTGACATCGGGTTTTATTGAGCTTGTTTGAAAGACCACTGCCATGAACTCCGACGCACGAAAGCCCAAAGTGCGTGCCGCAGGTCGAAACAACGAACCTCCCCGCGTTAACAACAAGACAAAGGGGGAAGACGCGCGCTCAAGTCATTTGGTCCAAAATTTGAACACATAGTCGCATCATGATGCTAGTTTAAGTTGCATCTCCACCAACGGACCCAACTGCGTGAGCGTAGCAGAACATCAGGCGGTTCATCGGTTTGTCGCAGAACGATTTTCCTGGATTTGTGCCGTCTGGGTCCATGTTCTGCTGTTTTCCCTTCTGCTAAGTACAGACCGGATAGCCGGGCCTGATATACCTGCTTCTGTCCCACTCGCCGTCGACATTCTGCCCTTCCGCGAGTTTGCCCGGATCGTTGCCCCTCCTCCAGCCTTGGCGCCAATTCCTCCAAGTGCGGACAGATCTGAGGGCGCAGCATCCGAGCCTCAAGACAATCCGGTTCAAGGCGCAAACCTGCAACAACCGGATGAAAACTGGCACCTTGCAACGGCATACTATGCGAAAAGCGTGCTCAGCGACCCGCGGTCCGCTCAGGCACGACTGGCTTTGACGACACTGGTGAGCGGCGACCGGCGAGAACAGCTCTGCGCTCTGGAAGCCATGGAACAAGTCAGGCACGCACATCCGAACTTCCGTCCAACGCGACTGGCGCCGCACGCTTTTCGAAATTCCATTCAAAGGAAAAATGTAATCACGGCACCGGCAGCTGCGCTGCGGAGCAACCGTATCTGGTACGAGATCGCCTACAAGTGTCAGCTCTCGGAGAGCGGCAGCGATATCGTCGGCTTTGAGTTCGCGCTTGGTGAGGCGATTGACCGCTCGCTCTGGGACGAACACGGTCTTGCTCCGGTTCATTGAATAACGCGGATTGTTGGGATGGTCGGCTAATGTCCAAGCACGGTGTTGACCAAGGCTTTAATCAAAGATCCAGCGACAGTTTTTAGTTAGTAAGTGTTCCGGTTGACAACTCCGCGATTTCATTGGCGGCTGAGTGTTTCTTCACAACGGTAGGTGCTTTGTCCCTTGATTGCAGACGGGTCGTCGCCGGGTTCGAAAACATAAATCACACGCCACGATGTATCAGGATTTGTCCACGTGAATGTCAGTTTGGGCTCATGGGTCAGTTTTCCCGCGAACTCTGCGGGGTATGCAAATGGCAACGCACCAAACTCGGCTCGATACGATCGCTCACCCTCGTGACGAATTACGACTCTCGCAATTGAAGTCCCCTCAGCCCATTGACTGCCCTTCGGGCACGTGGTTGTCAAACGCCAGGTCCCGGTGAGGAGTGTGGGCTCAGTTTTCGCCCGCGTTAAAACGGAACACAATCCGTCAGGAAGTGCCCTGAGCTTCGCGAGCGTCTCGACTGAATTGGCGAGAGACCCACTTGCCATGGTTCCAGCGGACCGCGTGGAAACCCGGTTGATCGCCGCACGCGTCAGCGCACCAGTTAACCCATCGGGCTCGCCACCTCCGCAGCTCAGACGGTTGAGTTCTGTTTGCACTTGATAGACGACCTGCTGATCTGGCGTCAGACCGGCAGGCAAACCCATCAATGCAAGGGAGTGGCGACTATAAAGTGGTCTGAGACATTGAGGGTCCGCTCCGCAGGCCGTCCTGGCATCACCAAATGCAGCATGGTCAAGGATAACCTGACCGTAAACGTCGCCTCCTCTGAGGTAGTCCAATCTCGATCGGTAAAGCCGTGCGATACGCGCTTCAGCCACAATGAACTCTTCGGTTTCGCAAATGAGTTGCTGGGCCGCCTCGTTCGGATTGCCGCACCATTCCGGCAATGAGATTTGTGGTTCTGATTCAACGAGACCCTTCTCACTTCCGGGGTTCAACAAAGTTTCGTCGCGCTTGCGCCTTGCCAGACGTGTCAATGGATGATCTGAGCGATCCGCATAGGTCTCCAAAAAGCTATTCCAGGCATCAACGCTAGCAAGTTGATCAGCCCGCTCGAAATCCCTGGCAATTTTCTCGCCATCGTCTCTGTCTGAAACTGCAGGAAGTGCCGGGACGAGAAAGATGTCTTTCCCCGGTAGGGATCCATAGGTGAAGGGTTCCTGATACCCATCGGTCAGATCGAACACCTTGTCGCGGACTTTCCTGAACATCTTTCCAAGCTCGAGGCCTGGCTCTTCGATATGGCTGAGAAGCGCTTGCGCGTAAGGACTGTTGCGGCCGGCCCCATCAAGCGCCAACGTGCCACCTCTGGCCGCGTAACCAACCAGAACACCGCCTGGATTGATGCGTCCGAGTCCCCGTCCGATTGACCTTGTCGCGGACGTGCGGGTCATATCCCTCAGGAATGGGTTGTTCCGGCAGGCGTCCACGAGGATCACCTTCAAACCCTTTACATTCGCAACCGCGGCAACAACAGCATCAAGCCGAAGAGCCTCGAACTCAACGTCTTGATCGCTCGCCAATTCGGCATTGGTCGGGATCAGGTAGTTGGTGTTGTCAATTTCAATGCCATGCCCTGCGAAATAGACAATCACCACATCGGCATCGATCGCTTTTCGTGCAAAATCTCGAAGAGCGAGCCGCATGCCCCGGAAGTCGAGGTCCATGCCACGCGAAACCTCGAACCCAATCCGCTCAAGTGCATTTGCTATATCGGTGGCATCATTTACCGGGTTCGCAAGCTTTGAAACGTGATCGTAGGCGGCGTTCCCAATCACAAGCGCCACGCGGCTTTCCTGAGCTGCCGCATTCCCAACTGGCGCCAGCAAAACAAGAAACATCAAGAAAACAAAATCGATAGCCTGGCGAAAAATCTTGCGAGTGCTCGACATCAGCTTGCTCAAACAGTCTTGGTGGACTTCAAGGTAACACCAATAGCTTGCAGACACGAGTTGCAACAGCATGTCCGAGCTGGGAAAAGACGCACGCAAACTTCAACCCAAGGCAGCATAGCTGCACCCGAAACCGGTGAGGCGATTGACCGCTCGCTCTGGGACAAACACGGTCTTGCTCCGGTTCATTGACCGGGCAAAAGTGATTTTGAGCAATAAATCCGGACGCGACAGAAGGTCTTGTTCTGCCGCGTCAGATTGAAAATTCGGGTTCAGGTGCCGTCTGGCCGGCAGCCCTTGCCGCCGTCAATGCATCGACAGCCATTCACGCGCAGAACGCTGCGCTTCGGCGATCTCGGAGGGGCTCATTTCGCTGGAAATTTCCTTGCGGTACTGAACGGCAGCCTTGTTGCCCTTGAGCGCAGCGATGTTGAACCACTTGTGCGCGGTGACCAGGTCGGTTTCACCATTGCGGCCGCAGGCGCTGTCCAGACCCATCTGGAACAGAATGTCGGCAGTGACGGGCTTTTCGCCCATGGCGGCCATATCGGCCGAATGCATTTCAAAACGAGCCATGTTGCTCCCCTTTCGTCCTCTGTTAGACTTCCCTAGAAACGCAAGCTTTCGTGAAGCTTTCCCTTTCGTTTCTTGAGATCTACTTCAGCAGGAGCAGTTAAATGGCTCGTAAAAAAACAGGTTTAACGCAAACCGAATAAAACTTTAAATAACTCTGAAATTTACGCGATGGTAATTATATCAGGTCGAATTTGACTTATATTTCAATGACATTCGCCGAAAAATTGACAGGGCATCTAAACGCTCTGTTCACCAAGCGGAAAATTGGACACTTTTTCAAGCACGCCAATTGCACCGTCTTCTCCCTCACTTGCGGAGCCTGAACCATGTCGACGCCACCGATTGTCTTTCTGCACGGCACCAATGCCTCGTCCTGGACGATGGACCCGCTGTTTCACTTCTTTGAGGGCCAGGGCTTTGACTGCCATGCCCCCACCTACCGGTTTCACGACCTGCCGGACGGCGAGGAACGGACAAACGCGCTGCGCGGCACCAGCATTGCCGACTATGTAGGCGATATCGCGGCTTTTCTGGAGACGCTTGACGCCAAACCCGTGGTGATCGGTCATTCGCTCGGGGGATTGATCGCCCAATTGCTCGCCTCACGCGGCCTCATCGGCGCGGGGGTCCTGATCAACAGTTCGATCATCAACGGGACCGTGCCAACGACCGAAATGGAGCGTGCACTCGGCAAGATGTTCATGTCCGCCGGCCCCTTCTGGGACGTGGTTCCCGGGCAGGATTTCGACCTTCTGGCAACTTATGGGCTCAACACCATGCCGAGCGAGCAGCAGCATGAGATCTGCGACCGGCTTAGCACTGAGTCGGGTCAGGTGCTGTTTGAGCTGTTCTTCTGGATGTATGACGTCAACCAGACCACCAAGGTCGATTTTTCACGCGCCAGCACGCCGCTCCTGTTCCTCTCAGGGAGCGAAGACAAGGTCGTACCGCCTTCAACGGCAAAGTCGATGGCAGACCGCTACGGCGATCTCGCAACCTTCGTCGAGGTGCCGGGACGGTGCCACTACATGCAGCTTGAAGAAGGCCGCGAAAAACTGGCGCAGCAGTGTCTGGACTGGATCCGGGGGCTTTGAGGATAACCGTCGAGCCCACCGTGACTTGAATTGAGCGGGTTCTTATGTTCGAGCCGGGACTGTCTTTCCGGCCCCGGTGCTCGTCACATCAACATTTTCTTGTAGCCAAGATGGCTCTGATCGTAGCCGAGCTTGCGATAGAAATGGTGCGATCCGTCACGCTCCCGGTTCGAGGTCAGTTGAACCATGCAAGCGTTGGCTTTGCGCGCCAGATCCTCGGCGTGATCCATCATGATCCGCCCGACGCCGGTGCCGCGCTGATCGGAGCGCACGTGAACACTTTCAATTTCGGCCCGCGGCCGCCCCATGAAGGCAAGTCCCTTCAGAAAATGGATCTGGTAGGTTCCGACCACGTCCCCCGCCTCGTCCAGCGCGACATAGATATCGGCCTCTGGTGTTTGCACAAGCGCTTCAAAAGCGGCGCTGTAGTCCTGCCAGTTATCGAATTCCTTGTCTTTTCTCACGCTTGTTGCGCCCGCATTGATGACGGCGACGATTTCGCGAAGGTGATTGATACCGGCCTTCTCGATCCGGATCGGTTTCTTTTCCCGGCGTTCCACGGTCACTCCCAGCTTTTCGTCCCAGTTTGTCCGCCTTAGCACGTCAGCTCTTGGGCAGTCGACCGCCGTTAAAAATTGAATCAAATTCGAACCATTCGATGTACCAAGATTTAAAGCGGCATCCATACCGTTGTGCACCATCTTGGCTAGAAGACAGGTGCAACAAGCATGACCGACTGGGGCAGTTGGGAATTTGCGTTGGCCGGGGGGCTGATTGGCTCCGGCTTTCTTTGGCTGGCGGCGGCTGCCGCGCAGCCCAATGCCGCCAGAAACGGCAATATGTGTTTTCTCACTTATGGCTGGCCCGTCAAGATCATTACGGCTTCACTCATTCCTGTCGCGGTTTTCGTCATCTTCGTGATGGCCCACGCCCCGGCAAAGCAGATCGCACTCGCATTCGTCTTCTCTGCAGCCTTTCTGGCGGTCACGATTGCCATCAACTACCAGATCTTCTTCGTCCGCTTCGGTTATGACCGGAACAGGATCTACTTCCACAGTCCGTTTTGCGAAGCCAGATCCGTCCCATGGGAGAACCTGGAATGCGCGGGACATTCCTATATCGCGCAGGCCGACTATATCGAGGTAACGGGTGTCGGCCGGATCTGGTGCCCGAGCGTTCTCAACGGCCATGATGAATTTGGCCGGTTTCTTGAACAAAAGGCCGGTGCGCTGATTGCATCCCAGTCCTGAACCGCTGAATTCAGCGACACAAAGGATCGGACGGGTCGAGCTCGGCGACGCCCCACCATGTGGTCCGCCAGTCCGGCGCTTTCCAAAGATGATGCCAGGTACCGGTCAGATAACGCGCCGAGACCGGCGTGCCGTGCTCACCGAAGGCAACCTCACCAAATCGCTGCTCCGCCGGTAGCCCGGGCTCTTCCTCGCCGTCCTCCCAGACAAAGAGGCACGTGTCGCGCGGCGGTGTGCGCGCCGGTATCGCCTTGGTCACGATCCGGGCGCCAGGGAACAGAACCCGAAGGTTGCCACCGGTATACCCGTCGTCGGCGATCAATGTCGCTTCGGACGCCCCGAGGTCCGCCAGCGGCGCCTTGAGTTCGGCATAGGGTTTCATGTGGCGGCACTTGCCGCCGCACCAGAACTTGTCCGGTGCGATCAATCCAGGGATACGGGCGACAAAGACCACCGCAACGAAAGCAACAACGAGCGCCGCAAGCCAGCGCCATTGCCTGTCAAAGCCGAACCGCTCCAGATCGGCGAACAGGTATATTGGCAGCAACAGCATCAGAGGATGCATGTGCCGTTCCTTGACATAGGTTGCACCGGTGATCGCGATCATCAGCGCCGTCAGCAGGATCATCGCAAGGACAGTGCGCCCGCACAGACGGGCAACATCTCTCACGGCAGGGGTCAATGGATCCTTTCGCCGGAGATACCGTGGCCAGAACAGCAACAGCAAAAGCGGCACCAGCACGACGGAAAAGCCGAAGAGACCGAAGGCCAGCTTGCCCAGTCCTTCTGCAGCCCGTGCCGCGTGCGAGGTTTCAGAGGCAACACCCATGGTTTTTGAAACAGAGGCGAAGAGCTGAAGACCTTCTGTCAGGATCCACCAGGCATAGGGACTGTAGACAATGGCGGCGGCCAAGGGCACGAGCAACAGACCGGATAGTTTGAGCCGTTGGCGCCAGACAGTGTCACTGAGCGCCGCCAAAACGAGTGCGACCACAAAGATCGGATAGGAGTGTTTTCCAAGAAGACCGGCGCCAGCGACCGCTCCAAACAGCAGGTAGTAAGATAGCCGTCCCGTCTCCAGTGCCTTGACGAAAAAGAACGCGCTTGCCGCGCAGGCCGTGGTCAGGACCACAGTGTGAGTCACGCCTTCATGCAGGTTCCAGCCGAACTGATAGTAAAGCGAATAGGAGAAGGCACAGAGCGCGGCCAGACGCGGATCGGAGATCGCCTTGCGTGCGATCAGAAAAAGAAACAGCGCCGCGAAGGAGATCAAGCTGTATTTGACAAAGAGCGCGGCCCAGATGGTCGGCCCAAAGATCTGCTGCGCGGACCACAACAGCCACTCGTAGAGTGGTGGCTGGCGCAGCATGTAACCAGGTTCCAGCGTCTGCACGAGCACGTTTTCGAACATGTCGTCCGTGCCGAGAACGGGCGTAGACAAGGCTCGAAGCAGAAGATGTGACAGGCCCCAAAGCGCAACGATAACCCACACGCCGAGAGGTGTGGCGTAGAACGGAGGGTGAGTGTCACCGGAGGCGGCTTCGGGCAATCGGCTCATAAGAGCGGGATACATGATTTGTGCATGCATGCAACCCTTGAAACCCGGCAGGCAGGCTGGAGAGCGCCCTCACCTGATCCAGCGGGGCGCTCACCGTGCTATTCGATTGATCTCAAAGAGCAGGAAGCGGCGGCAACGGTGTCTTCAGCCACTTCTTGGAAAGCTCGTCGAGTTTGCCGTTGAGTTTCTTGTGCAGGACAAACACGTTGACCCATTGCAACAGATCGATGTTGCCCGTCTTCACGCCTATATATGAAGGCGAGTTTGCAATGATGAACTTCGTTTCCAGATTGAAATCCGGATTGTCGTTGGCAATTCCGAGAGCAACCATGTTTCCGGTCACGATGATATCGGTCTGTCCGGAGACATAAGCCGCGATCGTTGCGGCGTTGTCGCCGAACCTGATGATCTCGGTTCCTTCCGGGGCGTCCTCGGTGATCGCAAGATCCTCAAGCGTTCCGCCCGTTACAGCAATTTTCTTGCCGGCAAAGTCCGCGATGGATGAAACGGACACATCAGGTTTTGCAAATGCACCGGAAAAGAACGGGGCATAAGCGTGCGAGAACCAGATCGACTTGGCCCGCTCCGGATTTGCACCCAGCGTCGAGATCACAAGGTCAACGCGATCGGTTTCGAGAAAAGGAATGCGCTGCTTGGACGTCACCGGGACAAGTTCGAGCTCAACTCCGAGATCTTCGGCAATCATCTTGGCAACGTCGATGTCGTAGCCTTCATATTCGCCGTCAGCCCCCAAAGATCCAAAGGGAGGAAAGTTCTCCGGCGTCGCAATCTTGATTGTTCCGGATTCAAGAATGTCCTTGAGTTCTGCCGTTGCCGGACTGGCAAAGACCAGAGCAGCTGACAGCAGAGCTCCTCCAAGACCTGTAAGTTTCTTCCACATTTCGCAACCCTCCTTCTTGGTTTAAAGCGCGACTTATCATTCAGCGGCCTATTCGCGGGCCGCTGCGGATGCTGATCCGAACCGCTTTTCCAAGCGGCGTGACCAGACGGACAAAGGAAAACAGAGACTGAAATAGATGACCGCCATCAGCGGGAAGATGACAAAAGGCTGTGTGCCCGGTACGGGAGAGTTCGCCCAACGCTTGCCGACAGTCATCAGGTCGTGGAACCCGATGATATAGGCAAGCGACGTTCCCTTGATGATCTGCACCATGAAGCCGATGGTCGGCGCGATTGCCAGGCGTATGGCCTGCGGCAAAATCACAAGCAGCATGATCTGGAAAAGCGTAAGGCCTAGCGCCTTGCCACCCTCATGCTGGCTGGCAGGCACCGCCAGAATGGCACCGCACCAGACTTCCGCAAGATAGGCGCTTGTGTAAAGCGTCAGCGCCAGGCTTGCCGCATGCCACGGGTCAATGCGCGCAGAAAGCAGATGCGGCACGCCAAGCCCGAGGAGAAACAGAAGCATCAGCAACGGCACGGACTGAAACAACCAGGTGTAACCCGTTGACAGACCCATAAGAAGTCGCCTGGGCGAGACCCTGGCTACAGTGACGGCGGCAGCAATCGCCCCGCCTCCGACAAATGCAATCAGTGACAGGTAAATGGTGAACTGGGTTGCATCCAAAAGCTGGAAGAGGACGATCCCAAAGGGCTTGCCAAAGACGTCTGCGAAGAGCTCTTTCACCGCACCACCTTCCACTTGAAAAGCCGGTCGTGCAGGAGACGCAGCACGCTTTTGAACATGAGCGACATGGCGAGATAAATCAGTGTCAGGGTGAAAAAGACCTCGAATGAACGGAAGCTGCGGCTGTCGATGAACAGTCCCGCCCAGGTCAGATCCGTTACACCGATCTCCGAGATGACGCCTGTCGTCAGGAACAAGAAAATGAACTGGCTGTTGAGCGAGGGATACATGGCCGCAACCGCCTGAGGCAGGCTTACCTTGAAAAACGTGAGCCATTGCGGAATTCCGAGCGCACTCGCCGCTTCGCCCTGCCCTTTTTCGACCGAAGCAAGGCCGGCGCGGAGAATTTCTGCAAAATAGGCGGAGAAATTGACCGAGAGCGCCAAAAGCGCATGCGCCCAGAAAGGCCACTGGTACCCCAAAAGAAGCGGCAGACCAAAGGCTATGAAGAACATCTGGACGATCAGAGGTGTATTGCGGATGAACTCGACCCAAGCCGTTGCAAGCTGCATGAGGACAGGAATGCGATAGTGCCTCGCCGCTGCGAGAAACAACGCAGCAAGAAAGCCAAAGATGCCACCCCCGATGGTCAGCGCACCGCTGACAAGCGCACCTTGGAAAAGAAGCCAGAGATACTCGGGATTTCGATAAATCTCGAAAAATCTCAGATCAGCCACGATGACCGAACCGCTGAATTGACTTAAACACGGACGTCCCCAGCCCTATTCGTTTGACCGATGAGCTTTGCAACGCTCGTGCCAATACAAAATGGCTCGCATTGAGGGTTTCAGTCCGCTTTTTGGCGGCGTACGGCTTCAACCTGCCCACAAAGAAAGCAGTTCGCAAATCAATTAGACAGCACGGGCGCACAGTGATTTGCCGTCTTACTAAGCGAAGTGAGGCGTTCTGACCCTTCAAATCAGATGTAAGTCTGCATCCACACGGCGTGTTCAGCTGCGATAGGTTGCCAGCTTGTAAGCGGCGAAGGTGAAGAACACCCCAAGGCCGGCTTCAATCCAGCGCCTGCTTCGCCGGTAGAATTCGACGACCGGCAGGGTCGAAAAGGTAATCGCGTAAGCCAGGTGTCCACACAATGACATCAGTGTGCAGCTGGCGATCAGGGTCAGGCCGACCCAAAGCGGCGCGTTCGGCCCGAGACCGACACCGACGATTGCGATCCAGTAAAGGGCTGCTTTCGGATTGGTCATTTGAATGGCGAGCCCCTGAAGAAAGAGGCGATTTCCCGTTGCCGCCTTGGCGGCAACCTGTCCCGACGGCGTTGCCGCCGAGCGGAATGCCCGATAGGCCAGCCACAGGAGATAGATCGCCCCTGCAATCTTCAACGCGGTGATTGCCTGCGCGTAAGCCGCAATCAGGGCGGTCAGCCCTGCCACAGTCAGCGTTGCCCAGATGCCTGAACCAATCCCCACTCCGAGGGCCAGCCTGACACCGGACGTTCGTCCGCGCTCCATGGAGGTTCCGATGATGGCGAGAATGTTCGGCCCGATGCTGACGAACCCGACCGAGAATATTCCAAGTGCCAGAAGCAGGCTCGTAACATCCGCGCTCATGTCAGCCTCCGATCAGTCCGCCTTCAACCGTCGGCGTTACTCAAGACCGATCTTCTGTTTCAAAAGATCATTCACCGCTTGCGGGTTGGCCTTGCCCTTCGAAGCCTTCATCACCTGACCGACGAACCAGCCGACAAGATTGGGCTTGTCTTTTGCCTGTTCAACCTTGTCCGGGTTGGCCGCGAGTATCTCGTCAACGATCGCTTCAATCGCGCCAAGGTCCGTGACCTGCTTCATGCCACGATCTTCAACGATCTGAGCCGGATCGCCGCCTTCGGTCCAAACAATCTCGAACAGGTCCTTGGCAATCTTGCCGGAGATGGTTCCTGCCTTGATGAGATCGATAATCGCCCCGAGCTGAGCGGCCGAGACAGGGCTTTCAGACAGCTCTTTGCCTTCCTTGTTGAGACGGCCGAACAGCTCGTTGATCACCCAGTTGGCTGAAAGTTTCGCATCACGGCCCTTGGCTACATCCTCGAAGAAATCGGCGGACGCCTTTTCAACAACGAGAATGTCGGCGTCATATGGCGTCAAGCCATAGTCGTTGATGAACCTGGCTTTCTTGTCGTCGGGCAGTTCGGGCAGATGACCAGACAGATCGTCGACGAATTCTTGCGTGAATTCCAGCGGCAGCAGGTCCGGATCGGGGAAATAGCGATAATCATGCGCTTCCTCCTTGGAGCGCATGGACCGGGTTTCGCCCTTGACCGCGTCGAAGAGCCTGGTCTCCTGGTCGATCTCGCCGCCGTCTTCCAGGATCGCTACCTGGCGGCGGGCTTCATATTCGATTGCCTGGCCGACAAAACGGATCGAGTTGACGTTCTTGATCTCGCAGCGCGTGCCGAAGTCGCCGCCCGGACGGCGGACAGAAACGTTGACGTCGGCGCGCATGGACCCCTGATCCATGTTGCCGTCGCAAGTTCCGAGATAGCGCAGGATCGTGCGCAGCTTGGTCAGGTAGGCCTTCGCCTCGTCGGAAGACCTGAGGTCGGGCTTGGAGACGATCTCCATCAGGGCAACGCCGGACCTGTTCAGATCAACGAAGGACATGGTCGGGTGCTGGTCGTGCAAGGACTTGCCCGCATCCTGTTCCAGATGCAGTCGCTCGACCCCGATCTCGACCTGCTCGTCCGGCATGTCGAGCAGGACTTTGCCCTCTCCGACAATCGGCTGCTTGAACTGGGAGATCTGGTAGCCCTGCGGCAGATCCGGGTAGAAGTAATTCTTGCGGTCGAACACAGACTTCAGATTGATTTCCGCCTTCAGGCCGAGACCCGTGCGGATCGCCTGGCGCACGCATTCCTCGTTGATCACCGGCAGCATTCCAGGCATGGCCGCATCAACCAGGCTGACGTTGCTATTCGGGTCCTTGCCGAATTCGGTCGAGGCGCCGGAAAAGAGCTTGGCTTCGGAAGTCACCTGGGCATGGACTTCCATGCCGATCACGATTTCCCAATCGCCGGTCGCGCCCTTGATGAATTTCTTCGGATCGGGTGTGCGTACGTCGACAATCGTCATGTTCGTCAAAAATCCTGTTCTGTTCGATTTCGCGCATCGAAAGCAGTGCATGGGGCATGCTGCGGCGCAAATTTCTAGCCGATTGATGACCTATTCGGGAATTGGCCCGGCTGCAAGGATTTCCTTGCCAAGAACGGCTTCTTTCACAAAGGAGAAAAGCGTTTCAATCAGGACGCGGGTTTTGCGCCTGTCCTGTGCGCATGATGAAACCGATCAAAACGGCAACAGCCTGGTAGAGTTCAACAGGGATTTCCTGGTCGATCTCGATCTGCGACAAAGCCTCCGCCATCATGGGGTTCTGTTCGATCGGAACGCCGGCTTCCTCTGCCAGTCTTTCGATCTGTTCCGCAATCGAACCCGCTCCCTTTGCGGTGACAACTGGCGCGCCGTCGTTTTCGTATTTCAGCGCGACTGCCAGCTTCTTGTCCGGGGTTTCCTTCGGGCTCATTGACGTATCCTATGATTGCCGGTCGACCAGAGAACCGAATTTCACCGTCGTTCCTTGCGGCAAGCCACGGACAAGCCGGAACTCCTGCAGAGCAAGACCGGCATCGGCAAACGCAGCTTCCATCGTCTCACGCATCGCATTCAACCCGTCAAACGTGCCCTTGCGATCCACCCAGAGGCTGACAAATGTCCCCCCGCCGCGAAGGCTGACCGCCGCTTCCAGCGGGCCGGTTGCCGTCAGGTCCAGGGCGAACCGCAAGCGCCAGGCAGGCTCCGCATCGTCGTTGTCACCCTGCCCTTCGCGGTCCCGGCCGATCTGCATCTGCATCACGCCGGTCTCCTGACCAACCGAGAGCGGAAGTTCCAGAACCAGATCCAGCGGTCGGCCTGCGCTCGATGAGCGTTCGTCACCCGCAAGTCCGGAATTGACAAGCTGTGTCATGCGGACCCGGGCAAGTGCAGCGTCGGTCGCTTTCTGAAGAGCCTGAAGGTTTTCAGGAGCATTGCCGGTCCAAAAACCGCTACCGGCCTGCTGAACCTGCCCTTGCGGAGACCCTTGTCTCGATGGAGCAGGAGGCTGGTTTGCCGGGCGCGATATCTGGGCCTCAGCTCCAAATTGCCGAAGGATCGATTTGAAGGAAAGAAGGACGGATTTCAGGTCGCTCTGCACGAGCGGCGCACCAGACCGAGGGGCTGACAATTGCGCTTCCCGGAATTGCCCCGACGCGCGCACAGCCTGTTGAATGTCTGTACCGGTCGGACCTTGCGCCGTACTTAACCGCAACCCGAGGATTTGCTGCATGGCCTTTGTCACCGGATCCGGCAACGACACCTGACCGGACGCCTGAGCCGACATCAAGGCGCTGATCTGCCCAAAAAGGTTACCCAAGCCGGCCTGCTGCGCTCCAAGCACCGGAAGCACCTGTCGGGCAATCTGCATTGCCGGTGTCTGTTCCAAAGACGCACCAGCTCCGCCGCCAGGTGTCGTTGCAGCTTGAGACGCAGATCCAGGACCAGGCCCAGCCGGTCGATAGGCCACACTGTTAGCTGATCGCCCGCTGTGCTCGGCGTAAAGGGAAGATTGCAAGAGAGTTCCGGACACGACCGCATTTGACGTCACAGGGGGAGCCGGTGCCGGGGTCGTGGGGGCAATTGTGCCTGAAACGCCAGGGGAAACCGGCTTCGCAATGCTGCCGCTTGCAGCCCCTGTGCTCTGCCCTGATGTATTGACCGTTGCCTGAGATACTGGTGACTGAGATGCCGGTGCCTGGGACGATTGAGCCGAAGGGGCCGGATTTGAACTGGCTGCACTTGTGCCAGTCACTCCGCTTCCCACTTGCACAGGCGGTTGCCCTTGCGAGGTGGATGTTGGAAATGGAGAAGGCGTCGATAGATTTCCGCCTGGAGGCGCCGGCGGTCCAGCCTGGAAGGTTCCGTTCTGTGGACTGCCGGCTGAAGGCGGCTGAGCAGGCGTTTGAACACCTGTTGCGCTTGCGGGCGGACGCAAGGTCGTATTCGCAGGAGAAGATGTTTCGGTGCCGGATGCCGGTGCAGACACTCCTGGTGCGGCCGTGCTTGTTGCGCTGCTTGAAACAGGAGGTCCCGCGGCTGCCGCGATTGATCCGCCAGGCGTTCCGGAACTTGAAACCGGCGGCAGAGCACCACCTCCCCTTGCGTTGGGGGCTGGCAGGGCTACTTCGGGCCGCCCGCCCGAATTGGACACGTGTCGATCGACCAGCGAGGCCTGTGGCTTGCTTGCAGGGCCCGAAAGAGGTGGTGACGCAACTGGTCCGCTCACCTTCCCTTCACCTTTGCCGACGACGCCCGATTGCGAATTCCCTTGCGGGCCAAGAGGTGTTGAAATGTTCGATTGCGGCGCAGGCGCAGTCGGTGCCGTGGCCTGAGGAGCGCTCGCGGCCGTTGGTCTGGATGTCGTGGCGATCTCGGCAGATTTTGGCAAGGTCGCTTGAAGGGACGCTTCAGAAACCTGCAAGGACTGCGCAGGAGACGGCACAGCTGTGATCGATCCAGTGATCGTTGCCGCTTGCACGGAACTGCTTGGGGCCCCTGCCGGTACCGAAGTGTTCTGGCCGCCTTGCGACTGTGCTTGAGGGATCGGAGCCCCCTGCGTCGCAGGTTTCGCCAGCGTGATCTGAACAGCAGGTTGCTGCCGGCTGCCAGACACCGTAACGGTGACCTCGCTGCCGACCGGCAACGGTGCCTGGATACGCAAGTCGAGTTTCGTTTGCGACGTTTCAAGACGCACGACACCACCCGGCAGATTGGCTTCTACCTTGGCCTTGAATTCCGTGCCGGGTTCCAGTTTCTGCTGCGATACAACCGCGCCTGAGCTCTGCGAAACCGGTTGTGCGCTGATTGTCTCGACCATCTCGCCGCCTCCGGGGCAAACCCTTGCCTCGCCTTGTCGCTTCAACCCGTTCAACGGGTGCGCTTGTCACCAGGCAATCCAAGAATCATAGGAAGACAGTATGGCCGGTTTCTTAACTCGCGCACAGAGTTGACCCTGATCAATGCCGATCGGCAGGAATTCGCGCATGCTGCTGAACAACATGACTGCCGAAGCCCACCCGGCAAACCTCTTCTGTGGGCCGACCTGATGCTGATTTCAAAATCAAGCTTGCAGAAGGAGAAACGGCGTGAACTGGATGGACCGCCTTAATGAACGCGCCGAGCTGATGGGCAAGATGCTTGACACTATCGGCGCGATGAACAACATGCCGGCCGGCATACAATCCGATGCGGCCTTGCGTTCCGCCGCGGTGCGATGCATCAACTGCCGAAACACAGAAGCTTGCCGTGAGTGGCTTGCAGATCATCCGGAAGGTGCAGCACAACCCATGAAAAGCTGCCCGAACGCAGACCTTTTCAGCAGTTGGCTGGAAGACTGACCGGTAAACCGGATTTCAACATCAAGTTCGATTGCGCCGGCGGCTTAGCCAAAAAGCGACGCTACCGGCGAGCGCTCCCCCGACAAAACGAAATGGAAACATCGCGAGTGCCCCCGCATCCTGCGAGATCGGCTGGGGCAATTGCAGCATTCCGACCGCAGCTTCAAGTATCAGCGAGAGCGCTGCCGCCGCAAAGCCGGCAATCCAGAGCTTTCGTGCCTCATCTGCTCGCCATCCAAGATAAGCACCGATAAGAAGTGCAAACGGATTTAGAAGCCCGGACAGGCCAAACAGGTCAAACCAAGTGTCAGAGAAGGTTGTCATTCTCCCCTCATATCCTTGTGCTTCTCTAAAAGCGAGCTAATTTCCGGCACGCACGAAAGCAATAACCGATTCAAGTTTTTTCTAAACGGTCAAAATAAATTTTGCTATTCGGTCAAATAAAAAAGTCGCATTTTTTCCAATAAAGGTCGTTTATTGCACAGCAACAAACGTCACTGCATCGACGCGGAAATTCACAAGGCAAAATATTGCGTGTTTTGCTTTTCCAGAACTTATGCTATCTTAGATTCAGAGTTGATTTTTATCTCCGATCGCTTTCGGTCGCTTGTTCTATTCAAAAAGTATTTAAACCATGACTTATGCCTCACCCATTTCAACCGACGATCCCACAATAGAAGCATTGGGCAAGTCTGATCGCAGGCTTGCGATCTTGTGTGGGCATTGCGGCCGGTTCCGTTACATGAAGGGATCCAGGTTCTCTCAGGACCAGAAGGTCTCGGCAATCAGCGATTCCCTTTCCTGCAGGGCGTGCGGTTCGAAGGACGTTACGGCAATGGCCGTTTCGCGAAATCCGGAAAACGGCTATTGGCCAGCCGAGCGCAGCTAAAGCGCTTTCGATACAATTCTGCAACATCCAGTCAAATTCGGCCGACTTCACTTTCGTCGCGCCTGCGATTGCTTGCCCCGCTCCTCATGGCGTGGAAACCGCGCCTCATCCAGTTTGAGAGGGTTTATGTCCGGATCAAGAGAGTCCCGGTAATCCCCGGCTGAAGTCGGCCGGGTAATGCACACCAGCGCTGCATGCGACCTGCTGCAGTGACTGCTCAACTGCATTCAAATTCAGGCTCTCACACATCAATGGACATTTCAAAAGCCGAGCAGCGGGTCTTGCACCTGCTGGCGCAAGGCGGTTGCATCCTGGTTGAAAAGGATGAATGCGGCCGCATCGTCAAACAGGAAACCGTGACACGGGATGGCTGGTATTGGGGCGGCTGCTCCCTGCGGCTGTTTCGGAAACTCAAATACAAGCGACTGATTGCGTCCAGGAACAGCGGCCCTTACAGGATCACCCAGCTGGGCCTGAAACGGGTTCGCGCTCAGCACGATAATCGTTGAGCTCGACAGATCAGTTCCTGACAAAAAGACTCAAACCACGACCCAAAGCGCGCCGGTTCCGGCGCGCTTTGAACTCCCCGGCGCCACTCGCTCAACGTCTGCCCGAAATGTCCGGCTCGTCAATCTCGGGACTGTCCCCGAGTAGATAGCGTGGGCCACGCCCGTGCCGGGACGCCGCGTCACCTGCATTGTAGAGCTGACAGGACTTCATGGAGAGGCAACCGCAGCCGATACAGGAGTCCAGCTTGTCCCTCAGCGCGCTCATCCGCTCAATGCGCTCGTCAAGGTGCTTGCGAAACTCGCGGCTGATACGGGTCCAGTCGGACTTGTTGGGAGCCCGGCCTTCCGGCAACCGCGCCAGCTGGGCCGCAATATCCGAAATCGTGAAACCGAACTCCTGAGCCACAAGGACAAATGAAAGGCGGCGAATGTCAGCCCGCATAAAACGCCGTTGCCCTCCCCGGTTTCTCAGCGGGTGAACGAGGCCCTTTTCCTCGTAAAAGCGGATGGCGGACACGGTGAGACCCGTGCGTTCAGCCAACTCGCCAATGGACAGGAGATCATTGCCCTTCATAACCTTCTTCAAAATAATTTCTTTTCCCTCTTGACCTCAAGTTTACTTGAGGAATTATCTCAAGTGTCCAGAAAGAGTCAAACCTTGAAAGGACACCGAAATGAGCACCCCATTTCTGGAACATGTGAACGTGACCGTCACCGATCCTGCGAAAATGGCAGAACGCCTGGCAGACTGGTTCGGCTGGCATGTACGCTGGAAGGGCGCGGCTCTTGGCGGCGGAATGACCTACCACATCGGCAATGAGACAAGCTATATTGCCGCCTATAGCCCACCGCAGGATACGACGCCGGTCCCGGGCGAACGATACGACCATCACGGCGGTCTCAATCATATCGCCGTGGTCGTGGACGACCTGGATGCCACTGAAGATCGCATCAAGGCCAGCGGCTTCAAGACCCATAATCATCAGGACTATGAACCAGGGCGCCGGTTCTATTTCTACGATGACGACGGTATCGAGTTCGAAATCGTCAGTTACGCCGACTAAGCCGCTTCTATCGTCCCAGATGCTGGAGTTTGACCAGGGCTCCAGGGCTGTGCCGCGAGCGGGTCGTGTGTGTCTTACCAGGCGGCACAGCCACCACGACCCGACTTCGGTTTTTCTTTTGAAACAGTTACGTTCAAAGAACGCGTGCCTTCGTGGCGGGATGTAACTGGAGATATGAATGAAACTGGTTCGGAATGAAGATGTCAGTTGGATTGAGGGTGAAGGGTACAGAAAGAAGATCCTTCTTCGCGGCCAGGATGTAAATCAGGACGGCGGCTTGGTGCAGCTGGTCGAAATCGCCCCTCATACCGAGGTAAAGGCGCATTATCACGAGTCCTGCACGGAGGTTTTTCATGTTCTTTCGGGCAAAGGAGCATTCACTATCGACGGCGAACGGATCGATCTTGCGCCTGGACAGACGCTGACTTGTGAACCACTGGAAGTTCACAGCACCGAAAACCCTTTTGATCTCCCGTTCACCTACATCGTTTTCAAGACAAATGCCGTCGAAAACGACCTGTTTTGGTGTGACCGCCCGGCTACCGACTCATAGAGCCTCTTTTGAAAAATACACCAAGCGGCCTAACGCTGCGCGCGAACGCACCATTCCACTCTGGTTTGGGTCTTGAGCCTTAATACTAGTGCCCCGAGAGCACGAGCGCCGTGATCGGATATCTGAGCGCCTGACCGCGGATCATGATCGCGTGGACGATACCCACCGTGTCGACGACATGAAGAAAGACGAATTGTCCCGTACTCAGATCTTCATCCGACGTCAGGCGTTCGTGATTGCTGGTGTAGGCGTTCACCGAGCAGCTGGCACCAGGCGGCAGCTTGTCGAGCCCGCCTTCGTACAATGGCTCCAGGATTGCCGTTACCGAACCTTGTTTGCCTGATGTCTGCGCCGTATCGAACAGTTGGCTCCCGGCGGTGACCTGCCCCGAGGCAATGACATTCTGTACGTCTGTGACGACCAGTGGAATGATCGTGAAGGGTATCGAGGGACAAAACGCTTCCGCAACCATGCCCGGTTTCATCACCTGGGCTTCGATCTGGCTGAAGCCGGCCACGATGCGTTCGCGCTGCGAGTCAGCGGGGATCAGCACTCCGGCGGGGCGCATGAGCGGATTGACGATATCTCCGGGACGCAGGACAAACTGGCTCACCGTGCCGTCGACGCCCGCATAGACGGTCATCTTGGACAGCTCAACCTCCACCTCCTGCTCGCGCGCACGCGCGCTTTCCAGCGACGCCGGCAGTGCCACGTTGATCTTGGTCTCGACCAGTTCCTTGTTCGCTTCTGCAGCTGAGAGGGCGCCCTGCGCTGCATCCACCGTCGTCTGCAACGTTTCTATTTCCCGCTCGCTGACGACGTTGGAATTGCGATCAAACAGTTCCTGCTTGGTATCAAGTTCGTCCTGTGCCTGTTGCAAGGCCGCCTGCGCCTGCTCCACCTGTGCGGATGCAACGGCAAGTTCACCTTGCGCCAGCGCAATCTCGCCCTCGATCTCGGCAATTTGCTGTTTGGCAGTTGTGACGTCGGCTTCCTGACGGCTGCTGTCCAGCTTGAAGAGCGGATCTCCCGCCTTGACTTCGGTATCGAGTGCCAGGGGGATGAAGACTTCTTCGACCCTGCCCGATCCCTCAGGCAGAATGGGGAGCACCCGAAACGTCGAAACCGCACTTGTCGACGAAGGATGGAAGTAGAAGATCAGCGTGATCAGGGATATCGTCAGCATCAGGCAGGAAACGATGCCGTAGCGCAGCTCGTACCAGACCGAATAGAGCGTGATCTCGTGACCGATGCGTTTGCCCTGCACATAGCGACGGAAAAGATAGTCCGGCAGGATCGTGATCATGGAGCAGAAAAGGGTCTCAAACACTTGTCCTGCCTCCCTTACACTTTTGCCGCACTGGCGGCAGACGCGCCGGGTTGATCGGCAGCGTCTCCTGCGGCTTCTAGCGCATCAGTCTGGATTTCAGGCGCCGGTTCCGGCTCGACGACCGGATCGACCTCTGCAAACCCATCGCCAGTTTCATCTGACGGAGCCGATTTGCCGTCGAATTTTTTCGCAATTCGGCTGGCCGAATTGGCAATCGTCTCAAGCGGCGACATGAAGTCAGGCAACTGAATGAATGCCAGAACGAGCGCTGCCACCCAGAAGATCTGATTGTGCGTAAACAACGCAAGAAGCCCCAAAACCGCAACGAGTTCGAACTGGATGCGGCCATGCTTGTGAGCAAGTCGTTCGGGAAGCGAATGAAGGTAGAGGTAAAATGTTCCAAGAAGCAGAACGATAACGATGAGGGCAATCAGCACCGTCAACATCATCTGGTCGCTGCCATCGGCCTTTGGAATAAAAAAGGGCAAATGATGAGGCGCAAGTTCGTGCATTGTCTCAGTCATTTCTTAAATCCGTAAAAGAAACTTGGTGCAGACAACCTGTTCCAGGATCTACCCCGCGTCAAACAAAAAGCATTCCGCTACGCAACTTGAGACGCTGATACGCTGTACTTATTCAGAGGATTTGCGCATCGCGTCCGGCGCTCAATGTTGCGTGGCTTCGGACGCTCTTGTTTCAGCGGCCGGGACCGTCAGCGCGGCGCCATGCGGATTGCACCATCGAGACGGATGGTTTCACCGTTCAGCATGTCATTTTCGCAGATTGCCCTGACCAGTTGGGCATATTCCTTCGCGCGGCCGAGCCTTGAGGGAAACGGGACCTGTTGTCCAAGCGAGTCCTGTACCTCCTGTGACAATCCGAGAAGCATCGGTGTTTCAAAAATGCCCGGCGCAATCGTCATGACCCGAATGCCCGATTTCGAAAGATCCCTTGCAACAGGAAGTGTCATGCCCGCGACACCCGCTTTTGATGCGGCATAAGCCACCTGCCCGACCTGCCCGTCGAACGCCGCGACAGACGCCGTTGAAACAATCACACCGCGGCCGCCATCGGCCGTGACTGGATCGAGCGCAGACATGCCCGTTGCCGCTATGGAGAGGCACCGAAAGGAGCCGATCAGATTAACGGAAATGACCTTTTCAAACATGTCGATCGGGTGAGGTTCGCCGCGCGAGGTGGTCTTGGCGACCGGCGCAATACCGGCACAATTGACCAGGATCCTCTCGTTTCCGTTTGCAGCGCGCGCCTGTTCGAAGCCAGCCTCAACACTGGACTGGTCGGTTACGTCCACTTCCGCAAATGTGCCGCCAATCTCGAACGCGAGGTCCTTGCCCTGGTCCACATTGCGGTCGAAGACCGTGACACGGACGCCTTCTTCCGCCAGCATTCTGGCAGTTGCCGCGCCAAGACCGGAGGCGCCGCCGGTCACAATCGCCGACAAAGTCGAGTCCAGTTTCAATCGAACCTCCTTCTTATATCAAAATACTGATATATATATGTTATTTTTGATAGTTTGACGATTACGTCAAATCTAGCGCAAAGTGACGGAGAAAAACGCCGCGGTCAAGGCCTTTCAGCAGCATCGAAGGTATGCGGCAGGCCGGTCCCTACTGTTCGGCCAGAACAACCAGATCCACGGGCCGGTGCATGCCCGCAATCTCCACACGCGGCCGTGCTTCTGCACGGGTTGCCCGGTATCCCTGCGTGCGGGCGAGGTCCCAGGTGACCTTGTCAGTCAGGGAAGCCGATCTTTGTGCCTTGTTCGCGTCCTCAAGCTTCGCCGCGCGGTTGACTGCGTCGCCAATCACGGTGAATTCGAGCCTGGTTTTTGATCCAATGACGCCAACAGTCACCGTGCCTGCGGCAACGGCTGTGCCAATACGCAATCGGCCCGGCCATCCTGCCGACCTGAAACGGTCCTGCTCGTTGTTGACGGTTTCAACGAGGCGTTCGGCTGCTCTGAGAGCGTCCGCTGCGTAAGTCTCGGAAGGGTGAACCGCACCGAACGTCGCGAGGATGCCGTCTCCGAGAAACTTGTCGACGCGGCCACCTTCCTGGTTGATGACTTCAACGGCAAGGTTCTGATATTCGGCCAGGATGGCCAGCACGGCTTCCGGTGCAAGTGTGGCCGAGGTCGAGGTAAAGGATCGGATGTCGGCATAGAGGATCGCCGCATCGCGAAGACTTCCCTCGCCGGCCTGAAGAGCCGTGTGGGAATCCGTAATGGAGGCAGCAACTTCGGGTGCGAAAAAGCGGCGCAGATCCTTCGCCGCCGCCTGTTCCCGCGTAGCTTCGAACAACATCGACCGGCCCCTGTAGAGCGCAACCGACAAGATGATCGTCACCGCGAATATGACCATGGTCTTGTCGAGTTCAGCGCCAATCAGGATCGAGTTCCCAGTCAGGTACTCAACGTAGTTGCGCGTAACGCGCATGGAATCCATGTCCGCGAAAGCCGCGTAGAAAACCAGCCCAAGCCATCCAGCCACCGCAACCATGCCGGTTGTGAGGACAAAGCGCGGATCGAACCGCAACGCCCTGAGGCCAATGAAAATGAACACATACATCAGGGTCGGCGTCTTCAGATAGAACGCCGGGTGCTGGTCGTACTGGATGTGAAACGAGAAAATCAGCCCGACCAGCAGCGCCATATCCACCCCAATCGAGATCAGCAAGTACCACTGGGGCAGCTCGAACCGGTAGGCAAGCACCAGACGCGTGACAGTAAACAGGAAATAGGCACCAAGCGCGATCGGCACGAAATTGAAACCCGAGCTGCCTTCCGCCCTCGGAGCGATCAGATAGAGCGTTGAGAAAAACAGGACGAGGCCCAGCTGCACCCAGCTTATCAGGCGTTCAGACGACGCTTCACGTGCGCGGATCTCCGCACGGACACGATCAGGTATCCCGGATTCCGGCGGCCCGCCGCGGATAATGTACAAAATTGCCTGCGAAATTGAGCTCATGTCGTTCCAGCTTCTCAAAGGTGACCGGAGTGTCACCCTTTGGCGGGCATTTCGCAATAAGGTACGCGGGAATGTGACTCGACGTGAAGGGAAGGCGAAATCTACCAGCCACCCGTCATGCGCAGCTGCTCAGCTTTCTGCACAAGTTCGCTTTGCCGGTGGCAACCCACTTTCGACATGGCCGACTTGATCTGGTTGCGCACAGTGTGAATGCTGACCTGCCGTTCTTCGGCGATTTCTGCCGGTTTATGTCCTTCTGCCAGCAGCAGGACCGACCTCGCCTCCGCCTTGCTCAACCCAAGCGATTTCCGAAGCTCCTTCTCAAGCGTTTTAGTGTCGCTGACAGGCTTTATGGCCACAAGGGTCGCGGCAATGGACTTGTCCCACAGAAGGCTAAAGGGAGAGCGGTCGAGATCGGAAAGGCGCATGCCTATCGTCCGGCAAATCCAGTCCTGTCCGCTCCTGTCGCTGAACCGGATGTTCTTAAAGGCGGTCGAATTTCCGTTGGCTTGCGAGCGAACGGCACCGGCTAATTGCCCATGCACCTGTTCAGACAGGAACCGCAGGCGGCGATCGAAGCTCGTCCCGACAAGTGATCCATTGCCGATCAGCTTGTCGGCTTCCGCGCAGGTGTGATGGATCTTCATGTCCGCATCGACCAGAAAAAGTGCTGTGCCAACACCAAGCAAA
>Ga0207422_1002120_pt1 | contig 29486 bp, 24 predicted proteins | sample MarCyaLeptolynsp_FD_187757 | JGI IMG/M metagenome (GOLD analysis project Ga0207422, IMG submission 187757) | Marine cyanobacterial communities from Panama - species 1 Leptolyngbya sp. (SPAdes) | ecosystem: Environmental > Aquatic > Marine > Unclassified | place: Panama: Panama City | collected... | reverse complement strand
GGGAGCCGGCTCGGTGGCGGCCAGCGTCGACCACCACACCGAGACGTCCATCGGCGTGCCGCGGTCGATGTCTCGGGTCAGCGGGGTCGCGAGGTGGACGTAGTTGCAGGTCCCGGTGTCGACCTCGATCCCTTCGCCCACCGCGTGCCACGGACGGGGCGAGCACACGACCGTCGCGGGCCGGTGCTCGGGCAGCGGGTCGTCATCGTCGGCCGCGAGCGCCCACGCCGATGGATCGATCACCGAGACGAGCTGCGTCTCGACGTCGCGCGGTTCGGGCTCGGGCTCGGGCGCGTCTTCGGCATTGCATCCAGCCGCCAGCACCAACGCCAGCGCCGCCGCGACCGGGGGCTCGACCATCGTCCGGCCAAACACCGGACGCGGCGGTTCGTGTCACTGCCGATCGCACGCGCCGTTGCGGCAGACCGTCCCGTCCGGGCAGACGGCATCGTCCTCGCACTCGAGCGCACACCGGCCGCCGTCGTTGCAGAAGGCTCCATCCCCGAACGCATCCGGGCACGGATCGGGCTGCTGGCGGCACTCTCGGGTGCATTGCCCAGCGGTGGCACCTTCGTCGCCGCACACCAGGCCGTCGTCGCACTCACGGTCGTCGTCGCAGCGCTCGCCCAGCGCGAGGTCCCGCGGCCCACAGGCAACGCCGACCCCCAGGCCGAGTACGAACGCCACCACCGCTTTGAGAGACCGAACCTTGCTCGCCAAGACGAGTCCAGATTTCCTGATGCATTGGGCTGGGTCAAGCACCGTCGAGGGTCACCCACAGCGCCACGATCCACCCGGCCAACGCCAGGTTGATCGCCAGCCCGTTGAGGAACACGAAGCGCCGACAGTTGCGCCGCTCGGAAGCGTCCGCCTTGGGGAGCAGGCGAAGGTTGATCAGCAAGGCGAGGGCCGGTCCGATCTCGACCCCGGCGAGGCCCGCGTGGTCGAGCTTCGGCAGCACGAGCGGGCTCAGAAACACGCCCAGCGCGATGATCTGCAGGCTGTGCTTGCGCGCGCGGGCCTCGCCGAAGCGCACCGGCCAGGTCTGCTTGTTCACGGCGACGTCGGCGGGGTGGTCGGGCAGCGCCGTGCTGATGTTGCTGGCGAACGCGAGCAAAAAGCATGGCAGCAATGCGAGCCACGGTAGGCCCTCGAAGTGACCGATCTGGAGGTACCAGCCGATCAGCGGGAGCACGAGGCCCACGCCGATGCCCTGGGTGAGCTCGCCGAGCCCGCGGTACGACAGCCGAAGCGGCGCGTACGAGTACGCCCACAGCAGTCCCACCGCGAGCGCCCAGCCGCCGAGCATCGCCGGGCGATCGAGGGCGGCCGCGGCTCCCGATAGGGCCAGCATGATCGTGGCCATCACGATCGCGGCGATCCCGAGCGCGCGCGAGGACAGCTTGGCCTCCGGCAGCACCCGCGAGCCGCCCGAGAACATGTTGTGTGTCTCGTTGAGCCGGTCGCCCTCTTCGTCCGCGACGTCGTTGGCGAACACGATGAACAGCTGATCGAACACCCCGAACACGTGGGCGATGATCAGCATCGTGACGTCGACGCGGCCGATTGCGTGGATCGCCAGGAGCTCCCCAAACAGCAGAGGAACAGCGATATTCGCCTGGGCCAGCGGTCGAGCCGCCTGTAGCCACGCGCGCACGCCCGCATTTTGGTGCTTGGCGCATTTTTTGAGAAGGGGGACCCGACGGGTGGCCATCCACCCAATGCCCCCGAGTCGTCATGCGTGGTGTCGTTTTTTCCAGTTGTTGTGTGCTGACCCTTGCTGCCTGCGGAGACCTCGACCAGGCGGTCGCTGAGGACTCCTCCACGGGTGGCCTGCTGGGCTCAACGGGCGTCGTCATCGCGTCGTCCGGGGCCGAGACGGGATCCACGACGGACGAGCCGGGTGACTCGGACAGCAGCGGCTCAGACGGCAGCTCGACGGACAGCGGCGATTCGACCGACAGTGGGGACTCGACGGACGGGACCTCGACCGACACCGGCGAAGAATCGAGCTCGGACGGCGGCGACTGCCGCGACGAAGAAATCCAAGCGTGCGACTGCCCCAATGGCCGCGGCACGGAGACGTGCGAGGACGGCCTTTGGGGCGAGTGCGTGTGCCCGCCGCCAGCGTGCGGCGATGGAGTGCAGGACGCCGACGAAGAGTGCGACGACGGCAATCGCGACGACACGGACGACTGCACCAACGCATGCACCGTGGCGACGTGCGGCGATGGCTTGGTGTGGGCGGGCCAAGAAGAGTGCGACGACGGCAACGCCGACGCGACGGATGCATGCGTTGACTGTGTTGCCGCGACGTGTGGCGACGGCCTGGTGTGGGCAGGCAACGAAGAGTGCGACGACGGCAACGAGGTCGAGACGGATGCCTGCAATGCCTGTGTCGCTGCGACGTGTGGCGACGGCCTGGTGTGGGAAGGCACCGAAGCCTGCGACGATGGCAACGACGACGACACCGACGCGTGCGTCGCCTGTGAAGTTGCGACGTGTGGTGACGGCTTCGTGCAAGAGGGCGTCGAGGAGTGCGACGACGGCAACGACGACGCGTTCGACGCGTGTTACGCCGACTGCACGCCCAACCTCTGCGGCGACACGGTCATCAACGTCCTGTTCGAGCAGTGCGACGATGGCAACGACGAGTACAGCGACGGGTGCAACCCCAACTGCGAGATCTCGGGGGCGATCAACTGGTTCGCGACATACAGCAACCCCGATGGCCTGGACTCGGCGGCGACCGACGTCGGCGTGGACAGCGTCGGCAATACCGTCGCGGTGGGCTGGGAGCAGCGGCCGGACACTGGGCGAGGCGCGTGGATGCGCAAGTACGGGCTGCACGGTGAGGAGCTGTGGACGCTGCAGTTCGACGTCAGCGATGGCGACGACTGGATTGCCGGTGTCGACGTCACGCCGGCCGACGACATCGTCGTAATTGGAACCTACGAGACCGAAGACGGCGACACGGACGTCTTCCTGCGCATGTACACGCCGGCAGGCGAGGTGATCTGGTCGACGACGTACGGCTCGGGACCGGGCCAGGACGACTACGGCGAGGATGTCGACGCCGACGACGGCTTCAACGTCAACGTGGCGGTCACCCAGCAGCGCACCGATCTCGGCACGGGGCTGGACATCATGGTCGGCCGCTACAGCAACGTCGGGCTTCTGATTTGGACGGACACCATCTCGACCCTGGCGGACGAGCGCGCGCAGGGGATCGACTCCGCGCCCTCGGGCAACGTGGTCGTCGTGGGCTATCGCGAGACCGGGTTCGACACGGCCGAGTTCGTCACCGCCAACTGGTTTTCGTCAGGAACGCTGGCGTGGGAGCAGAACTTCGTCAGCGGAGGTGGCGGTTCCGACGTTGCGCGTGGGGTTGCCGTGGATGGCACCGGGGCCGCGATCGTGGTGGGCACCGAGGATCGCAGCGACATTGGGCTGGGCACCGAGGGGCGAATCATCAAGTACACCGCGTTCGGTGGAGTTGCCGGGACCGCGCCCGTGAGCACCGGCGGCGACGTGGACGACGAGGGCTGGTCAGCCGCAACCGGGACCGCCGATGCATTCTGGTCGGCCTACGTGCTCGAGGGTCCCGGCGGATCCCAGGACGCCCACGTCATCCGCACGACCGCCTCGGGCACCGATCTGTGGTCGACGTACATCGACGGCCCGTTCGGTGGCCGCGAGGTTCCGGCCGGGATCGCTGCGAGTGCCATCGGCTACGCTTCCGTCGCGGGCGAGACCGAAACCGCGACGGGCACGGACATCTTCGTCGCCCGACTGGCTCCCTAAAGCACCGCGATATTTCACCGTATTACGCCTCGTAGCGCCGCGTAGTACGCGCGTGTGTCACAAAGTTCGGCACACGTCTCTACCAACTAGGAGGACTCCCTCACGGGGGGCAGGGGATTCGAGTTCATGGGTGGACTTGCCGGGCGTACGGTCGTGCTGTTCGGAAGCGGGCCGGTACGAGATGTCCTGGGCGCGCGGTTGCGAGGCTCGTCGTCGCATGTGCTGATTGCCGGCGACGTCACGGAGTCCGAGCGTCCGATCGATGGCGCGGTCATTTCGCTCGAGTCTGTGCACCGGACCCCGAGCGCACTGTCGTTGGGGATGTTCACTGTGGTCGCGCTTCTGCAGCAGAGCGCCGAACGCTTTCCGGGTCCACGCCCTCGCGTGGTGGTCGTCGCTCCCCTTCGTGATGGCAAGCCGCAGCGCTTGGTCAAGCGCATGCTCGAGACGCTCGCGCTGTACCTCGACGCTCCGGGTCGGGTGGTCCTCGACGTCGTGCAGCCCACGGTGTCGCGCGGAGCAGACTTCGTCCCGGCCGCGTCGGAGCTGACGCTTGGTCTGCTCGCGGGGGTCGTGGACAACCGGCAGCCCGGCGTGTTCACGGTCGAGGACTTCTCGGACCGTACCCACAAGACTCAACTCCGCTGACGGTTCGGGTCATACTCGCGGCAGATGCCAGCGGCCAAGAAACGTTGCGGGTGGAGCGGCGCGGACGAAGCGATGATCGAGTACCACGACACCGAGTGGGGCATGCCGGTCACCGACGACCAACGACTGTTCGAGATGCTCACGCTCGAAGGGGCGCAGGCCGGGCTGAGTTGGGCGACGATCCTCAGGAAGCGCGAGGGGTACCGGCGCGCGTTCGCGAACTTCGAGATCGCCAAGGTTGCCCGTTTCACCGCTCGCAGGCGCGAGAAGCTGCTCGAAGATACGGGCATCGTCCGCAATCGGCTCAAGGTCGAGAGCACCGTGATCAACGCGAAGGCCGTCCTCGCCGTTCAGGAAGAAGAGGGCTCGTTCGCCGCATGGCTGTGGGACTTCGTCGACGGTGAACCGATCGTCAACGAGCGCGGGTCGATGGCGGACGTCCCAGCGAAGACGGAGCTGTCGGATCAGATGAGCAAGGCGCTCAAGAAGCGCGGCTTCAAGTTCGTCGGCTCGACCATCGTCTATGCGTTCTTGCAGGCGGCCGGGTTCGTCAACGATCACACGCTCGAGTGCTTTCGCCGCAAGAAGTGCATCACGGCGGGCAAGCGCATCGAGATTCCGCGATAGCTACTGCGGCACGGTCTCTTCATCACCGACGGTGATCAGGCTGCCGGTGCCCGCGAGGTACTCGGCGACGTGCCAGTCCGCAGAGCGGGCGACGGTCGACAGGCGCAACTCGTCGATGGCTCCGTCCAAGAAGCGATTGCTGCTGTAGGGCGCCGCGCCCAGCGTGATCGGGGTGTCGGCGTCCGAGAGTGGATCGCCGGCCGCCGCGAGCACGTCCACCGGGTAGGTCATTCCGTTGACCACGATCACGGCGTCCTGCGGGGGGTCATACGACACGCCGAAGTGATGCCACGTGCCGAGCTCCAGGTTGGCGCCCACCGTCTGGGCCCGATACTCCCCACCTTCGCCGCCGCGATTGAAGTCGATCTCGAGCAGCATCGAGTCGTTGACCTGGGTGCTGACGGCAAACCCCCACTGGCTTTGCGTGCTCTCGGACTTGTCGATGACGCGATCGTTGAGCGGCATCGGCAACCCGTCGACGCGAACCCACCCGCTGATCGACATCGCGGTGACGTCGTCGAACGCGAGCGAAGGCGCTGCTGTGGACTGGATCGCGTCGTCGATGCCGTCGAAGCGCTGCGCCATGCCTAGCTGTCCGACGTCGGACAAGACCTCGCCGGTGGTGAGGCCATGCGCGCCGGTGGCATCCGCTGCCGTCGATAGGTGCCAGACGGCGCGGAAGTCGTTGTCCCAGACCCCGGGTCCATTCGGGTTGGGGCTTGCGTCGGGGTTGTCGTAGTAGACGTGAATCGTGGTCGGACGCGGGCCGACTTCGGGCCACCGGACCCAGGCGACCAGCGCATCCCCGTCGGGACTCATCTCGACGCCATGGGCAAGCTCGGTGCACCCGTCTCCGACAAAGCGCAGGTCGGCGATGTCGCCCGTGGGGAGCATTGCGTCGTCCAGCGGTACGGGAACGGGGAAGTCGACGAGCGCTTCGGTGAGCGTTTCGCCGTGGGCCTCGAGCGGTCGGCGGGACGCCCAAGCGAGATCCCACCACTCGGTGCAGTCGATCGGCATGGCGCCGGTGCTGCTCGAACCGTCGTCGTCGGCGGCGAGCGTGTCGCTGCCTGACGACTCCGAGTCGGGAGGCTCGCCGGTGCTGGTGGACTCGTCGGGCTCTGCATCGCCCGAGGTCGAAGTCGAAGTCCCGTCCTGCATCGGCACGCAGGTCCCGGCGAGATCGGAGCTGCTGTGCTCTCCGAACTGCAGGTCCGAGTCGCAGTCCTCGGTTGGAAAGGCGCAGAACCCAGGGGAGACGCAGACGCCGTCTTCGCACTGGCCGTCGGTGGAGCACTCGAAGCTCACCGCGTCGCCGCAGGCGACCGCCATGACGACGAGCCACGCCGCGACTGCCGACCTTTCGGCCCGTCCCCCCACGAGCGCATCATAGCGCCGATCGTGGTCTTCGGAGGTGAAGGAGTCGTTCGACGCCGAACAACGAAGCGAAGGCCACGAGGAATAGTGGGTAAGCAAACGCTAGTTGCATGACGATCGCGATGCCGAGATGGATTGCCCACATCCCGATTGCCCACACAGCGCCGATCCGGGGTCGCAGCAAGGCGAGTGGGGCGAGTAGCTCGAACCCCACGGTGAACACTGCGGCGGGGGCAAAGAGCCACGGGTGCTGGAGGGCTGCGAGCGTCGTTCCTGAAGGTGGTGCGCCAAAACGAGCTTTGCGAACGGCATCGAAGGCGACCTGGAGACGGACGACGTCGCCGGTGAGCCACGCGGGGCCACCGAAACGAAGCTTGGCCCAGCCGGCGAGGGCGTAGGTCACCACAGTGATGACGGCCATCAGGCGGACGGGCCAGCCGTAGCGTGCGGTTGGCTCGGACGGCGGTCGGTCGCGGGCATCGAGCGACAAACGATCGGCGGCCGGGGTCGCGGCCAGGACGAGCACATGCAGGACGACAAGATTGTCGCTGTGTCCGATGTGTCCCCAGCTGTTGTGATAGCTCGTGATCCAAAGCAGGAGTGCTGCGAAGGCCGGCGCGCTGAATCGGTAGCGCCAGCCCACGGTGAACGCGACCGCGAGCACGCCCGTTGCGACGATCAGTACGACTCCGACGGCCGACGGCAGGGGAGTCTTCAGGATGCCGGCGACGCCGGCGGGCGCGAACTGGCCCGCCGGCGACCCGACCGCCGCGACGTACTCCGAGCCGCGAGCGGCAAGCAGCCCGATGCAGTAGAGGCCAACGAGGACTCGAAGCACGGCCGGGCGCTCTGCGGGAGCCGGGGCGAGCCACCAAGCATCGAAGCGTTCGAGGGGGCCGGTCATCGCGTCTCGCATCGGGCGTGCACACGCACGGCGGTGGGCGGGGCGGCTTCGGTGAGATGTGCGACCGAGTCGAAGGTCTCGGTGACGACCTCGAGCGCGACCACGTCTTCGCGTTCGTCGGCGACACGGGCGGCGATGCGTTCGCACAGCCGCGACGAGGCTTTGGCTCCGGCGGCAACCGAGTCGCGAACGAGTCGTACCGCGAGGTTGGTCCAGCGCGTGTCGCCGATGAGCTCGGGGCTCAACGTCACGCGCTCGCCCGTCTCTCGCACGCCGACGACGGTGGGAATCGACACGATCTGTGGCCGCGGGCGAGCGAACATCGGATAGCTCGACAGCGGGAACGAGTCGACGCCCCATGGCCACGCGAGGGGCACGAGCAAGACGGCGACGACCGCCAGCAGCACGCCGCGGGACCAGCTCACCGCTCTGCTGTGGCACGGCCCACGGGGGCCGCGCAAGTCCTCAGCCCGCCGGCGGGCAGGTCACGTTGCCCAGCGCCGACCCGGTCATGTCCGAGTAGGTGTACGGGCGATCGAGGCCGACGTAGAAGTCTTCGACGGCGGCAGAGTCCACGTCGATCTTGAACGCCGGGGTGTCCTGGTTTGCGGGGCCGTCGTCGTCGTAGCCCGTGACCGCCCACAGGAAACCGTCGACGTCGAAGCCGAGACCCTTGACCGTTTGGGTCGTGGTCCAGAACTGCGTCGCGTCCATCGTTTCCTCGTCGACGCGGTAGATGGAGTTGCCCGTCGCCACGTAGATGAACGTGCCCTCGGGATCTTCGGCAATGCCGTTGCCGCCGAAGAAGCCGGTCGCGCTCGCCCAGGTGTTGGTGCTGTAGTCGAAGCGCCCTGCCCCCGACCCGAGTACGCTCGAAAGCCAGACCCGGCCGACGTGGTCGACGGTGATGCCGTACGGCGCGACGTCTTGGGGGGTCGGGAAGATCTCGACGGCAAACGAGTCTCGGTCGACACGCGCAAGCGTGCCCCCGGTGATCGCCTGCGACGTGAAGTAGAGGTTGCCCCACTTGTCGACCGCGCCGCCGTAGGCACCCAGCAGCGCGCCGTCGAACTGCGGAATGTCGATGCTCTCCTCGACCTGGCCGGTCTCACCGTCGACGAGGTACGCGGTCACGCCTCCCGGACCACCCGTGCCCGGCAGCCCCGGCACCGTGCTCGCAACCGTCCACACCTTGGCAGAGCTCGCGTCGCAGCTGTCGGGCAGGACCTGGCCACCGGTCCATGCCACCGGGCGTTGATTGGTGGTGTTGAACTCCGTATGCCACGCGCGGCACTCCTCGGCCTCCCACGAGAGCACGTCGTTCTTGCCGGTGGAGGTTTGAATGACGCCATCGCCGTTGCGGTCCTCGCAGCGTTCCTCGTCGGCGATGAACTTCACCAGGCCGCCGTAGCGGTTGGCGACCGCGACGTCGCCCTCGAGGTTGACCGCGGTGCGGGACGGGCTGCCCGAGCCGCTGGGAACGGTGCGGTACCGGCCCTCTTCCTCGAGGGTCTTGGTGTTGATCTTGGAGACGGTGCTCTCTTCGGTGTTCGCAACCCAGATGTACGAGTACTGACAGCCGCAGGCACCGTCGACGCCGCCGTCGGTGTCGGGTCCGACGTCGAGCTTCACGCCGCCGGTGTCGTCGGCCGAGTCATCGTCGTCATCGTCGTCCCCGCCGCCGGTCGTGCTCGCGTTTCCGGTGGCCGGGCCGTCGTTGCTCTCGGCGTTGTCGTCGTCGTCGTCACCGGCCGAGTCGCCGCTCTGGCCTTGCGCATCCCAAACCGAGCCGTCGTCCTCGCCGCACGAGATTGTGAGCAAGGTCGCAGAAGCCAGCACCCCCAAGTGAAGACGAACACCCATTAACGACTTTTGTGTCGCAAGTGGGTGCCCGGTTCCATTACAAGTTGCAGCGCCCGAGATCGCTCGTCAGCCCGTGCGCGAAGGCACAGGCTGGCTGCAACGACCTGTTGCGAGGTTAGCGGCTGCGGCCGCCGGAGCGGCTCGGAGCACGACTGGGAGCACGGCTCGGCGCCCGGCTCGGAGATCGGCTCGAACGACTGGGCGCCGAGCGACTGGGCGCCGACCGGCTCGGAGACGTGCGACTGGGCGAGCGCGAGGGCATCGAACGGCTGGGCGTGGTCCGACTGGGCGACGTCCGACTGGGCGAGCGGGTGGGCATCGACCGACTGGGCGTTGTCCGGCTCGGCGTCGCACGGCTGGGGGTGGTCCGGCGTGATGGCGTGGCCCGGCTGGGCGAGCGCGACGGCACGTTGCGGGTCGACGATCCGAAGGTGGACCGCGAGGGCGTGGCGCGCGAGGGCGTGGCACGGGAGGGCGCCGAGCGGGTCGGCTTGGATGTCATCGTCTGGCCCCACGCGGGCGCGCGGGCGGGCGTACGCTGAGCCGGTGCACGGGTGTGGAACGGGTCGGTCATCCCCACCGTCTTCGACGTGCGTGTGGGTCTGGCCGGCGAACGCGAGGGATTGATCGAGGTGACCTTCTGCCCGGTCGACGTCGTGTAGCGGGTCGGCGGACTCGTTCGGGTGGGGGCTGACGTGCCGTCACGGCCCGAACGAGTGGGGGCGGAGGCGGTCACGCGGCCGCGATCGGCCTCCGCGCGCTGCGGGGGCATCGAACGCGTGGGTCCGTCGTTGGCGCCGGGCTTGGTCCGCGTGGGGGCCGAGTTCGTCGGCTGGGTGCGTCGAGGGCCTTCCGCGACCGGCGAGCCAGGAGCACCCGGTGAGGGTCGACCAGCGCCACTGGGCGCCCCGGGGCTTGCGCCACCCGACGACGACGGTCGGTCGTAGTGGTGATGGTGGTGGTGATGCGTGTTGGTCACCGGGATGCCGTACGCGTGGTAGCCGTAGACCCCCACGCCGCCCCAGTACCAACCGGCGCCGTAGTAACCGGTGCCCCAGTAGTAGGGCGCGTACGGGTAGTAGCCGTTCCAGCACACCACCAGCGGCCGCGGCGGCCCGTAGTAGTAGGCCCAGGTGTCGTAGTACGGGTCGTAGAAAACGAAGTCGCCGTGGACGTTGTAGTACCAGGCGCCGCCCCAGTAGACGCGGGGGAACGACTCGATCGGATCGGGGTACGTGTGCACGTACGTGACGACCTCGACGCGGTCTCCGGTGGAGAGCTCGTGGTAGCCGAACGCGCCGCTGTCGGTGACCGTGCCCTCCTCGATGTAGTGGCGCTCGACGATCTGCACGTCGTCGTTCTCGCCGGGCTCAGCCACGACCGTATGGGGTGCCGGATAGAGCGCGGTTGGATCAGAACTGCGCACTTGCCGGTTCGCGCACCCGCTGACGACGAACAGGGCGCCCAAGACCGCCCCGACGCTTGCCAGCTTGTTCAGCGCCTTCCCGAGTTTTTGCGAGTTCCGCATCGCCACGCAAAGAAGCATTAAACGCCAGCAGACCACCCGCAAGACGTGGATCCCCGGCGTTTTGCGGTCGGTCCCCGTAGCGGATCGGGTGTATCCCCCTAGTGCGATCGCCGCCATGTGCCCGAATCGGTCGCCAAGGCGGCTGCGCCGGGTGTACGGTTGTGCGACGCGAAGGGCGCCGAGACGTGCAGGTACTGCGTTTCGTCAGCGGGAAATACGAGGGACGCGACTTCCCTCTCGAGGACGGGCGGAGCTTCATCGCCGGACGAAGCACCGAAGCCGATCTCGTGCTCGCCGATGATGCCGTGAGCCGCAAGCATGCGCGCTTCTACCCGGCCCGCGGACGCGTCTGGATTCGTGATCTCGGCAGTCGCAACGGCACCGTGATCAACGGCAACACGGTGACGCATCACTGTCTACGCGACGGCGACCGTCTCGCGATCGGTTCGAGCCTGGCGAAGTTTGCCCTCATCGAGGACGGCGAGCTGTCCAAGGAACGCGCCGGTGAGCGCCCCGCGGGCAGCGACGTTTCCGGTCGGTCGATGACCGGCAGCATCGAGGAAATCCCGCTGATGGACGTGCTGCAGTGGCTGGCGACCAGTCGCAAGACCGGCACGCTCAAGGTGCGGGAGCCGAACGGTGGGCGGGTTGGTGCGCTGCACTTGCGCGACGGCCAGGTGTTCTACGCGACGATCAGCAACAGCCGGAATCTCTATCCGGACAAGGCGCTGATGCGAATGCTGGCCTGGTCGCGCGGTAGCTTCGAGCTCGAGAACACGACCCTCGACGACGTCGACGAAGAGATCAACATGTCGCTCGAGCACATGTTGATGGAAGCGGCGCGCATCGAAGACGAGCTGGCGAACATGTCCCGTCGCTCCAAGATGCCGCAGCACGGCGACCGCGTGACGTTGGTGACGCCGGGCCCCGTGCGCTGGAAAGACCTCGAAGAACGCGAGCTGGAGTTCGTCCAGGACTTCGTCGAGCGCGGGGGCTGGCAGGAGCTCATCGACTCCAGCCGAACCGACGATCTGACGCTCACCAAGACGCTGGTCGCGCTGCAGAAAAAAGGCGTCGTCGCGTACTGATGGACATCCGGGTGCAGCTCGGCGTGTTCGCGGTCCTGACGGGCTGTGGACGCACCGGGTTCGACGTGCCGGTCGGCGACGAGCCGTTCCGGGACTGCGGCCGCGCGGAGGCGGACTTCTTCGCGCAGGACGTGCTGGGATACGAGCCCACGCTCGGAGGCGGAGCGGCACCGGAGCGCGAGGACGTCGCCGACCCCGAGCGGGCGCTCGGTGCCCCGGACTACGCCCCTCAGCGCGTTCCGCTGGGGACGGTCTCCATCGGTGAAGGTGGGCGGATCGACCTCGGGTTTGGTGCCTGCGCTGGGCTCACGGATGGCACCGCGGAGCCGGATCTGGTGCTGTACGAATACGGCGTGCCCGATCACGTCGAGCTGTTGGTGCGGCCGGATGGCGATGACGCGTTTGTCTCGCTCGGTCTGGTGACGGCGGCGGGGCCACTCGACCTCGACGGTCGGTGGCCTGGTGCGGACCCGCTCGCGTTCGAGGCGATTCGGATCGTCGACATCGCCGGGCAGGGTCTGCAGTCGATCGAGACTCCGGGCGCCGACATCGACGCGGTGGAGCTCTTCGACGTCACGCCGCGGTGACGCCTTATGCTCTGACTTGATGCGCGCCGCGCTTCGAGATCCGCTCGTCCACTTCCTGCTGCTCGGGCTGGCCCTGTTCGGCATCGACGCTGCGATCGATCGCTCTGAACCAGAGGTGCCGCAGGTCGTGGCATTGCCTCTGCCTCGTGGTCCGATCGTGGTCGACCATGCCGTACGCGAGCGGCTGATTGCGTCATGGAAGCGCACCCACCAGTCGGCCCCTTCTCGTGCCCAGATGGAGGAGCTGGTCAGCGGCTGGATCGATCGCGAGGTGCTCTACCGCGAAGGACTCGCACGCGGTTTGGCGGCGGACGACGCGAGGATCCGCCAGCGCGTCGCGTCGCAGATGGCATACGTTCTTCGGGAGCAGATCGTCGTGCCCGAACCCTCGGCGAGCGAGCTGCAGCAGTGGTTCGACGAGCACGAAGGGCGATTCGCGTTGCCGGGTCGGATCGATCTCACGCATGTATTCGTGCGTGCGGGCGAGGGAAGCGAGGCGCGGGCTCGAGAGCTATTGGCGCTGCTGGTCCAGGGCGCCTCGCCAGACGGGCTGGGCGATACGTTCGCGGGGGGGCGGCGGTTCCGTGGAAGGACAATCGAGTCGTTGCGTGAGCGGTTCGGGGAGACGTTCACCGATGGGCTGGCGCAGCAGCAACTCGATGACTGGATCCTGCGGACCTCGAGCCACGGGACGCACCTCGTCCGGGTCGATCGGCGCGTAGTGACCGAGCCGGCGACCTTCGAGAGCGCGAGGGCGGCGGTGCGGCACGACTGGCAAGCCGAGGTCCGTGCCCGTGCGCTGGCCGATGCCAAGGCCAAGATGCGCAGTCGCTGGGAGGTCGAGGAGTCTTGATTTCGCGGGTACTCGCGGCGGTCCTGCTGGTCGCAGCGTTCGTGTTCGCGAGCCCGTCGATCGCCGAGGCCCACGGACTCCGACCCGGTGTGCTCACGCTGACCGAGCAAGGGGACGGTGTCTACGACGTGCAGTGGACTCAGCCGGTCGATACGCGTCCGGGCGCCGGCGCGGTTGTGCTGCGCTGGCCAACGTCTTGCCAGTACGCACCTCCTCAGCTCGACTGCCGCAAGTCCGACGGTCTGCGCGTCGAGGTGGCTGGCCTTGCTGCACACGGTGGCCGTGTCGTGGTGTCGGTCGTGCACGCGGACGGTAGAGCGATCGAGGGCGTCGCGACGAAGGATCGCCCAGCCGTCGAGCTGGACGGCCCGCCGCGAAATCGCCGTGCGTGGGTAGAGCTGGGGGCTCGCCATGTCTTGGGCGGCGCCGATCACCTCGCCTTCCTCATCGGCCTGCTGCTCGTCGTGTCGGCGTCGCGCCTGTCCCGGCTCGTCGCGACGGTTACCGCCTTCACGGTGGCGCACTCCGTGACGCTGGCTCTCGCCGTGTTTGGGGTGCTCGTCGTGCCTGCTCGTCCCGTGGAGGCCACGATCGCGGCGAGTGTGGTCCTCGTCGCCTACGAGGCGCTGGGGGACCGGGAGACGATCTCCCGGCGTCGTCCGTGGCTCGTCGCCGGCATCTTCGGCCTCGTGCACGGCTTGGGATTCGCCGGGGCACTCGCGCAGTGGGGCCTTCCCGCAGGCTGGGTGGGACGGAGCCTGCTGTGGTTCAACGTGGGGGTCGAGCTCGGACAGCTGGCGATCGTGGTCCCGATCGCCGTGGTGATTCGACGGCTGGGAACGCGAGCACGTGTTCCGTCGCGGATTGCCGCATACGTCTGCGGTGCGATGGGGGCGTGGTGGCTCGTCGACCGCGTCTACGCGTGGGTTACGGCTGCGTCGTAAAGCGCTGCACTGGCGTGCTGACCGTGTGCGCGCAGTCGTTGACGACGGCATACCACTCGTACGTTCGTCCCGGCTGGAGGTCGTCGACGACGACCGTGCTGTAGGCGGGTGCAGGATCGATGGTGCCCAGGTTCTCGAACTCGCCGCCCACACCGGTGAGCTCGACGTCGATCGTGAACTCGCTCGACTCTCCGATCTGCCACTGGTCGAGACTCGGCGAGTACGTCCTGACGGTCAGCTCGTCGTTCGCGGGCGAGAACTCCCAGATTCGCATGTATCCGGAGCCGCCATCTCCGTCCGACTGATAGTCGGCCAGCATCGTGTGGATGGTGTGGCCCTGATAGACATCCGTGCGGCGGGCCTCCGCCGGGACGTGCCCGCCCGTCATGAGGTGGACGTTCTGCGTCGCGCGCAGGCCGTCATAGACCGCCTGTCCCTGCGTGCTGAAGTTGGCCGAGCTGCCGATGACGAAGTGCGTGTTGAGGATCCCGAACGCGTCGGGGTGGGCCTCGAAGACGGACCGCGCCCAGTCGATTACGAGCGGGTCGGGCGTCGTGTCGTACTGCAGATTGACGACGACGAACTGAAGTCCCCCTGCCCAAAAACTGACCCAATTCTCGTCGTTGTCGTTGGCGAAGTGGCCGCCGTAGTAGCCGCGATCGATGAAGCGATCGATGCCGAAGTTGGCGTTGAAGCCCGTAGTCTCGTTCTCGGTACCGATCGTGTCCTGGTCGTGATTGCCCACGCACACGCCGTAGGCCACGCCGTCGGGCAGGCCGTCTTCGGGCGTCTCCAGGCGAGCCATGGCCGCCGAAGCGATGACCCACTCCTCGGGCTCGTCGCCGTTGTTGACGATGTCGCCGTTGTGAATCACGCCGACGATGTTGTAGTCCTCGCGGTTGTCACGGACCCATTGGGTTTGGTCGTGAAAGTAGTCCGGACTTCCGGCCTGGCTGGCGTCGACGTCGGAGTAGTACTGCGTGTCGGGCAGCACGACGATCGTGAAGTCGTCGAGCTCGGACACCTCGCGCAGGTAGAACGTCGTGACGAAATCGTCGGCTTCGGCGTCTCCGATCGAGACTCCGAGCTCGACGGGTCGGGCGGGGAGCGGATCGACGGCGAGGGGTTCGATCGCGGTGACGTTCGGGGGCACGCCATGGTCGAGCACCGCGCCCGTGGCGAACGTCGCACCGACGATCGTCCCGTCGTTGATGCCGGTGGAGTCGGGCGCAGCGGCATCGATCTCGTCCAGTGCCCATCGGCCCACGAGGCCGTCGGCGGACTCGATGGTTTGGTACTGACCGACTGCGATCTGGTCGCTGCTGCGCGCGTAGTCCCAGACGCGGACTTCGTCGACGAGACCGTGAAACGCCCCCAACGGGACACCCTCGGAGTCCATCATCGTGCCGATCGCGAAGTGCTGGACGCTCGCGGCGCTCGGCGTGGCAGCAGCGACTCCCGAGACGTCCAGAGCCCCGTCGACGTACAGCGCCCATGCGTATCCGTCGTAGGAGACCGCGACGTGGTGCCACTGTCCCCAAGGAACCGGGATCGTGCCGAGGATCGGATGGTTGCTTCCGTCGACGTCGTCCTCGAAGTCGGCAGCGAGTACGTTGTCGGCGAAGCCCAGCGTGTAGTTGCAGTTGAACTCGGTCTCGTCGGTCTCCCCGCGGCCCTTGCCGACGATCGGTGAGACTCGAACCCCGCCGGAGCCGGTGCTGGCTTCGATGCCCGCGCCGTCTCGCCGAACCCACGCCTCGAGCGTGAACGTGGTCAGTCCGAGGGTCGGCGCCGCACCCATGGCAACGTGATCGTCGAGACCGTCGAGGGCGAGCGCGGTGGGGGCGGGGATCGTTCGGCCGTCACAGGCCAGCTCGATCGGTGGTTCGCCGCTGCTGCTGCTCGAGCTGCCGGTCTCGTCGACGGCGGCGCCCGTGTCGGTACTGTCCGCGGATGCACCCGTCGTCGTGGTGTCTTCGTTCGGTGCCTCGCTGGTCGAAGCCCCTTCCGTATCCGTATCGGCGACGGGTCGCGCCGCGTCGTCTCCGGCGCACCCTCCCAACCACAGTGCACAGCAGACGAACCCTCCCCGCATCACGGACGAGGATATCGGACGTCAGGCGGCGGTGACGTCGTCTTCTTCTTCGGCCACCAGCGTCGGTGGATCGTCGCCGAGGGTCTCGAGATCCTCATGACGATCGACGTCCGGCTCGGGCGCGTCGAAGAATTCGCGCATCTTGGCGTAGTACGGCTGCGCGACGACGCACGACGAGTGTCCGCCGGGGAGCACCACGTAGTCGCGCTCACGGTCGACGCCCTGAAGCACCTCGGGCATCGGGCACAGCGCGTCCTCGGAGGCGCAGATCTGGCGGACCCGAACGTTGGGCGGCATCGGGGCGCTGCGGAGGTCGGCCAGGAAGCTGCTGGTGGGCAGCACCTGCCAAACGGACGGGCTCACCATTCCGACGGTACCGACGCCGGCCAGACCGGCCCACGTGCCGCTGATGGGTGTGCCGAGCAGGACCAGCCGGCGAATCCACCGGTGAGCCTGCAGGAACTTGAGCGCGTGCAGGGAGACCAAGCCGCCCATGCTGAATCCGACGACGTCGACCTCGCGGACGCCGAGCTCACGCTCGAGGTTCTCGAGATGGTCGACCATCTCCTGTGCTGACCGGCGCAACGAACGGAGCTGGAACGTCCCGTGGTGATAGCTGAAGACCACCCGGCCATCTGCCTGGAAGCGCTGGGTCAGCGGGACCATTGTCCCGCGGGTGCCCATGAATCCGTGGGCGAGCAGGACCGGGGGTGTGCCGGGTTTTGTCCAGGACATGTCGCCGGCGAAGTAGTTTCCGCGAGCGAGATGACGGGCATACGCGAGCGTATGGTTGACGCTCTTGATTGCCCGGCTGAGCCGGCCTGGCTTCTTGCTGCCGTTCCCCAACGGTCCCAGAAGCGTACCAGTAGATCCGCAACGGGGTTACATAGGTGTTCGAACGCCGTAAGCGCCGGGGCGCGAAGCGTTGGGATTCTCTGACTTTTCCGTACCCCACCCGACAGTGCGCCATTTTCGCCGGCTTCGGCCCAAGGGCAGATGCGTGGTCCGCACGCGTCCCAGAAGCGGACGCGGGGAGCTCAGGGATCGTCCTTGTCGCCGGCAGGTAGCGCAAGCGCCGCGGTGCTTGGGGCAGCGGGTGCTTCGGGGAGCATGTTGCGAAACAGCCCGTCGCGCGTGCCAGGGCCGAGCGCCTTGAGCCGCGACGAGGCTTCGCTGGCGAGGCGTGTGCCGGGGAAGGCGCCGGCGGCTTCCTCGTACCGCTTGCCGGCCAGCTGCCGCTCACCGATGTGCTCGTAGGCCTGCCCGAGGTGGAACAGATAGACGACCAGTGCCGGGTTGTACTCGAGTGCTTCCAGGCCGCCCTCGAGCATCGAGACGGCTTCGCGGGCGCGACCCATGCGGACGAGGCACAGGCCTTCGACGGCATTCCACGCGGCGGCGACGTCGTTGCGGAAGGCTGCCGGCACGTGCTGCATGCACTCGTCGCGGTCGTGCCGAATGGCATCGAGTCGTGCCTGGTCCGGCGTCTCTTCGAGAATCGCAAGCTCGTGGCGTCCGAACGCCGCCAAAGCGCGTAGGTGCGGCGAGAGGTTGTCTTCCTCTTCCGTGCCGTAGACCTGTGCCGCTTCGTCCAAGCGCCACTCGGCCACGAGCAGGCCGCCGAGCTGAGCCCGCGCCAGCCACTGTCGCTCCGGGCCGACCCCTTCGCCCGACTCCGCGAGCGCAAGCGTCTTTCGCAAGTGCTCTTCGAGCTGCCGATGCTCTCCCGTCGCAATCGCGTGACGCAGCGTCTCGGCTTCGTACAGCGCTTGCCGCTGCCGACCCCACCCGATGATCCACGCCCCGAGCGTCATCCCAAACGCCAGCGCCGCAAGCACCGTCAGCTCCCCCGCGCAGCCGGAGAGCCCGAGCACAAACGCCGCAATCACCCACGGATGCCGCACCCCAACAGTCTAGCAACCAGAGTTTGTCAACTTTGGGGACGTTGCTGCCAAGTTGACAAACTCTGGTCCGGACGCAGGTGTTGCACCTTCGCCAGCGCCGCTAAGCCCCGAAATGACTCGACTTGCGAGGGGTGTTGCACGCGTTTGTCAACTCGGCAGCTACGTCCCCAAAGTTGACAAACTTGGCGCGGGGGGCGCTGGTGTAGGGTCGGCGGGATGCTCCGGCGGCGATGGGTGCGGTGGGTTTTGGGGGCGTTGGGGGTGCTGGTTGGGGTGCTGGTGGTTCGGGCGTTGGTGATGACGCCCGAGGCGTTCGATGCGGGGGAGCCCGTCTCGGTGCCGGCGGTGGATGGCGATGCTGCGGTGGGGCGCCTGGCGAAGGCACTGCAGATCCCGACCGTGTCGGTCACGGAGACCCACGGGGATCCGGAGACCTTTCGTCAGCTTCATCGCCACCTCGAGATTTCGTTTCCGCTTGTGCACGAGCGGCTGACTCGCTCCACCGTCAACGAGCACTCCCTGCTGTTCGAGTGGCGCGGGACCGATCCCGCCCTGCCCCCGATCTTGCTGCTCGCCCACATGGACGTCGTGCCCGTCGAGCCCGGCACCGAGGGCGACTGGGATCAGCCGCCGTTCTCCGGCGCCGTCGTCGACGGGGAAATCTGGGGCCGCGGCGCGCTGGACGACAAGACCGCGGTGATGGGCATCCTCGAGGCCGTCGAGTCCCTGCTCGCAAGTGGGTTCGCACCCCAGCGCACCGTGATGCTCGCCTTCGGTCACGACGAAGAGGTCGGCGGCCGCGATGGCGCCCAGTCGATCGCCGCCAAGCTCGAACGCGAGGGCAAACGCTTCGCCACGATCATCGACGAGGGTGGTGCAGTGGCGCAGGGCTCCCTTCCGGGGGTCGAGGCGCCCGTTGCCTTCGTCGGAATCGCCGAGAAGGGTTACGCGTCGCTCGAGCTCACCGTGGCCGCCGAGGGCGGACACTCGTCGATGCCCTCGCCAAAGGGAGCCATTGCGAGGCTGGGTCGGGCCATGCGGCTTCTCGACGACCACCAGATGGCCGGTCGCATCGACGGCCCCACCCGCGTGATGATCGAGGCCCTCGGTCCACACATGCCGTTCGCAATGCGTCTCGGCGTCGCCAATCTCTGGCTCTTCGAGCGCGCCCTCGTTGCGGTGATGACCAGCCAGCCCCCGTCGGCCGCGTCCGTGCGCACGACGACCGCACCCACGATCATCGAGGCTGGCAGCGCCGACAACGTCATCCCTCAGCGCGCCCGGGCGGTGGTCAACTTTCGCATCCTACCGGGGGACACCGTCGACTCCGTCGTCGAGCACGCCCAGGCCGTCATTGGAGACCGCGGCATCGAGGTGAAGTGCCTCAACCACTGCTGGAATCCTTCCGAGCCATCGCCCATCGACACCCCGGGCTTCACCGCCCTCGAGCGCACGATCAAGCACACGTTCCCGGATGCGGTCGTCGCCCCGTACCTCGTCGTGGGCGCCACCGATGCGCACCACTACCAGCACCTCGCCGATGGCACCTATCGCTTTTTGCCCATCGTCATGCGCGACGACGAACGCTCGCGCCTGCACGGCACCGGCGAGCGCACCACCGTCGAGGGCTACCTGCAGGCAATCCGCTTCTACCAGGAGCTCATCATCCGCTCGGCAAAGTGACGGGGCGCCCGCAGATGGACGCCCCGTGACCGTCAGCTGTTTGCGTACAGCGTCATCTCAGTGCCCGTGGCGCACTGTGACCCGGATGGCACCCACTCCTCGCCCGATGCCAGCTCGCCGTTGAGGCAGGCCATGCCCGGCCCGTCGAAGGTGTACAGCGTCTTGACGTACGCCGCGTCAGGCTCGCGAACGCGAACCCGAGCCGAATACCCGAACTCGCCGTTGTTTTGCCAACAGCTGTTGGGCACGACCACCTGATCGTAGAACTGATACAGCGGGTCGGTGTGCGTGGGATTGCCCGGGTTGATGTCCGCCGTATCCCCACCGATGTTGATCCACGTCCCACTGGTGTTCCGGCACTGAATGACGACCTCGGCCTCCGACTCACTCGCGTAGCCGACGAACGAGATGGTGGACGAACGGCTGCTGTAGGACCAACCGTCCTGCGGTCCGATGACGCAACCACCCAATGAGACCGCCAAAACGGCGGCCGCTAGCTTTGCTTGCATGTTTTCTGACTCCTTGTCGTTACACGGCCGACCGTCTTCGGCCGACTGCGGGAGTCCTGTACCCCGAGGCGCGATAGTGTTCCGGGAGTTGGTGCTACAGCCCGTCACACGTCTGCGCCACCGACTCGGGGTCGGTCCCGGAGCGCGCGGCCTCCAGCCAGGTGTGCAGGTTCGTCGACAGGCAGCCGACGTACGTGGTGGCCTCCTGAGCATCCAGCGTCGTCAGAGCGCGTTCCGCTTGGGTGATGGCCGTGCTGTTCTGGCCCGCGCTCCAAAGAGCCCGGGCCAGAGCGACTTGCGCGGCAGCCTCATACGCGGTGCCTCGAAGACCATCGTTGTGATCCAGCAGGGCGAGGCCGGCTTCAGCCACATCGATCGCCTCCTGCGCCCGATCTTGTCGGAGAAGGACTCTGGCCAGGCGCGTGTGCGCGGGTAGCTCCATCATGTGTGGCACTTCGAATCCTTCGTAGCCCTCGAGCGCCGTTCGCACTGCCGCCTCCGCCGCCTCCAGGTTGCCACTCCTCAGCTCGACCTCGCACAGGAGTTGGTATGTCCACGCATTCGGCGGCGCATGGGAGCGGCCGCCAGCGGTCGCGCTGGCGGATGCTGCAAGCAACGCTTGCCTCGCCTGATCGTCTCGATTGAGCGTCAGAAGCTCGAACCCCAAGTTCGTATACGAAGTCTCGGTTGCCGGGTGTTCTTCACCGAAGATCTCAGCGAACAACGCTCCGAGCTCGCGAAACGTCGACGCGGCCTCTTCGTGCTGCCCGAGCTCCGAGAGCACGCGCGCTCGATTGCCCTTCACCATCGCGACGTCGGGATGGCGCGGCCCGTACAGCGACAAGTAGATCGACGCGCAGCGGTCGGCGTAGTCCAACGCTTCGGAGAGTTGGCCCAGTGACTGAGCGTCGCCCGTGAGGTTGAGCAGCGAAGCCGCGACGTCGGGATGATCAGGTCCGAGAACGCGTTCGCGAATCTCGAGCGCACGCAGCGTCGTCTCGACAGCTTGCTTGGGTCGGCCGTGCGCGGAATAGACGTATCCCTCGCTGTGAAGGAGCTGCGCCCATTCGGCGGTGTCCTCGAGTCCGGCACGGACCGCAAAGCCGCGTGCTACCGCCAGCTGCGCCAACGCGGCCTCGAGGTCCAAACGACGAACACCTTCGAGCACCCCGAGAAGCCAGGCGCTGCGCATTGCCAAGCGGTCGTGTCCGATCTCCACGGCGGCCGCGAACACCTCGGCTCCGTGCTCGAAGGATGCATCGGTTTGGCCCAGGTCGTCTTCGAAGTGCGCCCGCCAGAACTTCGCCTCGACGATGGTCGGTTTGAAACCGATCACTTCCGCCTGCTCGATGAGCTGCGTGGCCGAGTCATGACCCTCCTGGTAGAGACCACCGAGATACATCGACCGAAGCGCGGCCACACCCTTGGTGACGTCGTGAAGTGTTTCGCGTAGGTCCTCCGGTGGACGAAGCGGGTCGTCGACCGCATGGCGAGCCAGGTCGGCGCACCTCTCCACCGACGAGATTCCGCGAACGATGGCCAAGGCGTTCATCGCCGCCTCGCCGCGCGGAATGGTGGCCAGACCCTGATCGAGCTCGGTGAGTCTGTCGTCGAGGCAGGCCATTCGACGGTCGAGCATCTCAGCGGACTGCTCACCTCGTGCCGTGGACTCGCAGGCGTCGCGGTGCATGCCACTCCACGCATCGAGATACTCGTCGACACTGCGCTCGACGTGGGGCCACGCGGCGGCGGAGTAGTCCGTGCCGAAGTGCTCGAGCGCCTGAAGCGTCGAGGTGCGTCGTTCGTCGCTCCAAATCCCTTCCGCAAGGGCGAGGCCGCCTTCGCACGAGGGCGCCGCGGGCCTTGCCGCGTACGCCCACGCGCCCAAGCCGACGACGACCAACGCCCCAACGATGAACGCGCCGCTTGTCCTCGCCCGGAGTGCACGCTGCAGCTCGTCGCCTACGTCCTCCATCGACGGATGTCGCTGCCGTGGGTCACGCTGTAGACCGCGTTCGAGCAGCCGGATGACCCTTCGCGGCACTTTCGGCGTTCTTGGAGGAGCGAGCGAATCGCCGGTGCTTGGCGGCGCCCCAAACAACGCCTCGTAGAACGCCACGCAAAACGCCCACTGGTCGCTCTTGGGGGTTGCGGGTGTGCCCTCGAGCAGCTCCGGAGCGATGTAGCCCGGCGTCCCTGCGAGCGAGTGTGTCGAGCCCGCTGCACTCGTGCGTGGGGCGGGGGTCGACCCATCGGTCGGGGTCGACAGCCCGCCCGACCTTGCGAGCCCAAAGTCGACGACCACAGCTCGGCCGTCTGCGTCGACCACGAGGTTGTCGGGCTTGAAGTCGCGGTGAACGAGCGACGCCTTGTGTGCCGCCGCCAAGCCCCGCGCGGCGCCCAAGAACACCTCGGCGATTTCCTCCCAGGAACGAACGCCGCTCGCGAGCCAGGTGCGTACCGAGGCACCATCGACGAGCTGCATTGCGAAGAACACCTGATCTTCGTGGGTGCCGACGTCGAAGACCTGTACGACGTTGGGGTGGATCAGCTGGGCGATCGAGCGGGCTTCGCGAAGCAGACGTCGTTGTTCGGTCCCATCGTCATCCCGACGGCGGTCGGCGCGAACGAATTTGAGGGCGACTCTACGATCGAGCTCGGGATCCCAGGCCGAGTACACGACGCCGAGACCACCTGCGCCGACCTTGCCGTGGACGACGTAGCGCCCAACCCGGAAAGGATCATCGTCGCCGCCGAAGAGCTTGTTCCGAAGCGAGCCGCGCGCTCGTTCGAGCTCCAGTGGATCTGCGCGCGGGTCTCTCATCATGTGACCTACTTCTTCGTGACAGCGCACAGACCTGGGACGCAGCAGTGCGGGGCGAACAAGCACACCATCGGGTCGTTGTCGCAGGTGACCACCTCTTCGAACGTGGGCGGAATCAAGAGGTCTTCGACGAGCTCCTGACAGATGTCGACGTTTGCTGCCGCCTCACCGGGACTCAGCGCCGCGATTGCCAACGCCGAGAGCATGAGTCCCAACCGGAAGTGTCTTGAACGAGTCATGTACTGGTGCGAGTAGGAAAGTCGATCAGTTCGATTCCTCGCACGCGGGACTTTCGTCGGCGTTCGTTCGGCGTTGCAGGGGAGCCGAGCAAGAAGCCGCCGTGCACCAGAGAACTATGCGGGCTCGTCGGGAGCGGAGTCTCCCGGTGCACCGGCCCGCACTTGCTCCGCCCACTGGTCCAGTCGAGTGAGCGTTGACTTCAGGGCGTCGGGTGAAGCGCTGAGCGCCTCGAGATGCTCCCGTAGCTGCATCCGTGCGCGTCGCAGCCGACTGCGAATCGTCCCTTCCGGGACCCCGAGTACCTCCGCGATCTGCGAGCCACTCATGTTCTCGAAGTGGTGAAGCTCGAGCGCGATCTGATAGTCGAGGGGCAGCTGTCGCAATCCTTCGAGAAGGAGGCGATCGTCGGCCTTTTTGGCAAGGACGCTCGAGGCCCCGGGCCCGAAATCCGCAACCGACTGGGAGCCGAAATCGACCTCGCGGGACTTGTTGTGCTTCTCGTAGAACGCCTGCAGTCGGCGTCGTGCGGTCGCAAACATGTACGCCCTGAATCGGCCCTCTTCCCGAATGCGCTCTTTGCCGCGCACGCACGCCAGGAGCGTTTCTTGGGTCAGGTCCTCCGCGACGGCGTTGGCTTTGGAACAGAAGAAGCGGAACAGGGCGTCGAAGTGCCGGCGGAATAACTCCTCGCCGGCACCGCGATCGCCTTCCCGCCACTTTATGAGCAGCTCTTCGTCTTGCATGGGGGCGCGCGCAGCCTAACGCGCCAGGCTGCGCTCGCCAGCGAAAATCTCGACTAGGGGAACGGGAAGCCACCTTGGCAGGTGTCCGGACATCCATCCCAGTCCGTGTCGGCCGGCATCAGAGGTGAGACGCAGCTGAGCGGAGGGCACAACTGCGGGAGCACGAGGGTCGGCACGACGAGCCCGGGTCGATGGACGAGCAGGTGCTCACGAGCGCGTTGCAGCTGGCCGGGGCTGAACTTGTAGATGCCGTTGTGCTCGGAGCAGGCCTCCGAGCCGTACGCCATAGGGTTATGGCGCGCAGGCTCGAACTCGTACAACAGTCCTGTGTCGCAGATGAACTGGCACAGGTTGGTGGCTAAGTCGACGCAGTCGCCGTCCCACTCGCCGATGGGGCCGCCTTCTTTATCGCGCCGGAAGCAAGTCGTGTCCCACAGCTCGACGCAGTCACGGCACTCGACGTCGGTGCAGCCGTTGCCTCCGTGGTCAGAGAGACAGCTCCCGGAGTCCGGGATCTCGATGCTCGTTCGTTCGTCGCAGACGTCGTCGAGGTCGTGGAGGGCGTCCGTGGTGTCGAGATCCTGATCCTTGTCGATGTCGTAGATGCCGAGCCACGTGAAGTAGCGGTTGTTGAACATTCCAACGATGTCCACCGGTCCCTCGACCGCCTGCCAAGTCGGATTTCGAGCGGTGCGGTGGTCCCACGGGTCGTTCGAGACCGGTGGCCAGAGTCGCTGCGCGTGGCTCAGTCCAAGATAGTGCCCAACCTCGTGGGGCAGGAAGTACTGCTCGTTGAGTGCGCCCCTCGAGAAGTACACGAGCTCTTGGTCAGGGCCGGAACAACTGCGGGTGCCACCCTTCGGGTAAATGGAAAGAATGAGCCTGTCTGCCGCGGGTGCCGGGCAATGTTGATCGCAGTAGGCGACATAGTTCGGAGCGATCTCGCTGTCGAGGCAGCCTCCAGGACCCGCCGCGAGGTCCGGGTCGCATTGCCACCAACTGCCGGCGGGGCACTCGGCCGCGCATGGGCCCTCCGCGATCACGTCGCAGGATTCCGCAGCGAGCGGCGAGCCCCAATCGCACGAAGGTGCTTCGGCCTCGACGCATTGTACGCATTCGGAATGCGAGAGCCACCGGGCGTACTTGCGGCCACGCTTGAAGGCAACGCCGCCTGCGCACGGGCTCGCGGCCGCCCCCTCGGCGTTCCAGCGCATGTCGTCCCGATACACATCGTGGACGTCCCCCACCTCGAAGCGCATCCCGCCCATTCGGTATGACTGGTTGAGCCAGGCTACGGATCGCGCGGGGCCACGTTGGTCTTCGAGAGCGTCCTCGGGAAAGTTGAGGTCGGGGTTGCCCGCGCTGTCGTGGACGCGCATGAAGTCGACCAGGACCGTGACCATGTTGCTGTAGAGCAACGCGTCCGAGCGCGGACTTCCTGGCATGTCGAGCGAGACGCCGTGGGTGTAGTCCTCGCCCCACTGGGCGCTGTTCCCTGGCGAGAGGTTGCCGAGCCCGTCCGACTCCCAGACTTCGGCGACTCCGGTCTCTGCGTCGTAGATCGCGACGTCTTCTGCATCGCTTCCCACGAAGTCGCCGGCGACCGGCATCAGCGACTCACCGGTCGGCCAATCGGGAAGCTGTGTCGTCGTGAAGCTGTAGGTCCACGAGATGTCGACGACTCTCGCGTCCCCGTTGTCGACGTTGTGGAGGACCAACGCGGGCGAAGCTTGCGGCCCCTCGAGATGGACCGCGAGCATGTGGTCCATGTTCTGGGGGGCATCGTGCTCGGCCACCTGCACGAACTGACTGCCGAACGGGCGGAGGATTCGGATGAGCCCGCGAGCGTGGTCGTAGAGCGCCAGCTCGTCCTGCGCGAAGAACGACCATTGCCCGGCTGCGATCGCGGTCCACGTCGTTCCGATCGAGGTGGTGGATAGGATCGGAAAACCCGGTCCCAGAGAGCGAATGCGCAGCTCTCCCGAAGCGAGATCGTAGAGCGCCAGCTCAGGACCCGAGTTGGATGGGACGAACTCACCGCGCACCATCGTGTCCCAGCGTCCCTCGACCCCGCCGACTTCCTGCAGGGGCTCCCAGCCGCCGCCTGGATGCACCACGCCGGTGCGCAGCGTTCCGTCGAGGCGACTATAGAGGACCAACTCGTCATCCTCGGCACCCTGTGAAATCAACGACGTGCGATTGCTGAGGTTGAGTCGGTTCTCGACCTCCGCGAACGACCCGTCGTCGGCGACCCGGAGCTGCCTGGTATGCCCCGACAGCTCTGGGTCGGACAGCGGACTCGGTCCGGCGGGTGTCGGATCGGTGCCCGGAAGGGGCATCTCGAACAGACGGGGCTCCAGGTCAGGCTCGACGTCGGCAACCTCGCAGCCCAGGGGCGCGAGAAAAGAAGCGGCCAGGGCGGCCCGCAGGATCGACTTGCGCATGTCGACCGAAGTAGGGCTTGTCGGAAAACCGATTCCCGTACGGAGGAAAAAGTCGCAAGCCCGGGTGGCGTTCGGCCCTACTGAGCAGTCGCTTGGCCGAGCATTTCCTCGAGACGACCACGAAGAAGGCTGTCGGGCTGCGACGGAAGCCACGACAGCACATCTGTGGCGCGCGCGCTTGCCTTGGCGTAGTCGCCCTCATCGAGCTCGAGGGCAACGAGCTCTGCGTGCACGAGACCCGTCGCAGGGTGATGCCGGCCGCGGCTGGCCTCGACGGCGATCAGCGCGCGCTCGAGACCTCGCCGAGCGACGTCGTAGGATCCGAGCGATCGGTGGCAAGCTGCCATGTCCCGTCGGACCATCGCGGCCTGGTAGTCGTCCGGGCCGAGGTGTTGTTCCGCAATCTCGAGGGCTCGCTGGAAGGGATCCAGAGCCTCCGCGCAGCGACCTGCGAAGCGGAACGAGTTCCCGATCTCGTAGTGGTAGTACACGTGGTTGGTGTGGGTGCCGCGGTGCGCTGTGTCGGCTTCGACGGCCTCGCGCATCAACGCTACCCCTTCGTCGACCGAGCCCGAGCCTGATAGCGCCATGCCGAGTCCGAACCTGGCTCCGTGGGTCCGGGGGTGATCCCACCCGTAGAGCGACTCCGCTTCCTCCAGCGCGCGACGAGCCAAAGCCGTTGCCGTTGCGTCGCTGCGATCCAGCTCGAGTCGGGTCTCGACGAGGGCAGAGATGGACTCGACCGTCTCTGCCCGAGCCGCGTCTCCGTTTCCTTCCGCATGCGCGATCGACCGCTCGAACAAGTCGATCGCATTCGGGTAGTCCAGCTCCCATCCCTTGGCGTTGCCGAGCGCCCGCAGCGCACGGCTGCGAATCACGGGCGCATCCGGGAGGCGCTCGAGCAACACGAGGTTCGCCTCCCCAGCCTCTACGGCGGCGGCGAAACGACTCTGGTCGGACAGCACCACCGTAAGGCTGCTGCCGATCTCGGCGAGCAAGCGGTCGCGCCGCGTCGCTGAGGCAAGCCGCGCCGCTTCGCGCAGTTCCACCTCCGCCCGTTCGTACCGGCCTGCAGCGCGAGCGAAGCCAGCTGTCACCCACAGCGCGCGCGCGGTTGTCGGTTCGTAGCCCAGCGTGCGCGCTTCATCGAGAGCTGCCCGCGCCTCGGGGCCTCGCTCCAGCTGGTCCAGTGCGAGCATGGCCTCGACGCGGGCGAGGCGTTCGACGAGAGCGGCCGCCTGCGCTCGAATGGCGGGGTCCGCGGGAAGCGGTGTCCGCTGTGCGGCCAAAGCACAGTCCTCCGGCGCACGCAGTCTCACCGCAGCAGACACCGCACGGTGCGACTGCGAAGGGTCGGGCGCACTCGCGAACGAACTGATCTCATCGACACGTGCGAGCGCGGCAGCCAGGCAAGCGCGCTGCTCTGTGCTCGCGTGGTCGCTGCCCGCGGAGTTGCGACAACTCTCATCATGAGCACGAGCCCAGCGTACGCCGTACTCGTCGAGAACAGCAGTCAGCCGAGCCTCGGCATCTCCGTTCCCGGGCCAAGCTTCTGCGAAGCGCTCAGCTCCGTCGGTGCAGTCGCTTGCGTTCGCCGAGATGCCGAACACGGTGCCGGCGATCGTGACGACGGCGGCCGCGATGCCCCATCGGCGCTTGCGCAGCGGAGACGCCTTCCCGAGGGCTCCCACGAGGGCCTGTACGTCGGGCCACCGTTCCGCGGGCGAATGCGACAGACCCCGGGTCAGGATGCCGGCGTATGCTCGTGGCACGCCGGTCGCCTTGGCTTCGCCGAGCTGCTGCGACTCTATTGCGTCGAGGAGTGCTGCACGAGTCTGACCCGCGAATGGTCGGGCGCCGTACAGCGCCTCCCACAGCGCTACGCACCAGGCGAACTGATCCGCAGCGGCTGCGACAACTTCCCCCCGGAGCTGCTCGGGCGCCATGTAGGCCACCGTTCCGTGCGCCGCACCAGATTGCGTGAGCGTGACAGCGGCATCGGGATCCTCGCCAGGGTCAGCGGCCTCCGTGGCCCGTGCCAGTCCGAAGTCCAAGACTCGCGCATGCACCCCGTCCGTGTCGGAGCACACCAGCACGTTTTCCGGCTTGAAGTCCCGATGAACGAGCCCGGCTTTGTGTGCTGCCGCCAGACCCCGCGCAGCCTGCATGAACACCTCGACGACCTTGCGCCACGCAGGTGTTGAGGACAGCCACTGACGAAGAGTCGACCCCTCGACGAACTCCATCGCAAGGTAGAGTTGACCGCGCGCTTCGCCGATCTCGTAGACGCGGACCACGTTGGGATGCTCGAGGCGCGCGAGAGCTTGACCTTCCCTGAGTACGCGAAGGCGTCCTTCGTCGTCGGACCGCCCAGAGTGCAGGACCTTGACCGCAACCCGGCGCCGCAAGTACGGGTCCCGACACTCGAAGACTTCGCCCATTCCACCCGTTCCGATGTGTCGGATCCCTTCGAAGCGGCCGATCAGCGGCGGAGACTCGGACGTTCCGAACAAACCTCGTCGGTTGTGGTAGCGCGCAAGTGCCTCGCGAAACCCCGAAGGTCGTCTTGGGTCGGACATTCAAATATGCCGTCGCACGCTAGGCAGCCGCATCTTCCATAGAAACCCGTCGAAGTAGAAGTGCATCATCGCCTGGTAGACGCCCCATTGGGCGATGAGCTGGCGAGATGAAAACGGTCCTACGAAGGCCTTGGGCCAGCCTTTGAAGACGATGTAGCCGAGGTGGCGTAGGCCGAAGAAGACGGCAGTCGTGATGAGTAGGTAGGCGACGTAGGTCGCGATCGGGTGGCGCAGGAGCATGT
>Ga0207422_1002113_pt1 | contig 29520 bp, 23 predicted proteins | sample MarCyaLeptolynsp_FD_187757 | JGI IMG/M metagenome (GOLD analysis project Ga0207422, IMG submission 187757) | Marine cyanobacterial communities from Panama - species 1 Leptolyngbya sp. (SPAdes) | ecosystem: Environmental > Aquatic > Marine > Unclassified | place: Panama: Panama City | collected... | reverse complement strand
CTGGCATATCGCTGGTACTCCGGCTCGCCCCTCAGTAAATTTCGGCTCGGGAGCGTCCCACGTTTTCTTGGCACGGGGGGCGCCGTCGAGCTGCTTCGACAACGCATTGCACGAATCAGCGCGCGTCTTTGGTGTCGGCTTGGGTCCAAGGACATCCAAACGCATCATCTCGTCGTAGGCGTGGGTCGCGACCCAGCTCGAGCGCAGCGCGACCTCGGCCGCCACCGGTGTGCCCGCAGCGGCGGCGAGCTCGTTCAGCGCTTTGTCGAGCCGTCCTCGCGCTTTGTTCTTGCGCTCTACGAACTCGCGAAGCGCCTTGGTCGACTGCTCGCGCGCGGCGATCTGCTCCGCGTACTCCGCCTCCCACTGTGGGAGACCCGAATCTTTCTTCCAATCGTCGACGAGGAACGCCATGCCCTCAGGGAGCGTCTGTCCCAGATACGCTTCGAGGTCGGCGTCCAGGAGACGAAGCTTCGCGGTGGCGATCGCGGCCGCAAGCACGTCGTTGCCTGCGCGCGCCCCTGCAGCACGCTCCAGTGCATCCTCGAACGCGGCTCGAGCTTGCTCGGCCTTCTCCCCGTTGCGCCGGTGAACGACGACCTCACCGAGGGCCGGCGCGAAACACTCGCGTGCATCGACCTGCGCACCACGAAGCTCGACGCACAAACCATGGGCGTCGGGAGCGGGACAGGACTCCGCCCACGCTCGCTCACCACGCGCGACCAGGTCGATGATGTCGTCGGGCTGGTCGCGCGTCTCGGAAACCTCTGCGGGGCTCGTCGTGCCCGCTGGAGCGGAGCAACCGGCAAGACAAGCGGCGGCAGCAAGCAACACGATCTCTTTGGTCATGACTTGGAGCTCCCATCCGCCCGAGCTGGGCGATGGGTACCCCTACTCCGACTCGGAGACCCGCATTCCCCGAACCGTGCGCCTACACCCGACTACTGCGAAGACTCGTTCGCGGCCGGTTCCAGCTTCGTCAGCAGATCGGCACATGCCTGCGCAGTGCCGCCCTCCAGCCCCGCAGCGCTCGCGTGCTCGTGGCAATAGCTGGCAGCGCCGAGGCCCAGCTGGCGCGGACGCTCGGCGTGATCGGCGAGCGCGTCGCAGTAGACGACGCGAGCCTCTTGTCGATCGCGAATGCTGGCCGGAACCTCGAAGGTGGTTATCTGGTCGTGGAAGTGCACCGACACCCACGAGGTTCGCAGCGCGGCCTGCAGCACGATCTCGAGATCGCCAAACTGCTTGACGCCCGCGAACCCGGTCATCAGCTCCTGACCCGCGAGCGTCTTGGTCTCGAAGTACTCCTTGAAGCGTTCGACCGAGGCGTCCCTCCTGCGGACCTGCTCCACGTACTCGGCCTGGAACTTCGGCTCGTCGGACGTCCGCTTCCAATCCTCGACGGTGAAGTCGATGTCGGTCGGAGCCTCGATCGCGAAATACGTCTCGAGCTCCGCGTCGACCTGTGAGAGCCGCGCGACGGCCAGCGCGGTCTTGTAGCGCCGCTGCAGCGCATCGTCTTCGGGAGGGTCGACGTCCAGCGCAAGCTCCAGCGCTTCGGCAAAGTCCGCCTGAGCTTCTCTCGCCGCGTCGGCATCGCGAGCGTGGACCCGCACCCCGCCGAGGACCGGGCTGCCGCACCGACTCGGGTCCTCGTTGCCGGCGACGAACTCGAGGCAAAGCCCTTCGGCACTGGGGCGGTCGCACGACGCCTGCCACAGATCCACGCCCCGCTCGACCAGCGCGAGGACTTCCTCCGCCCCGCTTTCGTCATCCACGGTCGGAAAGTCTGGCTCGAGCGCTTGCGTGCGCTCATCCACCGACTCTGCCCCCGGCTGTGCCGCGCAAGCCGCCAGAGCCGTCGTCAACACCACCAAAGTTGCTCGTCGTCGTCCCATTCGTTCCCCAGTCGCCTCGTCCCGGCCAGTTTGTAACCCGCCGGCCCTGGAATGTTGCGCCGATTCGGGCCGGAACGACCCCTCAGTATGAGTGTTCGTCCAATTTCACTTTGCCCCGGAACACCCAGTACACGACCGCCGTGTACGTAGCGACCAGAGGCATGCCGATCAGCGCGATCACGAACATCAGCCGAAGGGTCGAGAGCGAAGAGGCTCCATTGTAGATGTCGAGGCTGTACTCGGGGGACACACTCGAGACCGCCAGGTTGGGATACAGCGCCATCGCCACCAAGAACGTCAGAGCGGCGATGGTGCAGATGGACGAGGCGAAGGCAAAGCCGGGGCGCCCCCGGTGGATCGCGCGCGGGATGTTGGCCACCGCGAGGACGTTGAGGACCACCACCACCCATGCGACTGGCCAGCGCTCGAAGTTGGCCGTTACGTGAGGGACACTCGTGAGCGCGAGCGCGCTGACGAGCACGTAAGCCCCGGCAAACGCAAAGAACGTCTGCCACATCCACTGGCGCACGCGCTTTTGAAGATCACCTTCGGTCTTGAGATGAAGATAGATCGCGCCGTGCATCGCTGCGCCGGTCACCGCGAGCACGCCCACCGAGAGCGCGAACGGGTTGAACAGGTCGCCCAGCGAGCCCATGAACTTGTGGTCTGGACCGAGCGGGATTCCGCGGACGATGTTGCCCAGTGCCATCCCGAAGACCCCGGTGGCGACGAGACTCGAGGCGAAGAACGACCAGTCCCAGTAGCTGCGCCAAAAGGGTGAGCTGGCCTTACTGCGGAACTCGATCGAGATCGCACGCCCGATGAGGCTCGCGAGGATCACCATCACCGGCAGATAGAAGCCCGAGAGCACCGACGCATAGACCTCTGGGAACGCGGCGAACAGGGCACCGCCGAAGGTGACCAGCCAAACCTCGTTGCCGTCCCACAGCGGCCCGATGCTGTTGAGCACGAGCCGCCGCTCATTGTCGTCGCGCGCGAGCGGGTGAATGATCCCGACGCCGAGGTCGAAGCCATCGAGGATCGCGTAGCCCATGAGCAGAAACATGAGCAGCATGAACCAGACGACGTGGTAGTCCATCAGTCGTCGCCTTCCTCGGCCGAGGTCGCCGTGAACGAATGCCCGCCGCGGCCGACTCCGGCTGCCGCCGCGGCCGCGATGAGGCTGGATGCTGCCTCGTGGCGCTCCTTCGGGTCGTGGGGTCCGTGTCGAATCTTCTCGTTCACCACGTACAGCCACAGCCCGAGCAGTGCCGCGTAGAGGAAGCCGAACATCACGATCGACATCATCACCTGCTCACGCGGGACGATCATCGAGACGGCGTCGTTGGTGCGGAGCAGGCCGTAGACGACCCACGGCTGACGTCCGGTCTCGGCCGCGACCCAGCCGGTCTGGTTGGCGATGTAGGGCCCGATCACCGAGACCACGAACACCCACAGCAGCCAGCGGTTCGAGAACAGCTTGCCGCGCCACTTGAGGAGCAGAGCGAAGCTCGTCAGGCCGATGAAGAACATCCCGAGCCCGACCATCACGTGGTACGACAAAAATGGGATCACCACTGGGGGTCGGTCGCGCTCGGGGATCTGGTCGAGCCCTGCCACCGGCCGATCGAAGTCGTCGTAGACCAGGAAGCTGAGCATCTTCGGCACGGCGATTCCCATCTCGACGGTCTCCTCCTCCACGTTGGGCCAGCCGATGACGTAGAGGTCCGTGCCGACCTCTTCGGTGTGAAAGTGGCCTTCGAAGGCCGCGAGCTTGGCGGGCTGGTTGACGGCCACCGCACGCGCCTGTGAGTGCCCCGAAACCAGCTCTCCCCACGACGCGAGCGCCCCGATGACCAGCGCGATGGAAAAGCTCTTCTTGGCGAAGTCTTCGTGGCGGCGCTGCAGCAGGTACCAGGCCGAGATCGACATCACGAAGAACGCCCCGAGGATGAACGAGCCCAGCAACACGTGCCCCAGCCGGTGCATCGCGGAGGGGTTGAAGACCATCGCCCAAAAGTCGGTGATCTCGGCACGCGCCACCCCCTCGTGGACCACCAGGTGGTAACCCGCGGGGGTTTGCTGCCAGCTGTTGGCGATCACGATCCACACCGCGGAGAAGCACGACCCCAAAAACACCATCAGCGTGGCGAAGAAGTGCATGCGCGGGCCGACGCGGTCCCAGCCGAACACGAGCACGGCGAGAAAGCCCGACTCGAGAAAGAACGCGAAGATGCCCTCGGCTGCGAGCGCCGATCCGAACACATCACCGACGAAGCGCGAGTAGGTGGCCCAGTTGGTGCCGAACTGGAACTCCATCACGATCCCGCTCGCCACGCCGACGGCGAAGTTGACCGCGAAGACACGCGTCCAAAACCGCGCCATCGCTTCGTACTGCGGGTCGCGTGTGCGGAGGAACTGCGCCTCCATGATCACCATCAGCAGTCCCAACCCGATCGAGAGCGGGGGGAACAGGTAGTGGAACATCACGGTGAGCGCGAACTGGATCCGCGACAGCTCGACCAACGTCAACGCGAGAGCCATGAAGACAAGCCGAGCGTACAGCGACGTCGCGTTTCACGCTCGTCGCAATGTGAGTGAGGACGTTGCAACGGGAAACAAAAAACGCGGGCACTTCCGATCCGGCTCCGAGGGGGCGACGTAGTGGCAGTGGTGGCTGGATTGGGTCGCTATCGACTGGCAGAACGACTGGGTGCGGGCGGCATGGGGGTGGTCCACCGTGCCTACGACCCGAGTCTGCGCCGCGATGTGGCGGTCAAGCGGCTGTTCCCGGGTTCGAGCTCGGCTCGACGTGAGCGTCGGCGGTTCTTGGGCGAGGCCCGGGCCATGGCCCGCGTGGATCACCCGAACGTCGTGCAGATCTACGACGCCGGAGTCCACGACGACGAGTTGTTCCTCGCGATGGAGCTGCTCCCCGGTCCAACCCTGCGACTTTGCGAGGACCGGCCGTGGCGGGACATCGTACGGCTCTACGTCGAGGCAGGGCGGGGCCTCGAGGCTCTGCACCACGCGGGACTTGTCCACCGTGACTTCAAGCCCGACAACGTGCTGCTGTCTTCCGCAGGGACCGCGAAGGTCATGGACCTCGGATTGGCCAAGCGCCTGCAAGCCGTCGTGACCACCGAGGGATCGTCGACGCACGGCTCCTCGGTGCGCGCGATTCCAGCGGGGAGCTTTCCGTACCTTGCTCCCGAGTTGTTCGAGGGGCGAAGCGCGGATGCGTTCTCGGACCAGTTCGCGTTCTGTGTCTCCCTGTTCGAGACCCTGGCGGGTCGGCGGCCGTTCGATGCCGAGTCGCCGTGGGGCCACTGGCTCGCCGTGACCAGCGAGCGACCGTCGGCGAGGCGACGCGAGATGCCGCGCGCGATCTGGGCGCTCCTCGAGCGCGGGCTCGATCGCGATCCGATCCGACGGTGGTCGACCATGCGTGAGCTCGTCGAACGGCTGGAGCGATGCCTCGCCAGGCGGGTGCCCCGAGCGGTCCTCGGGCTCGCCGCGATAGGAGCGGTGGGGGTCGCGATTCCCACGCCGACGCCGGATCGACAATCCATCCCACCGACGCAAGCCTGCATCGAGCCGATCTCGCTGGCGTGGACCGAGGAAGCGAGGCACAAGGTCGACGAGCACTTCGCTCGGCTCCGCGGCGACACGCGGTTCCCCGGTGCGTTGTTTGCCATCGAACGAGTCGAAGGCGCACTCACCCGGCTCGAGGCCATGAACGAACCGGAGTGTGCCACCCCAGCGGAGGCGATATGTCGAGCTCGGCTCGCCACGAAGCTGCAACTGACGATGGAGACGTTGGCCGCGATCGAGGCCGATGGGGTCGGGCGAGCCTGGTCGCTCGCGTTGCCGCTGTCCGACGAGTGCACCGTGATCGACGACCCTGCACCGCTCGAGGACGTCGTGGCGATCGAGGAGGCGCTCATGCAGGCCGGCCAACGCGGCCTCGACGGTGGGCTCGGCGCAGCCCACGAGCTCGTCGACGGCGCCATCGCCAGAGCGGAACGCACCGAGGTGCCCGGCCTGATCGCACGCACAACGATGGCAGGGGCGGCCGTGCTCCGAGACGCCGGAGACACAGCCGGTGCGGTCGAGCTCTACGCCCAGGCAGCATGGGCGGCCGGCTACGGCAACCGACCCGAAGAAGCCAACCACGCCGCTCTGTCCGCTGCACATGCAGCAGCGGCCGAGCTCCGCGACCCCGTGCTCGCCGAGCACTGGCTTGCCCGCGCTGACGTCGATCAGGCCAAGCAACCACTGTTGTGGGCGAGGCTGTTGGCAACGCGAGCGCTCGTTGCGATGGCAGACGAGCGATTCGAGGACGCCGAAGACGACATGCGCGAGGCGGCACGCATCCGATCCGCATTGGCGCCGCAAGACCTCGAGTCGGCCCAGACATGGTCCGCCGTCGCTGCGATGTTGCAGCACCAGGGGCGCCACCTCGAGGCGCTCCGCCTGCACGCGCATGCGCTCGAGATGCTCGTCGATGCGACGGACCCGCTTCACCCGGACGTCACCGTTCCCCTCTATGGCCTTGCGGTGGCGTACTTGCTGGTCGGCGACTTCGAGCCTGCCGAGCTGCTCACACGAACGCTGATCGACATCGAGCCCCTGAGCCACGGACCCGACCACCCCAGCCACGTCTACAACGGGCTCCTACTCGTGGAGATCCTGGCCCAACAAGAACGGACCGCAGAAGCACTGCGTGCCCTGGACAGCGTCGAAACGCTCGCTGCTGGCCAACTCGATCCGGGACACCCGCTCCGCGAGTCTTTGGCCGAGACCCGGAGAAATCTGCTCCAACCGACCTGAGCGGGAACTTTCGCAAGGCGGCAGTGTCCTGTGGTCGCCATGTCGCCAACGCGCCTCGCTTCTTGCGGCGCGCTCGTGGCCTGCTGCGTTTCCGGCGTTGCTCACGCCGACGAGTGCCCTGCACCCGGGGACTCGGTTCACGTGAGCATTCGGGGAGCCCAGGCCGACGTACGCGTGCAGCGATCGATCTACAACCCCACGGAGGAGCTCGAGGTTCGGGCCCCGATCGTGCTACCGCAGGCCGCCGCCCTGGTGTCCCTTCGGGCGCGACCCGTGGGCGAAAAGCGTGGGTGGTTTTCGGCCGGACTGATGGATGCGGGAGCCGCTTCAGATCTCTATGGTCGTCTCACCGGACGACCCGGTGGTCGACCCGGGGCCACGCTCCCGATCTCGGAGTGGGTCGGCGACAAGATCGGGGTCGGGAAGGACCCGGTGCTCGCGGTTTGGAGTCACGAGCAGGAGGTCGCTCTCCAGCTCTTTCCCCTTGGGCAAGACGAGCGGCAGACCATCGAGTACGCGTTCACGACCGACCTCGTGTGGGACGGGCAGGCGTACGTACTCGACTACAACGAGCCACTGCTCGGTGCATGCGGCAAGGTCAAGGTCGACGTTCGCAAGACCGAGGCCGGGCACCTGCTCGGGCCGGACGACAACCCCGTGGCGCGTCGCTTCGAAACCGAAGATGGCGTCACGCTGCGCTTCGAACCGAGCGATACGGGGCCATTGCTGGCCCATGCTGCGTCGATCGAGACGGACGAGGGCTTCTTGTCCCGCTATCGCATCGATGTTCGCGACACGCTCGCCCAAGCGCCGACGTCCCTCGACGTCGTAATGCTGATCGACGAGTCGCGATCGATGGGTACCGAAGGCGCGATCGTGGCGCTCGCCAATGCCCAGGACTACGCCAACGCGCTGCGCGACCTCGGTGTGGATGCACGGATCGGGGTGGCGACGTTCAGCCGCCAGGCTCATGCACTGGCGAGCACGCCGCTGACCCCGGGCGAGGTGCGCGAGCGGCTGCCAGAGCACACGATGGCGCTTGCGCACGGGACCAACCTGCAGGTCGCGTTCGAGTACGCGGCGGACTGGTTCGACGCCAATGCTCGGGAGGGCGTCGAACGTCGGGTGATGTTGTTCAGCGATCTGCGGACCGCCCGGGCGGTGACCCCCGAGCGCGCCCGCGACTGGCTGGCGCACAGCGAGGCGCTCACGCACATCGACGTGGTGACGACCGAGCAGGAACGCGGGAAGACGCCCCAGCCTGCGCTCGATCACCCGTGGCACGAAGTGGCGGCAGTCCGCGGCGGGCTCGTGTGGACGGGTGGCTACATCTATCACGGCCACGACTGGGTCACGCCCCAGCACGCGATCGATGCGCGGCTGGTCGACGCGGAAGGCAAGACGCTAGTCCGAGTCGGCGACGGCAACCTCGAGGTCAAGGAGAGCTACTCGGTGTGGATGACCACCGCGGCGTCACTCGAAGGGGCAACGCTGCGCGCGTCGCTGTGGTCGCAGCCGATCGAGGCCGACCTGCGAACGCCACGCGGATATCGCAAGCACTCGGCTGCGGTTGGGGCAGCCACGGCGGTCGAGCTCGGGGACGAGTCGCGCATGGCATTGGCCCAGCTCGGCCACGCGGTGTCGCCCGTGACGAGTCTGATCGCGGTCGAGCCAGGGGCCAGGCCGACCGAGGTCGCACCAGAGCTCGAGGTGTCGCCCGAGAGCGACACGGATGCCCCCGAGAGCGAGACCGATCCCGGAAGGGCGCCGGTACGCCTCGCAGTCGCCGATCCCTCTCGGGTGCCTTGGCTACAGCGAAACCTCTGGGACCGCTGGCGTGCCTGCGGCCTCTCGGATGCACCGATCACTGCGACGCTCGAGACGACCGGCGACGAGATCGTGGTGTTCGAGATGAACGTTGCCGGCGGCATGGACCCCGAGTCGGTCGAGTGCGGCCACGAGGCAGTTTGGGGGCTGACGCTTCCCAAGCCGAAGTTCGAGGCGGCACACGAGGCCTGGACGATCGAGGTCGAACCATTGCCTCTGGCGGAACGCGAAGCTGCCGGACTGGGGTCTGAGTGCTTTCACGCGGCCCGGGTCAGCGTCTCGACATCGGCCGGTGAGAGCCGCGTAGAGGCGCTCTGCGGGCGTTTGGGAAAATAGATCCGGCTTTCATGTAACCGCGAGGCGCCTGGTCGGACGTCGCCGGTATGAAAACCGGCGTTGTGTGGAAGTTGGGTCTGACAGTGGTTGTGGGGTCGGGGGCTCCGGCTTGTGACATCGATCCGTGTGGCGATGCGGGGTGTCCCGGGCTGACCGCGGGGACCGACAGTGGAGGCGATCGCGGCGACGACGATGATGACGGCGACGACGGCGACGACGGCGACGATGACGACGCCGATACGGGTGGTGAAGACGGCGATGGTGACGGCTCGGGCGACACCCGCGGCGACGATGACGATGACGACGACACCGGCGACGACGACGATGACGATGACGATGACGACGACACCGGCGACGACGACGATGACGATGACGACGACGACGATGACGACGACGACGATGACGACACCGGCGACGACGACGATGACGACGACGACGATGACGACGACACCGGCGGTGTCACTGGCGAGCCGATCGACTCTTGTCCCACGGTCGCCCGCGCTGCGGAGATCAGCTGCGGCCGGCTCCTGCTGTGGGGCGACGAGCACATCCGCTTCGACGACAACTACGCGCTGACTTCCAACCTCTGGTCCCAAGCCGTCAGCTGGCTCGCCGAGCCGGGCGAATGCAACACGAACCGTGACACCGTGTACTTCGGGTTCTCGACCCCGGGCACCCTCGAAGCAGATCTGGTCGCCGCCGGATACACCATCGCCAACGCGTTCGACGACAGCGTCGACATCGTCATCATGGACGCGAACTTCCTCGGGTCCAGTGGCCATACCGCGGCCGAGATCCAAGCGTTCGTCGCGAACGGTGGTGCCCTCATGACCACCGTGATCGGCTTTGGCGACGCCGAGGAGTGCGACGAGCCCAACGACTATCTCGAGCCGCTCGGTGTCGCCTACGACTGCGCCCAAGCGCCGCCATGGGGCGATCAGCTCGCGCTCACGGATCATCCGGTGACCGCTGGCCTCGACGAGTCGACCATCCCGTTCGTCAACGGACGCTGGGTCGTGGACGCTGGCGCCGGCAGCGTTCCCGTAGCACTCCACGGGGCCGCCGACGCATCCTGCTACGAGCCGCCACCGCCCCCTCCGCCGCCGACCGCACAGTGCAACACGGTTGGGCGCACGACCAAGCCGGGTTGTGGCCGCGTGTTCGCCTGGGGCGACGAGCACGTCACGTTCGAGGACTACTACCCGGGCACCGCGGGCTTTTGGGACAACACGCTCGCCTGGCTCGCCACCAGCGACTGTGCCGAGGATCGGACCCAGGTCTGGGTGGCGACCGGGCTCAGCGACTCCGTCGAAGCGCAGATCGCCGGCATGGGTCTCGCGGTCAGCAGTGGCCAGCCCGACCCGTCCACGCTCGGTCCGCACGACATCGTCATCGGTGCCGACTACACCGGAGCCGACGTCGCGGCCGCGCACGCCTGGGTCGAAGACGGCGGCGCGATGATGACGATGATCGTTGGACTCGGCGACGGTCTGCCCAGCGAGTGCGACGATGCGAACGCGCTCCTGACCGACCTGGGCATGTCCTACGACTGCACGGTCGCCGCGCCGTGGGGCCCCGTGACCTCCTTTGCTCCCCACCCGATCGGCGCGGGCCTCATCGGCGGCGACGCGCCCTTCGTCAACGGTCGCTGGGTCCTCGACGAGGACGGCACCAGCTCAGTGGTCGCGTACGTCGACCCGAGCGGCGAGTGCACCGACCCTAACAACCAACCGCTTCCCCCTGACCCGCAATAAACGGTAGCGCGGATACACCCCCGGACCCCGGCCGCCATTCTGCGGCCGGGGTTTTTTGTGGCCGATCCTCAGCCCGCCGGGGTGCCGCAGTTGACGGTGGCCAGCTGTCCGCCCGTCATGTCCGAGTACGTGTACGGCGAGTTGAGGCCGCCGACGCTCTCGATCTCGTAGGTGTCGGGGTCGATGCGATACGCATTGCCGTTGCGAGGCACCCCCCAGACGTAGCCGTCGATGTCCACGGAGACTCCCTTGACCGTGCTCGCGCCGTCGACGCCGCCCGCATCATCGAGCACCACGACATCACCCATCGCCAACGTCTCGAGATCGACCCAGAAGACACCGCTCTGGGAGTTGTCGGCGTTTCCCCAGGGCATCCACATCCGCCCCTGGTGATCCTCCGCGAGACCACCCAAAGAAGACGGATCGTTGCCCGGCATGCTGGTCATCGACGCCGCATCGAAGTCGAGGCGCCCGGCTTGTCCGGCGAACCAGACGCGCCCCTGGGTATCGACGGTGATGCCGTAGCCCGCGTTGAGACCGCCCCCGAAGCCGGCCGGATCGCCGAGCGTCTCGAGCTCCATCGTCGCGAACGTGACGCGCCCGACCAGATCGGGAAAGTGGCGATGAAAGTAGAAGTTGTTGTCCGCGTCGACCGCTCCGCCGTACGCGCCGTGGTAGGAGCCGAACTCCTCGGAGTCCCACTGCGCGCGCGGGACTGGAATCGTGGTGTCGATCGTGCCGGTGTCCCCGTCGACGAGATGCACGAACGTCATCTCCTCGTCCGGCCCCGCGTACTCGTTGAGCGTGACCGTCCAGATCTTCTGGTCGACGTACTCGCACGTCACCGGGTCGAGCGTGCCGGACGTCCACTGCACCGGTCGTTCCTCGGTCATGCCGGGAAAGTCGAGCACCCACGCGATGCACTCGTCGTTGGGCTGACCGCCGGACCATCCTTTGACGTCCGCGGGCCCGGCCGACGTCGTGATCGACCCGTCGCCGTTCTTGTCCTCGCAGAACTCCGGGAGCGCCCAGACCTTGATCATCGAAGCCTCGGATCGATTGGCGACGACCATCGCGCGGCCATCGATGCTCACCGACGTGCGCGACGGACTTCCGTAGCTCGCGCTCGTCTGATAGCGACCCTCCTCGATGAGATCGCGTGTGTTGATCTTGCTGACCGTCGAATCAGAGTTGGCCACCCACAGGTAGCTCCACTCGTCGTTGCCGCAGCCGCAGGCCTCCACCGGAGGAGCATCGGCAACCGTCCCGACGTCGTAGATGACGTCACCGGAGTCGCCGTCGTCCGCGGCCGTGGTGTCGGCGCCCCCGGTGCCAGTTGCGTCACTGCCCCCGGTCCCGTCGACGCCCCCGGTGGCCGTCGCAGCCGTGGATCCAGTCCCGGCCGTCGTCGAAGTTCCGGCTCCAGCATCAAAGGGATCTGCGATGTCATCGCGGCAGCCACCAAGCCCCACCAAGCCCAACACCCCAGCCCAAGCCAGAACGCGGGGCATACCTACTCCCAGTCGTTCGTGTGTCATGGCCGGATGTCCGACGTCGACCGCCCCGGTTACATGCCGCAGGCACTTTTTTCGAGCTGCTAGAATCGTCGACATCGCCGACCCCCCCGATACGCCGGATCCCGACGACCTGACGCTGTTCAACGCGTGGGCCGACGGGGATCGCGATGCCGGCACCCGCCTGGTCCGCCGGCATTTTCCGTCGGTGTACAGCTTTTTTCGGACGCGCCTGCCCGACCAGGCCGAGGACCTCGCCCAGCGGACCTTTCTCGCATGCGTCGAAAACCAGGCCTCGTTTCGGCGGGACGGGAGCTTTCGCGCCTACCTCTTCGGCATCGCGCGGCGGCAGATGCTGCGGTCGCTGGAAAAGAAGGCCATCGTCGCGCGGGCCCAGCCCAAGCAGGGCACGCCGACGATGCCCACCAGTCCCAGCGGCAAGGTGGCGCGTCGCGAGGAGGAGCTGCTTCTGCTCCGCGCGCTGAGGTCCTTGCAGCTCGACGACCAGGTGCTGATGCAGCTGTTTTACTGGGAGCGCATGTCGACCGAGGAGATCGCGACGGTCATGGAGCTCGGACGCTCGGCGGTCAAGGTCCGCCTGCATCGAGCGCGTGCGCAGCTGCGTGATGCGATCGCCAACGATGCCGCCCCTGCCTCGATTCGAACCGCGACGCTGCAGGACCTCGACGACTGGGCTGCGTCGGTGCGCCCGGACGGCGACAAGTCACCGGGCTAGCCGTCGCAGCCGCTCCACCCAAACGCCATCGACACCGGCCGACACCAGTCGCTGCGCGCCGACGCTTGCTGCGGAAGACGCTGCCTTGCGGTCGCCCATCGCGGCAAGGCACTGCGCAAGCTCCAGATCGAGCCGCGCCATCGCATAGACCTGTGCCTGGGCCCCGGACTCGAGCAACCGGCGGGCGACCTCGGCCCCCTCCTCGTAACGCCCCTGTGCGCAGTGCAGCGACGCCTTGGCGCGTGTGACCCAAAACTGGCGCTGTGGGATGTCTCCCGTCGCTTGCTCGGCCAGCTCGAGCTGCTCGGCGGCTGCGTCCCAATGCCCCAACGCGGTCTCCAGCTCGACGGCGAGGGCTCGCGTGTGAGCCGTACGCGGCGAACCGGAATGGTGCGCCTCGAGCATCTGCACCGCTCGGCGAATATGGGGCGCCGCCTCCGGCACCCGACCGCCCGCCAGCAACGCCCCTCCGAGCAGCGCATGCGACACCAGGATGTCCTGGTCGTCGCCGTCCAAGGTTCGGATGCGCGAGTCGAGCACCGACTGCGCCATCGCGGCGCTCTCGTCGAAGCGACCGAAGACCTCGAGCACGGTCGCGAGCTGCTGCCGTGCCGTGAGAGCGGAGTGATTGTCCTCCTCGAGCACCCGCTGCTGCGCCGGCGTGACGCGTAGGAGGATCGTCAGCGCCTCGCGGTAGCGACCGTCGATCTTGGCGAAGACCGCAAGATTGCCCTCGGCGCCCAGCACCTCCGGGTGGTCCGAGCCGAGCCGCTGCCGCAGTCGTTCGACGCGGCGCTCCGTGATTTCCGCCGCCACGTCGGTCCGCCCCGCGTTGAACCACCCGATCGTCTCGAGTCGATCCACTTGATCGAGCGAAGGATGCTCGGACCCGAGGTGCTCGGTCAGCAGCTCCCGGGCGCGCCCCAGCGAGCTGACGGCCTGCTCGAGCGAACCATCGCGCACGTCCAGGGCGCCCTCGGCCAGCGCCAGCTGCGACTGGGGCCACCACCCCAGGGATGCTCGATCGACCTTCGCCCGTCCAAGGCCGATCGCGCGGCGGGCCTCGGGAAATCGATGCTGCTCCCAGCCCCGGCAGTACGCGAGCGTGGCGAGAGCAAGCACTGCGGTCGCGTCGTCTCCGGCTCGCTCGGCGTCGAGGGCCGCGAGCTCGAGTACTTCGGAAGCGCGCTCGAGGTCCGCCACGGCCATCAAGGCAACGCCGTGCACGATCGCCGCACGCGCCCGCAGGGTCGGATCGCCGACCTCATGGGCGCGAGCGGAGGCACGCTCGGCGGCTTGCACCGACTCCGGACGCTCGCCGAGCGAGCGCGCCACCGTGAGCAGGCGTTCGACCTCGAGCACCTCCTCGGCGGACGCGGTGGCCGGCGCATCCGCTTGGCCACCGTCGCAGATCTGCGGACGCGGCAGCGCATCGAGAATCCGATGCGCGCGCCCAACGGCATCGGGTCCACCCTGCTCGAGAATCGCCACGACCTCGGCGAATCCCGAGCGGGCGGACTGCAGGCACAGGCTCGGATCGCCCGAGTCTTGGCCGCCGGCCCGGGCTTCGACGCAGGCGACACGACGAGCATCGACCCAGGCATCGCGATGCGCGTCGAGGTCATCGACGACGGTCGCCGCCACCGTTGCCGCGAATGGCTCGGATGCTTCGCTCAAGCGGGCCTGCAGCGCTCGGCGTCGCTCGGCGTTCCAGACGTCGTCGAGCTCGGAGTCGACGGCTGAACACGGATCTCGGTCGGCTGCGAACACGGACGCGAGCCCGGCTCCCACTACGGCGAGCGTCAACGCCAGCGTTGGACCGCGTCGTCGTCGAGATGCACGCAGCTCGTCCACCAGGGCGTGCATCGTCGGGAAACGCTCGGTCGGTTCCGCGGCCAGACCCCGTCGCAGGACTCGACGCAAACGCTCGGGGACCCCCGCCGCCACGAGCCTAGGCGGGCCACTTTGCTTGGCCTGCAGCAGCGCGTCCCCGCGTGCTTCGGGGAACGGGCGCTTGCCTCCCAGCGCTTCGTACAGCGCCACGCAAAAGGCGAACTGATCCGCCGCGGGCCCTGGTGTCGCATCTCGGTCGTGCTGCTCCGGCGCCATGTAGGGCGCCGTCCCGCCGCGCGTCGACGAGCTCTCGGTGGCGTGGTGCAGCCGAGCGAGACCGAAGTCGACGATCTTGGGTGTGCCGGCCTCCGAGAGCAGAACGTTTTGCGGCTTGAAGTCCAGGTGCACCACCCCACGGTCGTGCGCGGCGGCCAGCCCTTCGGCCACGGCGATGAAGTGATCGACGATCTGCCCCCAGGCGGGCTCGTCTCGCTCGATCCACGCGGCCAGATCGCCACCCGAGAGCAGCTCCATCACCAAGAAGACGCCCTCGCGCGGCACCTCCTGGCGATGCTGTCCATCGTCGGACAGGTCGAGTGAGTCGTACCGCCCGACGTCGTGAACGGCGACGATGTTGTCGTGAGCGACGCGCGAGGCGGCCCGGGCCTCGCGGGCGAGCGCGTCGTCGCGGGGCGCGTCCTGCCCCATGATGAGCTTGATCGCGACCTTACGATCGAGCTCCGGATCGTAGGCCTCGTGCACGATGCCCTGCCCGCCCATCCCGATGCGCGACAACAGCACGTAGCGCCCCAGCGACGGCGGCGGCGTCTGCCGAGCGAACAGCCGCGCCTCGGTGTTCGCGAGCGCGCGATGCATGTCGACATCGACCGGAGCCCGGCCGCGGTCGAACAGATTCTGCAGCGCGTCGGACCCTGCCGCCTCTTCGCTGCCCATCGGGGGTCGATGATACCGCGCCTGGGAGCACGCCGCGGCGCGTGCGGCACGGACGAAGCTTGGGCGCTTTCCTCCGCTAGCGCATCCAAAGCGCACCGAGCTCGAGCTCGATCGCATCGAAGGGCTCGGCGCGGATCCGGTCGTCACCGCCATGGGTCGAAACCAGGCGGTACGTTTCACCGTCGAGCCGAAAAACTTCGAGTGTCTTTGCGAGCGGATCGATGATCCAAACGTGCGCAACTCCAGCGCGCGCGTACACCGGCATCTTGCGTACTCGGTCGTGCCGCGCGGTCGTCGGGGACACCGCTTCGCAGACCCAGTCGGGCCGACGCTCGAAGTACGCGACCTCGGGTAGCTCGGGCATGGTCTCGCGTCGCCAGCCGGCCATGTCCGGGACGAGCACGTCGTCGCCGAAGTGCACCTCCGGCTCGTCGAGGATGATCCAGCCTCCGGGACCGCCCTTGCCTCGCTTGAACGGCGGGCCCAGCTCTTCCCCGAGCGTCGACGTCGCCTGCGCGTGGGCGGAACCGGGCCGCGGCTGCGTGTGCAGCACCCCCTCGATGAGCTCTGCAACCAGATGCTCGGGGACCTGCTGGAGGTCGGCGTACGTCGCTCCCTTTTGCGGAGGCTCGCCCACGGATCAAGTATCCGCGGGCCGCCAGTTCGGCGCCAGCGGAGAACGCAGTCCGAATCGCGGGACGACGGCGGACCACATTCTCAGGGATCACTTCGGCTCCGAGGGCGTCTATCGAACAGATGAACCAGGGACACGGATGCAGCGATCGGTGGCCAAGACGTCGTATGGTCATGATGCGAGGCAGTAGCCTGCTTGCGTTCGTACTCGCGGGGTGTCGAGCAGCGAGCACAACTTCCGCACCAACGGCAGAGAACGGCGTGCCGGTGGTCGGATCGTCGGCGGAGCTTGAGCCTGAGCCGACTTGGGAACAAGAGATTCGGTTCGAAGCGGACGCCGCGCCCGACACAACCGGGCTTGTGAGCGTCAGCGGGCCTTCCGGGGACTGTGAGTCCGTCGAGACCCCGACGATCTCGCTCCATGCAGTGAGCCTCGACGTTCCCGGGGACGTCCAAGCCATGGCCGCGCACAGGTCGTTGTCGAGTCTCTATGGCGACTTGCACCAGTGCTACCTCGGCAAGCTCGACGCTGACGGGGAGCTACACGGAAGCGTCGAGCTCTCGGCGGATTTGCACAACGGCCGCTTGGTCCATGCGACTGCTTTGGTCACCGGTCCCGCCAAGCTGGCGGAATGTGTTCGCGATGCGATCTCGAGCGATCCACACATCGAGGTCTGGGATGATCGAACGCCCCCGCGGCGGCTGTCGACGACGATCACGTTCTCTCCCCGTCACGCGTGCGCAACACTGAGCACCGACTACGCGCTGGTCCGTTGATGTCCTCGAGCGCGAGCCCGAACCCCGTGGACGGGTCCTCGGACTGGTAGGCTGCCCGCCGTGAACCGCCGGATCGGGACTCTCGCCGTGGTGTTGGCAGCTGGCTGCGCGCCACGCCAGACCTCGTCGCCCCCCTCCGCTGGCGAAGCGAACACGGAGACTGTCGTGCAACAAGACTCGCCCGGGTCGTCCACGCCGTCCGATCCCGCAGCGACGGGCCTCGTCGTGGCAATCGAGACTTCGACCACCGGACCCACCCACGTCAGGGTCACCGTGTCGAACCCCTCGCCCGACCGGCTCGAGTTCTGCCGCTACCACACCCCCTTCGAGGGCATCGCCAACAAGATCTTCGTCGTCACGTCAGCGGACGGTGCCGACGTTCCCTACCGGGGCAAGATGAAGAAGCGGGCTCCCCCGACGCGCGCCGACTACATCAAGATCCGATCGGGCGGGTCGGAGTCGACCGAGGTCGACCTCGCCACCGGGTACACCCTGCCCGCGGGCGAGTACCAAGTGCACTTTCGCGGCGGCGAGATCAGCGGACTGCCCGACTCGGCGCCGGTCACACTGGTCGTGCCCTGACTCGAGCACGTCGCCGGGGCCGGGTCGAAAACTCCCTCAGCCAGTGCCCGTTGGCGCGCCAGCGGCCGAGCGCGCCTCCAGCGACACCGGCACCACGAAGCGCACGAGCAGACCGCGAAGGGTACCGACGTGCAGCCCGCTTGGGCCCCACGCCACAGCAGTGGGCAGCTCGTCCGCGGGTCGCAAGTCGATCGTCGCGACACGCTGCGCCCCCTGCCACAGCTCGACGAGGCCATCGCGGGTGGCGAGCGCGACCGCCCGACCGTCGGGCGACATGGCTCCGGCAATCGCCGGCGCCCCGACCTCGAACTGTGCCGCGACCGTCTGCGTCGTCAGGTCGAAGCGCCACCCCTGGGTCCCTTCCGTCACGACCAACGCGGTACCCGCCTCATCAACGACCGTCAGCCAGGGGCTCCGCGCCCCGATCGCAGGCAACGACGCCTCGACTCGCCTCGAACGCAGGCGTCGCTTTTCGACCACGATGGCCTGCTCGTCGATGTGCCACACCGGGACGTAGGCGACCTCGTCGTCGCGGGGGAACGCGGCCGACTCGAGTCCGATGAACTTGTCGCGGCGCGACCATCGGGGCAGTGCGGCGAGTGGCGACCCCCCGAGGGGGGAGAAACGGGTACGAAGCTGGCCGAGCGACGCCTCCATGACGACGTCGCCCGAAGGCAAGATCGCCCCCGTGCGCCCGCGGAACTCGTGGACGGGTTGCCCCGTCTCTGCCTGCCAAACGCGGATGTGCCCCCGCCCGCTGTGGGCGACTTCGGCCACGATGTGCGCACCCGAGCGATCGAATGCAACGCTGAGCCGTTCGAGCGTTGCGCGTCCTCCTGGGCGGTTCATGTCGCCGTTGACCAGGGGCATGCCGCGCCCGTCGGGCATCCACTGCCACACCGAACCATCGCGTGCGACCGAAGCCAGGCGCCCCTGCGGGCCCTCTGCAAGGGCAACGATCTCGGCCCCCTGAGCCGCCTGCGGCTTCGCGCCCGGCTCGTACCGCATCAAATGCGTCGGACTTCGCGTGTAGAACAAAGCTCCGGCCTGAGCGGCCACCGCCAACTCGCCCGCGACGTCCGGGCGTCGGATCCCAGGGTCCTCGTAGATCGACTCGCCCGTCGCAACGCGGACGATCTGCAGAGGTTGGCCGGAAGCGGCGTAGTGATCGTCATCGACAAAGCGACCGGGGAGCAAACCCGGGTCGGAGACCAAGCAGCGGTCTGACGGATCGTCGACCGACATGAGGGCGACGGTGCCCGGAGTCATCACGGCGAGGTGCCGCGCGCTGGGAGACAACGAAAGCCCGGTGACCGGCGCGTCCATGGACAGCGCACGCGGCTCGGATCCCTCGCCGGCGGGGATGTAGATTGCGAGATTCGGCTCTTCTGTCGAGGCGAAGGCGATCGCGCCGCCGCGGACGTCGAGGTGTCGCGGATAGCCCGACAGCGGCAGTGCGGCGTCGACGGGAACCGATACGCCGGGCGCACCAAAGCCGTAACGTCTCCCGAACGGATGCCATCTCGTGGACTGGAAGCCGCACTGAGACCCCGTAACGAGACTCGAAACGACGCCGATGTCGCCGGAAAGAAATCGCGTGCCGTCGTCGGAGGCCCAGAGCACTCGGTTGTCGTCGCCCGAGATTCGCTTCGGCAGGTCGGTCTCGAGTCGCCACGCTCCGCCGGCCAAGACGACGAGGGGTGCCGCCTCCGCGAAGGCGACCTGCCCGATCCAGGCGTCAGCGGGGCGCCGTTCCGAAGCGATGGCGTCGGTCAGTCGCGTTGGCTTGCCCGAGGAAAGGTCGACCAACCAGGCGCTGCGATCGCTGGCGACGGCCCCCAGCCAATCTCCCGCCGCGTCGATGCCCACCGCGACGACGTGCGTGTTGGCTTCGACACCATGGTTACCGAGGTCGACCCTCTGCGCCGACCCGTCGCGGTCCACCACGATCGACGCATCGGCCGCGCTGGCCACGGCAACGACTGCGGCGTCCGCGGAGACGGCGACTGCCTCGATGGGAAACGCCATTCGCTGGCCGACATTGCCGAACACCGCACCGAGCGTTGGAGTCCCCGTGATCACGACGTCGGGCACGTCACCCTCGGCCGCGGCGAGCCACCGCGAGCCAATCGCCGGGTCGACGGGATGAATGACATCGGGCCCGTAGGCGTGTTTGCAGGCGCAGACCCCCACCAGACCCGTCAGTGCGAGGTATTGAAAGCGTCGCTGCGATCGCACGCGAGCCGGCACCTGCGACCTGACGGGATCTGGACCCATTCGCTTCACCCCATCGCTCGTGAGCCGGACCACGCGCGGAGACGCTGTGCTTCGCCGGCACTTGCTACGGTTCCACGCGATGGGTCGGTATTGGATGCGGGTCGCGTCGCTGTACATCGTGCTCGCGCTGGTTGGAAAGACGTGGTCCTGGGTCGTCCCCACGGTGGCACAAGCAGCAGGTCTCGGGCCACTGGATGCATCCGGGAGCGGGGATACCAGCTGGCACTACCTGCACGTCGCTGTCGACCTCACGCTGGCCTGCGCCGGCGCGGCGGTGTGGAGCGTGTGGTTCCGCAGCGATCGCGTCGTCTCTCCGCTCCTGCGCTTCGCCGTCCGGGCGTACCTCTTCAAGGGGATGACGATCTACGGGCTGATGAAGATCGGCGGCACCCAGTTTCCCGCGCCGACCCTCGTCAAGCTCGCGACGACGTTCGGCGAGTCGTCACCGATGGGCGTGCTGTGGGCCTTCATGGGCACCTCGCAAGCGTACTGCGTCTTCACGGGCGCGCTGGAGCTGCTTGGCGCGGTGCTGATGGTCTTCCGGCGAACGACCACGCTTGGCGCGGTCCTCGTGCTCGGTGTCATGGGCAACGTCGTCATGCTCAACCTCTGCTACGACGTCCCGGTCAAGCTGCACGCGATCCACTACCTGGCCGGCGCAGTGTTCCTGGTCGCCGCGGACGGTCGGCGCCTCGTCGACCTCTTCCTGCTCGACCGGCCCGTCCCCGCGGCGGCCGTTGAACCGATCTTCGAGACTCCGCGGCTCGAGCGACTCGGCCACTACGTCAAGGTGATCGCCGCAGCCGCATTCATCCTGTCCAGCGTGTCGACCGTCGCGACGATGCGCGCCCGGTTCTTCGACGTCGAGCCTCCTCCCCTCTATGGGATCTGGCAAGTCGAGCGATTCGAAAGCGACCACGCCGAGGTCGACCCGTGGACGCAGCTCGTGGTCGCGGAGCGCGGACGGGCAAGTCTGCGTGTCGCGTCCGGCAACCGATACGCCTACCGCTCCAAGTCGGAAAGCGGACGACTGCAGCTCATCGCACGAGACGGCAGCGGAGACGGCGCGATCGAGCTCGACTACGTGCGACCCGGTGACGATCAGCTCACCATCACCGGCGACGGCTTTCGGGTCGAGCTCCGCCGCGTCGACGACTCTGCGCTCTCGCTGCGCAACCCGCAGTTTCGCTGGATCAGCGACAAACCGAACCACCGCTGGAAATGACCCACGCCGGACTCACCCCGCCGGAATCGTGGCGCACCCGAAGATGATCGCGATGCTCGCCGACTCGAAGCCCTGAATCTTGTCGCAGGTCTGAGGGCACGTGATGATCACCGACGGGCTATCGGGGTTGTCGTAGTACCAGCCGTCCGTCACGCCACCGCACGAAGCCGCATCGTCGACGCGGCCGATCTCGAGCGTGCCGCCTTGGCCGTCGTCGAACTCGATGTTGACCTCGTCCTTGTCGAACGTCTCGCCCTCGGGCGCCGGCGGGATCTCATAGCTGCACGACAGCGTCGCGCCACCGATGACCTGTTGCGCCACCGCCTGGAAAATCGGCTGGAACTGCTGCTCGCAGAGATTGCCTTCGACGCCACCGGTGGTTTGGATCAGGTTCTGGTAGACGCTCCCCTGCTCCGCCGCCAGACCGCAGCAAGTCGTCATGTTCACGCACGCCTGAAACGGATCCTCCGGCGCGATGATTCCGTGAAAGACGAACTCGGTCAGGTGCGGTGACAGCCCCGCCATGGCGCCGATGAAGTTCGCGGCGCTCATGTCGGAGTCGTCGTCGGTCACCACCACGACGTGCGTGACCGCGGTCTGCCGCAGGTACTGCGAGTAGTCCGGATAGTGATCGATGATCTTCTGCAGCGCGTTGTTGCTGCCCACGCCGCTGTCGACGTGAAAGAACTCGGGCGGATTGCTGTCTGCACCGGGGCAACCACCGGCGCCGAGAGGCGGGTCGATGCACACGCCCGCGTCGTCGTTGGTCGGGTACGCCGAGATGAGCACGATGTGCGAGTCGACATTGGCCGCCTCGATCTGCACCGAGAACGAGTTCATCTGCGCTTGCACGAAGCCGGCCTCCGCGCTCATCGAGCCGGAGTTGTCGATCACCACGATGATGTCCTGCGGGCGAGGACCAACCTCGGCTTCGTCGGTCAGCGACTCGCAGCCGTCGGACGTGCTGTCGTCGCCTCCGGTGCCGTCGGCCATGCCTCCGACATCGAGCTTGACCCCGTCGTCGTCGTCATCGTCGTCGTCGCCCTCGGTGTCGTCGTCGTCGTCACCGAGCGTCCCGTTGCTTCCGTTGGTCACACCCGTCGGGAGAATCCCCGAGTCGCGACCGCCCTCGTCTCCACCGCATGCGACCAGCATCGCGGTGACCCCCAAAATCCAAACTCGCTTCATGTCGTCCCCCAAGGCGCCTCGTCGTCGCCCCCACCGCTAAGACACGAGTATCTCGAATGATTCCGGCGTTGGGCGCAAAGAGCAGCGTTCTGCCGGATGACTGGGTGGCGGGTGGTAGTGCGGCTGACGACGGTTACCTACCTCTAGCGTTTCCGCACCGCGCGCAAGGTTCCGACCCGCCAAAAAAGCCCCCACGACTCCGGGGTAGCAAGCCGGAGCCGCGGGGGCTGGTCAGGTTTCCTTGACCGGCGCGTATTCGGCCGGGTCGTCAAAGCCCGCGATCCATGCCGCGGCGTCGTGGCAGGAGTCCAGTTCGGGTGGGACCCGGAGCATGTAGCGATCCCCGGTAGATGGGCAGCGCACCGACAGGCACACGAGCGTCTCGCCTTCGCCGATGTAGACGCCGAGCAGCTCGCGCGGACCGCCGGCGTCATGGTCGCGATCGAGTACGTCCGCCTGGCTCTCGGACATGAAGCGGTCGTAACCCATCCGCTCCACCAGAACGCGCCGACGCTCGGCATTGTTCTCGCGCACGACCTCGCGCATCGTGATCGACTCCGGGTCCAGAGCGACCCGCGCGGGCACGGTGACCCCACGCCACTTGATCGTGGCGCCCTCGACGCCCGGAGGCAGTCGCCGGATCTCGGTGTCCGCGAGGTCGATGCTCCCGGTCACGACGAGGTGCTCCGGGAGCTCGGTGAGCTCGATACATCCGGACAGGTCCAGATGCACCACCGAGCGGAGCGCCTCCGGCAGTCGCCGCACCGAGACACACCCGTGCAGATCCATCCGCGCGAGGTCACCTCGCATCGTCGCGGGCCACGTCTCGAACGAGACACACCCTCGCATCGAGAGATCGACGACGTCGAGTCCCTCGGGCAGCGCGACAAGGTTGGTGCACCCGTCGAGGATCAGCACCGGCACCGACAGCCGCGGAGGCAAGGCGCGAAGCCCAAGCGTATCCGCGAGGTCGAGGGCGTACTCGGCCCGCTGCACCAGCAGCCAGTGCGGCTGCCCGGCGACGAGCAGTTTGCCCTCGACGAGAACCGAGAGCGTGGGTGTGCTCAAGCCGTAGGACTGAAGCATTTCCATGATGCTGCTCCTTTCAGTCGACCACCGGACGGAACTGGACCTTGCCGGTCCCATCGGAGGGCACGTACTCGCGCTGCTTCCAGACGCGGTACATCCCGGGCTCGAGCGCGATCGGCCCGTGCTCGTCGTGCACCAACGTCGCGGACCGCTCCTCGATCTTCAGGAACAGCTCCCCGCCGTGGCGTAGTAGCTGCGCCCGACCGTCGTCCTCGGCGATGCGGTGGGAGTGACCGGTCGCCTCACCGCGGGCCAGAGTCAGCCCCGCGACGCGCTCGGCTCGCTTGGGAATGGATCCGACCCGTGCCACCAGCACGTCGCCGTGCCGGTACAGCTCGACCGCGACGACCCGATCGGACCCAGTTGTCGTGTTGTCTCGAGGCATGTTGCTTTTCTCCTTTTGAGTCAATCCACGATGTGAACGGTTCGGGTACGGAGCCCCATCATCCAGGGCTCCACGGGAACCTTGTCGAGCCACTGCGAGAGCGGCGGGATGAAGCCGAGGTCCTCGAGCACGTGCTGCTCGGCGACGTCGCGAACGCACACGATCTTGCCGTCTGCGTTCTCGAGCGTGCGCCCGAACAGATCCTCGATGAGGTAGATGCCGAACGCGCTGTGAAAGACAGCGCGATGGGTAACCTCGGCGTGGGCGGACTTGGCCAGATCCATCTTCTCGTGGATCGGCAGGTAGTCCTCGGGCACGCCGCCATACCGACGCGCCGAGGACACGGCGTGACGGTATGCCTTGGCCATGGTTCAGTCCTCGACTTCCACCTCCGCCTCAATGACGTGGTGGCTCTGGTTGGTCCCCTCTTGGGGGTCGATGCGGCGCCCTTCCTTGGCGGAAAGCTCTTGGGCGAGCGCCTCGGCGCGACTACGGGAGCGAAATGCGAGCACCGCCCGCTCCGCACCCGTGAAGTCGTAAAAGCAGTCGTTGTAGCCGAGCTCGCGCTCGACCACGATGTACACGGTGATGGTGGACATGGGTCACTTGACCTCCACTCGGTAGACGGAGCGCCGACCGACGATGGCCGGATCGGCATGGCGATCGAAGACCGTGCGCAGCTCGTTGGCCTGTGCCGGCGTGAGCTGCTCGACCCATAGGTTGGTCTTCCGCGCGTAGATCCAGACCTCGCCTTCGTACTCGTCCTGGCCCTGGCAGATCTCGATGAGCTGTCCAAAGCCCGCCGTGCGAAGGGTGGACGCGACATCCTTGGGGGTGCAGGACGCCATCGGCATGGGGTCCTCTTCACCGGCGAAGTAGCCCGGAATGCACACGTCGCCGGAAGCCTCGGCGAAGACCGCGTCGCCGATCTCGGCAAACGCCCTGATCCGGCTGGTGTCTTCCCACGAGCGGCCAAGCGACGCGAACGCACCTTCCGCCGGCGTACCCACGAGATAGATGTGCTTCAGCTCGACCACGCTCAAACCTCCTACGGAGGCGCGCGTACTAGCACCAGGCGATCGGCCGTCAAGCGAGATCCGAGGCCGAATCTACTTCGCTTTGACCAGCGCCGCCGAGAGTCGCGGTTGGCCGGCATCGAGCTCGAGCGCGAACTGCAGCCGCCGCCCCCGGGCCCACTCGCGCATGAACGACAGCTCGCGCTCGTCGGCCGGCTCCAACATCGCCCACAGGTTCGGCAGCTCGAGGTACGCCATCGGTCCCGCGGGCGTCTCGCTATCCATCGACAGCAGCTTGGCGAACTCTTCCGGTCCGCTCGTCACCGCCGCCCACCCGAACTCTTCGTCGTCGGACTTGAAGTAGATGTGCGCGCCGTCTTCCTGCAACTCGGTCGCGCGCCCCTTGCCGTCGGGGAGCTCGATGTCCTTGACCGACGCGCCCGCCAGTCCAAGCAGCCCCTTCGCCGCGTCCACGTCCTTCTTGGCGGTTCGCGAGTACGCAAACCCGCTGCCGCTGAAGTCGAGAAAGCCCTGCACCGCCCACGCGTCGAGCCGCCCGCCATAGCCGTCCGCGCGCAGGACTGCATCGCGAACCGTGCGCGCGATGCCGGCTTCTGCTCCCTGCATCAGTTCCGGAGCGTTGGCCGCGGCTGCGAGTAGATTGGGCCACGCGCCTGCGAGGAGCAGCGTGAACGAGTACTCCTCGTCTCGGTCGAGCGCGCCGAGCAGCTCATTGATGTCCTTGGCGAACGTACCGGTCAGCAGCCGCTCGTTGACGGGTCGCAAGTCGGGCAGCCCTTGCATGCGGAAGCAGGCCAGCGAGCCCTCACACAGCGCCCCGGCCTTCGGGACCGGGACCGAAGACGCGCGAGTCGCGATCGTGCGCGCGGCCAGTCTGCCGACCAGAGCGCCGGCGATCGGCCAGTTCGCCTCGCCGTAGAGACTGCCATCCTCGGCATCGAAGGAGATCGCGACGCCGGGGAACAGACGCTTCGCCTCCGCGAGTCCCTCGAACCGCTCGAGTCGCTCGAGCTGCTCGGCGATCGCACCGGTGCCTTCGTAGCCGACCGATCCGATCGCCCAGTCCAGCTTGTCGATGACCGCAAGGCGCTGCAGCATCGATGGATCGATCCAGAGCGCGGCGTCGCCGGCGAGCTCGTCCGCGTAGGCGATCTTCGCCGGCTTTTCGTCCAGGCAGGCCGAGACCACGGCCTTGCGCTCGGCAACATCGAAGCCGACGCTGCCCGGCGCGGCCAGTCCCATCTCCTCGAGCTGATAGTTGCCCGCGGCAAAAAACACGAAGTCGACGACGAGCGCCTTTCCTTCGTCCCGAAAAACCGCCAACTCACCGCCGCCGCTGGCCGCACACGCCGCGACGTCGAGGTCGCCACATGCCGTCTTGCCCCGCTCGCGATCCCGCTCCGAGAACATCCAATGAAATGCCTCGCGCGTCTTGGCTGGATCCTTGCTCGGGATGTGAATGCGCGTGTGGTAGCCGAGCGTTGCCGCGACCTCCTTGATCTCTCGCCCGGCCGGCGACGGCGACGTACCCGAAACGCCCTCGAGGTACTTGCGAAGCTTGCCCACGTCCGCGTCGATCGGACGCAGGATCGTCGCACTGACGATCGCGTTGGGCTCGACGACAAAGCGCTCACCCCACTTGTCCGAGAGCGGGTTGAACCCCAGCTCCTCGCGCGCCTGCTCTGCCTCGCGCTCGAGCTCCGCCGGCTTGGGCAGCGAGTCCCAGAACGACTGGGTCTCGCCGACGCGAAACGAGGCATACAGAAGCCCGCCCTCGAGATAGCCGGGCTGGCTGCCAAACGGCTCCATCTTCGGCACATCGACGAGCTTGGGCACGTCCGCGCGCTTGGGCTTGGCGCGCTTGGTCGAATCGGTCCCCGCGGGGCCATCGTCGCCACCGGGACGTGGCTCCGTCTTGTCCTTGCACGCGCCCGGTGACGCGAGCAACGCGGCCAGGAAGATCGCCCGGCGTCGCATCATCCCGGCTCGGCGGGAGGCTCGGGCTCGGACGGTGGCGCAGGTTCGGGGGGAGGCTCGGGTGTGGCGGCGGGAGGCGGATCGACGCACACCCCGGCTTCGCAGATCCGGTCGAGCTTGCACTGATTGTCGTACTTGCACCCGGCGTCGTCGGACTCCGAGGTCATCGCTGGAGCCGCGGTCGGATCGGACTCGGGCGGCGGCGCGTTGCCGGACGCCGGGGCGCAGGCCACCGCGGGTGCCGTGCCCTCACCACCGCCGTGCGTCGAGCAGTAGTAGCGCTCGGCATTGCACTGGGCGGTCCACGTGTGACCCGCCATCGTGCGCGCCTCGTCCGAGATCGAGATTTCGGTCGGAGCGCAGCCCACGTGTCCCGAAGAGAGCTGCTCCAGACTGGCGCACCCCGACAGACCAGCCGACAAAACGATCACGACGAGGGGCAGGACTCGCGACACGCTTTTCACGCTATCCCGAAGCTCCCGTGCCCGCAAGCGCCGCTCACTGCCCGAGCAGGGCCGTGCGTATCGGCGCCACGGCTTCACCTGCTTCGAGTCGGTCGAGATAACGATGCGTTTCGACGCGTCCGAGCCGGATGAGCTCGTCCGTTCGCGAGAAGTCGATCGCCTGGACGTCCAGCGGGCACGGTGGCGGCAACACGACCAGCTCGAGCTGATCGCCGAACTGCTCCACCTCCAGGATCAAGCGGCGCATGACCAGCAAGCTCAGAGAATGCATGAGCACTCCGATCGCGCTCTCGGGCACCGCCTGCAGCGGACACGCCGTGCCCGTCGGCAGCACGAACACACGCTTGGCTCCGGCGGCTACCGCAGGCGCGAGCGGGGTGTTGTTGCTGATCCCACCGTCGACGAGTTGCATGCCTTCCCACTCGATGGGCGGGAACACGCCGGGGATCGCCGAGCTCGCCAGGATCGCATCCTGGGCGGGCCCGGCCGACAGCTCGACCTCACGCCCGGACAACAAGTCGGTCGCGATCACCACGATCGGAATCTCGGCCTGCTCGAGGCGATCGATGCGAAGGTGCTCGTCCATCAGCGCGCGCAACCCCGTGTTGGGAACGAGATGGTTGCGCTGGCCCACGAACCCGAGAAAGCCCCGCAGCGCACGCACCGGAAAGACCTCCTCCCGGCTCAGCCCGCTCCAAATGTCGGCCAAACCCGCGATCGCGTCGGGCGTCGGAGGATTGCTCGCGAGAAAACCAGCGTTGAGCGCTCCGACCGAAGTCCCCACGATGAGGTCCGGCGTGATGCCGCGTTCATAGAGCGCCGCCGCCATGCCCACCTGGACCGCTCCGAGGCTCCCGCCTCCCGAGAGCGCAAATGCAGTGTGCGGATTCGGCATGCTCGCTCAGCATCCCATCGCGAGACCGCGCCACCAAATCCGCGGCCTATTGAATCCTTTGCTCGGCCTCTCTGCGCCGCGTCCTTGCGGTTTGCGCCGTCGTTGGCGATGCTCGCGTGATGGTAGGTGTCCTTCGTGGGCTGACGATCGCCGTCGGGGTCACGACACTCGGTTGTGCCGCGGGAGCCCCGCCGGCGGGGTTCGGCTTCGACACCTCGGGGGCGGGCACTGGTACCCCCAGCGACGACGATGACGACGACGGGGGAATCGGCACGATCGATCCCGTCACTGGCGTGCCAGGCGACGACTCGACCGACGCAACGGACGGCGGCTCCGAAACCGGCGGTCCCACGGGGGGCGAGTCCGGCGCACTGGATACCAGCGGCGGCGCAAGCTGTGGCAACGGCACCATCGACGGCGACGACAAGTGCGATGGCGACGAGCTCGGCGACGAGACCTGCCTGACCCAGGGATTCGACGAGGGCGAGCTCGCCTGCACCGCCGAATGCGAGCTCGATACGACCGCGTGCATCGCCTACGAGTGCGGCAACGATCTGATCGAGAACGACGAGGTCTGCGACGGCTTGGACCTCGACGGCCAAGACTGTACGACCCAGGGCTTCGACGCCGGCCAGCTTGGGTGTAGTCGCGACTGCTCGCTGTTCGATACGGATGGCTGCGTGTTGTTCTCGTGCGGCAACGACACGCTCGAGAGCAACGAGACCTGCGACGGCTCGGACCTCGGTGGTGAGACCTGCGCCTCGCAAGGGCTCGAGGGCGGCACGCTCGCCTGCGCCGACGACTGTGCGGGCTTCAACCTCGCGGCGTGCACGTGCGTCGAGCAGGACGTCGGAGGTTCCACAGGTACGCCGGTCGCCACCGGAAGCACCAACGCAGAGGATGACTCACTGCCGACGAGCTGCGGGGGCGGGGGCGGCAACGACCGCATCGTCGGGTTCACGGCCCCGAGCGCCGGCGACTACACGATCGACACCATCGGCTCGGGCTACGACACGGTGCTCTCCGTGTTTTCGAGCTGCGACACCGACACGGAGATCGTATGCGACGACGACGGCGGCAGCGGCTTGACCTCGGCCGCCACGGTGACGCTCGCCGCGGGAGAATCGATCGTGATCGCCGTGGACGGATACATGGGCGACACCGGGAGCTGGGAGCTCAACATCTCCAGCGGCGGGGGCAGCTGCGGGGAAGTCGACATCATGGGCGATCTCGGTTCGCCGGTCGCGAGCGGCTCCACCGCGGCCGAAGACAGCCACTTTACGCAGAGCTGTGGCGGTGCCGATGC
>Ga0207422_1002111_pt1 | contig 29581 bp, 27 predicted proteins | sample MarCyaLeptolynsp_FD_187757 | JGI IMG/M metagenome (GOLD analysis project Ga0207422, IMG submission 187757) | Marine cyanobacterial communities from Panama - species 1 Leptolyngbya sp. (SPAdes) | ecosystem: Environmental > Aquatic > Marine > Unclassified | place: Panama: Panama City | collected... | reverse complement strand
CGCGTCAATGCTGCCGCCGCCCAGGGTGACGCCGGTATGCGTGTCGACATCGGCGCCGGAATAGGCCAGCTCAACGCCGCCGCGCCAGCCATTGCCAAAGCGCGCGCCGAACTCACCAGAGAACGCGGTGCCATTGTCAAACTCGGTGTCCCAGCCATAAGGCGTGCCTGCGGCGACATCCAGCGTACTGCCATCACCGAGATTACCGGTGGTGAACGCGCCGGTTGCGCCGCTATTGCTGCTATCGTTCTGCTGCGCGAATCCGATCGATCCGCCGACATAATATTCCTGTGCCGCAGCTGTGCCGGCGAGCGCCGCGCCAATCGCTGCAAAAGAAGCAAATTTGATGAGATTCATACCCAACTCCGTATCATTTTCGCAGAGGCTTTTCCCTCCGCCACGGGTTCAATTAGTATTCTTTATACGATAGACAATATTAAATATCATTTGGCTTGCTTATTGCGTCACAGTCTGCACAAGGCCCCTGTTGGGGAATTTCTGATCTAGGACGTTACAATGCTGCCAAAACCGCTGGCTCAAATCGCACCAAATACACTCGAATTTGAAATCCTGCCGCTGGTCAAACCGACTGGCTTTCGGGAGTATGATGCCCGCTGGTGGTTCAATGGTATCGGCCACGAAAAAGCGCCCGAACTGAACCTGACGGGTGTACAGGCGCTCGGCCTGGGCATGGCGACGCTGTTTCACGAATTGGGCGTCGAGCCAAAGGTCGTGACCGGTCACGATTACCGCTCGATCAGCCAGCCGATCAAGAACGCGCTCATCCTCGGCATGGTCCAGGGCGGCTGCGAAGTTCTGGACATTGGGCTGGCGCTCTCGCCGATGGTCTATTGGAGCCAGTTCGAGCTCGATTGTGCCTGCTGCGCCATGGTTACAGCCTCACACAATGAGAATGGCTGGACCGGCGTCAAAATGGGCGCCAACCGGCCCCTGACCTTTGGCCCGGACGAGATGGGCCGGCTCAAGGAGATCGTCCTCAGCGGCGACTTCCAGCCCCGCGCCGATGGCGGTCATTTCCGCGTCGATGGCATGCGGGAGCGATACATTGATAGTGTCGCCGAGGGCGTTTCGATCAAACGTCCGCTCAAAGTCATCGCCGCTTGCGGCAATGGCACGGCTGGCGCCTTTGCCCCCGATGCCCTGCGCAAGATGGGCGTCGAGGTGATCGAGATGGACTGCAATCTCGACATGACCTTCCCAAAATACAATCCCAATCCCGAAGACAGCGCCATGCTGCACGCCATGGCAGAAGCGGTGAAAGAACACGGCGCGGACATTGCGCTCGGCTTTGATGGTGACGGCGATCGTTGCGGCGTGATCGACAATACCGGTGACGAGATCTTCGCCGACAAGATCGGCCTGATGCTGGCCCGCGACCTGTCCAAGGAATATCCCGGTGCCAAATTCGTCGTCGATGTGAAGTCGACCGGCCTCTACAAGACGGATCCGGTGCTCGAAGCCAATGGCTCGACCGTCGATTATTACAAGACTGGCCATTCCTACATCAAGCGCCGCACCACGGATCTCGATGCGCTGGCCGGCTTCGAAAAGTCAGGTCACTTCTTCTTCCGCCCGCCAATCGGGCTCGGTTATGATGATGGCCTGATCGCCGCCAAGGCAATCCTGGAGATGCTCGATCGCAATCCTGACAAGACCATGGAAGACCTGAAGAATGAGCTGGGCGTGGCCTTCACCTCCCTGACCATGTCACCGCATTGCGCCGACGAGGTGAAGTATGAGGTGATCGAGCGGATCGTTGAAGAATATAAGGGTCTGCTGGGCACTGAAATTCTCGGCCGCAAGGTGGTCGATGTGAACACAGTGAACGGCGCGCGCGTGACGCTGGAGGATGGCTCCTGGGTGTTGGCACGGGCCAGTTCCAACAAGCCGGAATTCGCTGTCGTGGTCGAAAGCATGCGCTCGCAAGAGGACATGATCGCCCTGTTCCGCGAAGAGGTGAAACCGCGCCTCGCCAAATATCCGGAAATTGGCGCCTACAATCAGGAAATCTGATTCTCCCAGCGTTCTGACAAAAAGTTCATAAAAATCAGCGACGGAGCGCCAGCTGCCGTTCGTTTCACCCGCGTGCGCAGCATGCTGCTGGGCCGAGGGAGAAGACTTTATGAACCGAACACCGAGCCTGTTGGCACTCACCCTGATTCTGGCCGCGTGCGGCGGCGGAGGCGGCGGCGATACCACACCGATCACCCCGATCACCAATAATGTCGCGCCCATCGTCGCATCAGCCGTGGCCGACCAGGTGGCCGAAGTCGGCTATGACTTTTCGATCGATCTTTCCGGAACCTTCTCCGACGCCGACAATGATGCGCTGACCATTACCGCTGATTTCGGGGCGGATGCGAAAGGGCTCTCGCTGTCAGGCAATGTGATTTCCGGCGTCCCGGATTCCGATGGCGACGTGACCGTGACCTGCACCGCGACTGATCCGTCTGGCGAAAGCGTCAGCGACACATTCACGATCAGCGTCTCGATTGATCAGAGCGCGATCACGACCGTCTTTGGCGGTACGATCGATCTCGAGGCTCTCGACGATTATGCTGGCCAGACGGTTCCCAATTACATCACCAAGATCAATGATGGGGGCAATCCGATCACCAATGCCGGCGCGACCCTGGGCCGGGTCCTGTTCTATGACACCTCTCTGTCGACCACGGGCACCGTCGCGTGCGCCTCGTGTCACCTCCAATCGCTCGGCTTCAGCGATGCCGGGATCGTCAGTACGGGCGTCGAGGGTGGCCAGACCGGGCGCCATTCCATGCGCCTGATCAACACCATGTTCGCTGACGAAACCGACTTCTTCTGGGACGAACGCGCGCCCAGTCACGAGGCGCAGGAAAGCCAGCCGATCCAGGACCATAATGAAATGGGCTTTAGCGGTCAGAATGGACGCCCCGACCTTGATGATCTGATCGTGCAAATGGAAGCCACGGAATACTATGAGGAACTGTTCCGCTTCGTCTATCTCGACCCGACCATTACCGAAGAGCGGATTCAGCTGGCGCTGGCGCAATTCACCAAGTCGATTCAGTCCTTTGACTCGCGCTATGATACCGGGCGGGCCCAGGTCAACAATGACAATGCCCCGTTCCCCAATTTCACCGCGGACGAGAATGCCGGAAAGGCGCTATTCATGAGCAATCCGAACAATGGCGGCGCCGGTTGTGATCGCTGTCACCGCGCGCCGGAGTTTGATATCGCGCCCAACTCTAACCAGAACGGCATCTTCCGGGTCGCCAACTCTGTCACCGAATTTGACCTGACCAATGAGCGCTCCCCCTCCCTGCGCGACATGGTTGGCCCCGGCGGCAGTTCGAACGGCCCGTTCATGCATGATGGGTCACTGGCCACGATCCGCGACGTGATCGATCATTATGATGACATCCAGGCCCCGACGACCGAGCCGCCGCTGAGCGATTTTCTGAACACGCTCGACAACCGCCTGATCGACGGCAACACGCCGCAGCAACTCAACCTGACAGATGCGGAAAAGGATCAGCTCGAAGCCTTCCTGCTGACCCTGACAGGGGTGAGCATCTATACCGATCCGAAACTGTCGGATCCGTTCTAAGGGAAGCGCTGGGGCGGCATTTCGGCGCCGCCCCGACCTCACCGCACGTCGTCATAATGCTCTGACAAGCGCTCGGGATTGGCGCCAAAGCCCCACATCAGGCCGACATAGAGATAGGTCAGATTGGCCCGCCAGAAGCCCCACTGCGCGACGCGGCGGTCTGAGGACCAGACCTTGCGCGGCACTTGCCGCACCCGGCCGCGCCCGCCGCGCACCATACGCAGGCACAGGTCCGCCTCTTCCATGATCGCCTGCTCCGGGTCCCAGCCGCCAATCGCTTCAAAATCAGCGCGGCGGCAGATCATCACCTGATCCCCGAACAAAAGGCGGCAGCCGCGAAAGAAGGAAATCGGCCGAAACAGGAGCGGCGCGTACCAGGTCTTGATGAAATTATGCGCCGTGGTCACACGCCGCACGCCCGACGGGCCGCGCATCACAGAGATGAATCCCGCCAGCGCGGTCCTTGGCTCGCCGAGCACCCGTTCGGCGAGCGGCACGAAATCAGGCGGGATGACTGTATCGGCATGCAGGAAGCAGAGAATGTCACCTTTTGCGGCCGCGGCGCCCGCATTCATCTGTCCGGCGCGCCCTTTCGCAAGGCCTTGCAACACTTGCGCAGAGCTCTGCAGCGCCAAAGCTACTGTTGAATCCGTGCTGGAAGCGTCTGCAACAATCACTTCCAGGGGCGGCGGCGACAGCTCTTGCAGCGCCGCCAGAGTTTGCGGCAGCGCCTCGGCCTCGTTCAACGTCGGAATGATGATCGACACGGCCATTCGGAGAGGCTTACCGATATTGGCCCCGCCGTGAAGTCACGATCCGGTCAGGTGGACTATTCCTCGAGCGCCAATGCCACGCCTTCCCGGCGAGGATCAGCGCCACCATCAAGGCCGTCTTCCGTGACGACGATCAGGTGCAGGCCACTATTCTCGCCCCGGCGTTCCTGGACATTATAGCCGAGCGCTTTCAGCTGATCGGCAATCTCCTGACCACCTTCGGCATCGACTTCGACGCCAACGCTTTCACCGCGCGCAATGATGTTCGGCCGCGCCGCTGCTTGCTGCGCCGTATCGCCCCAATCGAGCACCGCCAGGACGGTCTTCGAGACATAGGCGACAATCGAATTGCCGCCGGGCGAGCCGGTGACCATTTTAAGGTCACCATCCTGGTCAAAGATGATGGTTGGCGACATTGAGCTGCGCGGGCGCTTGCCCGGTCCGGGGGCATTCGCCACGGGCAGGTTTGACTTGCGCGGCTGGCGGGCAAAATCGGTCAGCTCATTATTGAGCAGGTAGCCATTGACCATACGCGAATTGCCGAATGCCGCCTCAATCGTAGCGGTCATCGAGACGACATTGCCGTCGCCATCGACAATCGAGAAATGCGTCGTGCCCGGCGCGTCCTCGGTCGGGTCCTGTCCCCACATGCCGATCATCGGATTGCCGCCCAAGGCGACCCCTGGATCGCCTGGCGTTGGCATGGCGCCGGGTTCAAACACTTCGGTCGCGCGCACGTCCAGATAGTCAGGATTGATCAGGTCCATAGCCGGGACCTGCACGAAATCAGCATCGGCGACATAATGGTCGCGGTCGGCATAGGCGAGACGCTGGGCGTCAACGAAGGTGCGGATGGCTGCAAATGAGTCCGCCGCATCCTCGGGCAACAGTCGATCATACAGGCCTGGAATCGAATTTTGCGTCACCCCGCCTGAGCTTGGCGGCGGCGCAGAACAGATCCGATAGTCGCGCCAGTTCCCGCACAAAGGCGGGCGCACTTTTACCTCATAATTAGCAATATCCTCAACCGTCATGGCCGACGCCCGCGGGGCTTCGGCGAGGGTGGCGACAATCGCCTCCGCATTCTCACCGGTATAGAACGTCTCGATGCCGTCGGTCGCAACCCGGCGCAGGGTTTCGGCATAATCCGGATTGTCTCGCACAGCGCCTTCAGCCAGCGGCTCCCCTTCCGGGAAAAAATAGGCGGCGCTGACGGGATGCTCGTCGAGCCGCGTAAACTGCCGGATCCGCGCATCACCGATGACACCGGCCAGGCGGGGGCTGACGACAAAGCCTTCCTCGGCCAGGCTGATCGCCGCCTGGAAATTGCTCGCCCACTCATTCTTGCCATGGGCATCGTGCGCCGTCTTGTAGAGCGCGATCGCGCCGGGCACGCCTGCAGATTTGCCAGACTGCCAGGCGTCGAGGAAGCCGAGCACTTCGCCATCCTCTACGAACAGATTTTCATCGATCGCCATCGGCGCGGTCTCGCGGCCATCATAGACGGTGATGTCCCCCGTTTCGCGCTCATACACGACCATGAAACCGCCGCCGCCAATGCCGGAGGATTGCGGCTCGACCAGGCCCAGCACGGTGTGAACGGCGATCGCGGCATCGACCGCATGACCGCCATTGCGCAAGGCGTCCAGCCCGGCCTCGACGGCACGCGGATCGGCTGCGGCGACCATGGCGCCATTGGTCCAGAGATCTTCTTCTACCGCAGGAGGTGTTTCGGCGACCTCCGGTTCAGCGCCATTGGTGGCTTGCTGACAGGCGACCAGAAACAGCGCCGATGCACCGGCAAGAAAAAGAGATTTGACTGACATTCCACTGCGCTCCGACTTGGCGAATTCTTTGCAGCACCGTAGAGCGGTTATCCAGCACAGGAAAGGCCATCTATGTCTCAGCCGGGTCAAAAAAATCTAATTACCGATATTGCCGGCCTGCAGGTCGGAAACGCGCATGATGAGACCGCGGTGACCGGCGCGACGGTGATCCTGTGCGAGTCGCCGTCTGTCGCCGCTGTCGCTGTCGCAGGCGGAGGGCCCGGCACGCGCGAGACGGATTTGCTGGCCCCTGACAAGCTCGTCGATGCCGTCAACGCCATCGTCCTGTCCGGCGGCAGCGCCTACGGTCTGGCCGCTGCCGATGGCGTCGCAGCCCTGCTCGGCGCGCGCGGCGTCGGCTTTGCCATGAGCGAAGCCCCAGGCGTACCGAAAACGCCAATCGTGCCCGCCGCCATTCTCTATGACCTCGCCAATCGCGGCGACAAGGACTGGAAGGACAATCCGCCTTACGCGGCCCTCGGGCGCGCCGCCTTGGCCGCCGCGGGCGAGGATTTCGAAACCGGCCGCGCCGGCGCGGGCTTTGGCGCAAAAGCGGGCCAGCATCGCGGCGGGCTCGGCTCGGCCTCAATCGTCACCGATGACGGACTGAGCGTCGGAGCGATCACCGCGGTCAACAGTTTCGGCTCTGTCTATATGCCGGGCACCGAGGCGTTCTGGGCCTGGCCATTCGAACAGGGCGGTGAATTTGGCGGCGCCCGCCCGCCCGCTGATTATGCCGCCGATGCCGAGGACTGGGGCGCGGCGAAGCAGAATCCGCAGCCGCGTGAGAATACGACGATTGCCTGTATCGCCACCGATGTCGCGCTGACCCCCGGCCAGGTGCACCGCGTCGCACAAATGGCGCTGTCAGGCTTTTCCCGCGCCATTCGGCCAGTCTTCGCACCCTTCGACGGAGATGTTGTCTTCGTGATCTCCACCGCAAAGCAGCCCTTGCCCGAGCCCGCCCCCCTGGCGCTCGCCCGGATCGGCGAACTCGCCGCCAGCACCCTCGCCCGGGCAATTGCCAGAGGCGTTCACGGCGCACAGTAATTTGCTGAATTCAGGTGTTGCTTTCCCAGAGTGCGAAGAGTATGTGACCTCTTCCGCGCTTCGGTAGCTCAGTTGGATAGAGTACTTGGCTACGAACCAAGGGGTCGGGGGTTCGAATCCTCCCCGAAGCGCCACTTTTCTTGGTAATGTGCTGTTTTGCAACACCTTTATTGTGAGGTGACTTGGTGGCCCACCCTTTAGCCACCCTATCCACGTGCGTTGCCGCGAGCAGATATGATGCTCCGTGACATCCTCTAGCTGATTCTGCTATGCTCACTTCGCCTGGGTATAGTCATAACCTTGGGCATCGCGATGCTCTTCAATCTTGGAGACATCGTGATGAGGATACTCTCAAAGCGCCAACTGAAAGAGATAGTTTTGTACTCACCCCAACACATCGCACGGCTGGAAAAGGCAGGTTTGTTCCCAAAGCGGGTGCAGCTGGGCCCAAACAGGGTGGGATGGGTTGAAGGTGAAGTGCTAGACTGGCTCCAAAAACGGCTGGATGGCCGCGAAGATACCTAACTGACTCTCCCAAGAGGGAGCTGGAGTGACCGGGTTCTGTTTGGGCTCGGTCATTCTTTTCCACTTTTATCCCAAAACCAGCCTTTTGCGCGCTTGGCTGCTCATTCCTAAAACCAGACATAACGAAACCGTTGTAAGACCCTGTTAGCGAACATAAGCCCACAGAACACAAAAACAGCATAGAATCGGACTAATGGCTCAATCATGATGTTCAGAATTTGTTTCCTTTGCATTTTGTTTGGCGTTTTGCATGGTGCCGCGAGTGCTCAGGGGGCGCCGCCCGAACCTGAGAGAACCTATTACTTCATGATTGATGCAAGCGGGTCGATGGAGACTCGAATGGGTATGGCTCTCATGGAGGTGCAAAAACGGCGAGATTTTCTGGAAGAAAACGAGCCTACCGCAGCAGTCTACATTCGTTTTTTTCGAGCTGAAAACGCAGAGGTATGCGATGAGAGCATTCCACTCTCCGAGCCGATCCCATTCGGAGAAGCGGTGAACGCGCCTCGAAAATTCTATGACGACCTCTCACCTATTGGCAGTGCATTGAATGCCGCCCTGCAGCACGCGGGCGACGGACCAGCGGAAATAATATTAGTTACAGATGCAGCCCAATCTCCTGGATGTGGGGTCACAATTTTGCAGGTGGCTGGTGAGCACCTTCCTCGACAGGATGTGGCCGTAAGTTCGATTTTAATTCGTCCGAGGGACAGTGATTTAGATACTTTCAAATCTCTTGAGCAGTCTGGCTCAATAGAGATGCCCGAACTCATCGCCCAGAATGCGGCGGTTGTGGAAACGCGCGATGCTGCGGTTGCGACGGGGATTACCGAAGTCGGAGTTGATGGTGATCCGCCTGGTCAATGGGACGGTGCGCTGCAGTTCTCAAAACTCTTTTGGATCTCAACCCTACGGTTTTTCGATCATTGGCTATGGTTGATAGGCTTCATCGGGCTTGCGTGGTCAGCTACGTGGATTGGAAGAATAGACTCTCGTCGCACCGTAAAAATAGAAAATTTTACTCGCGAGGCTCGATCTCAAATAGAGTTGATTAGGCAGAATGATCCGAAGGCACCTGCCGCACTTAAAAAAATCGAAAATGATAAGCACAGGTTAGACCAGAGTACGATCAATAGTCGGCATTGGCTCTGGAAACGCAAAGCCATTCCGGGGTGGATCGGGTTTGTAATATTGTCGCTACTAGCACTACTACCCCCGCAGATCGGTCCTATCGGGCTTGGTGGTGCAAAAGGTGCAGCTTGGACAATTTTGGACTCACAATTTACGATAGCTTTTGCCGCTATCTGGATAGCGCTTCTCGTTTACGCTGGCCGTGAAAATCATCGCCTGAGCGAGGCTGAGAACATATTTGATGTTACCACCAAAGAAGCCGAACGCCTCGCTGATATTGAACAGAGTGAGGCGCAAAAATCAGCATTTCGCTCATTCGAATTTGCCCTAAACAGAATTGCGAGCCTCGAGTTCCCTCCATACTGGATTGATAGTGACGAAATTCTAGCCTCAGAAATTGCCAATTTTGATTTGGTGGTCGCAAGCGCGATCGAAGCCGCGAAGAAAAGTTCTGTCGCCGCCAATTCGAAAACAATGGACTTAATCTCCGCAACAGCCTTGTTGAACCATTTGTACGTAAAGACAGATGGCTGGAGGGCACGAACCTCCCTCGCCCGCTTTTTGGATAAGACCATTGATGAGAAGTTGATCACGGAAAACTTGGCGCTTTGGAACGAGATTTCGAGGGCGATCAAAGGCAACAACAAAGATCGCGTCTCAGAAGCGATTAATGCATTGGCGAATAAACTGCGCAGCGATTGATGCAGCGTTACGTCTCCAATGGCAGCGGAGCCAACGACCGCTTTTGCTCGCTAAGCACGCATGCAATTTCGGTCGCGCAGCTGACCTGGCCAGCGTCTTAGACCGGGCGAGTTTAAGCCTCTTGTTATTCAGCTTTTTCCCTCAGATAACTCTGATTGCTGATCCTTTGGATCGTGCCATGAAGCTGCATTGGCCCGCCAAAATTGGACGTTCGGCGGGTCGGCGATTGGTTTGTCAATTAAACTTGCGCGGATCGGAGCTCTATCAACAAAGCCCCTGCGCTTCGTATCGACCAACACCCGATTTTGCGGAATTTGATCTTTCGCCATAATAATCTGCCGTCAAATTCGGAATATGGTGATTTCGCTGAAACAGAAGAGGCATCACTTTATGAAATGGACTCTGAAAATATTCGTCGTCGCGCTTTTGTCGGCCGTACAGATCAAAGCGGCTGTCAGCGAACCCAAATTCATTGGCACGCTGGATATCTCTGAACGTTATGCCGATCTCGGATATTGGGCAGAAAGCGACCTGTTCCTAACCGCACCGCCGCGACCCTACTCGATTTTGAAAGAACGACCTACCATCGATCAGCAAGAGCGTTCGATCGAAGTGATTTCATTGGTGCCGGGCGATTTCCTGCTTCATGAGACGTCGTACGAGAACAAACAAATGGTTGTTTACGGAATAACCGGGAAATGGGTGCGAGTGAAGCTGAAGGACGACTTTGTCTGGCTTCTCATGGAAAACGACGATCGTTTCTCATCGTATTTGTCGTTGATTGAAGGCCGTTTAGCGTACGTTACCCAAAATGAATTTCTCGCCGCGTCATCGGCTGGCGGAGAAACAAGACCTGTAAAGATTACCCCTGAAATGCAGAATGCGATCCGCCCGTATCCCGGGTGGGTTCCCAGCATCGAGATTCTTGAAACAAGAGCGCTTTCTGACGAGGTTGGCGAAGATGATTGGATCAAAATCAGGATCCTTGATCAAGAGCCATGCGAAAATCATAAGCTTCCTCGAAAAACTATCTTCGAAGGCTGGGTACGAGCTTATTTATCAAATGGTGATATTTCGGTTTGGTATCACCCGAGAGGATGTTGAATCGGCTGAAAAAATTTTTCCGCGCATTTGAACGACCGAGTTAGGGCGACTTAAGCCTCTGAGCTAATGTCTCCTAATGCTCGCCATTCAGAACTGATGAGCGACCGTTGTGGGGCGAGTTTGGGACGCTGAGCTAAAGTCTGCTCCCGGCGTCTAAGAGGACGTGAGCCCCACCTCATAGACAGAACGCGATCTGTAGCCGCCACTTTGCGTCATCACCCCAATTCGGAGCAGTATGATCCTTGCCTATCAGATAGGTTGGAGATGAGCTTCCGCGTTTGATTTGAAGGTGTTTAGCCAGAGCCGCGATGACCGCTTCCGGTCGAACCGAATTAATGCCTGCTTCCGGAAAAGGATTAATTTGGCTGAACCCGGCGATTCCATCGTCCGGCAGCCAATCGGAATCACTCCTGTAAATCGTCCAATTCCCGCACTGATCGACGGTTGATTTTTGAACACCTAATACGCCTCCTGCCACCTCCAAGATATTAGCCAGGGAATGCGTAGAAAACTCGCGTTCACCCACATACATCTCGGGGTGACTTCGTATGAACTCCCTAGAGAAGCGCGATAGCATGTTACTTTCGACGTATTCCATTTCACTGCTCCAGCATACCGTCCAATATGAAACGATTTATCGATTTGAACCATGCGAAACGCATGCAAATTAATTCTGTGTTCGACTGCTTTCAGCGCCGACCACAGGTGGAACCGAAGATTTACGGTTGCGCCCCACTCCACGCAGCCTGCGATGTGTCGACCGAAGCGATCATTTGTTCGATCGTTTCTTGCGCGACGGACCGATACGAGTGGTCGATGTAAATCGTGAACTGAACCACTTTCTCCCCATCCGGACATTGTACCGACCAATGATCAAGGCGATGTCCGGTGTCCATGGAGAGATCAAACTCCATAAACATACACTCCCATTCGCCAAAAGACCGCAACCGTCCATCTACAAGAACGGCACTCGCATAACCGGGAGTTGCATGAAGCGCTCTTGCTATGTCTGGACCCAGTCTCTCCGAAACCAATTGATCAAGATCGCGCCGAAGTTTCGTTGAAGACTTGATCTGCTTCAGTGAGAGTTGTTCGGCCGGGGTCATTTGGTTCAATCCCAAACTGACTTGCGCAACTCTACCTTCTGGAATCATCATATTTAGCAGGTAAATTCGCTGGTGCTGGGCAAGCACCTTTTTTGCATTTGGCACGGATCTCAGGCTTTGATCGAGCTTCTTGTGATTATCCGTTATTTCAATAATTTGCCTAAGCGTAACAGCTTCCCATCCGTCGGTGGGAACGGCATATTGGACGCCTTCCGGAGATAGGTATGTTTTGTGCTCATCGGCTTGCACCTGTGGCGTCGCGGCAAGGACTAGACTAGCGAAAAAGAAAATTCTGAAGTTCATTTCAAATCTTTGACATTTTTACTGCGCATCGCCACTCAAAGTGCGCAGTAGTTGAATTACGTCAATGGGCACAACATACGTTTTGTCTTGAATGCAAACACAAAGGTGGTCGCCGCAAACGGGTATGCACACAGCGTCCTATACTCGTCCAATGTCTGTTCCTGACCCAAAGGAGACATAACGCGGGCTCTAACGTCCGCTTTGGGTCACTAGCAGACATCGCCCTTAGATTCTGAGCGTGTCTTTTTGTAATGGCACTACATAGACAATTCGCGGCGGTTCGGTAGTCAGCGAGACGGGAAGCGATCAAAGAGCAGTTCGGTGCGCATGAGTGAAAAAATGCAAGATCCAATTATCGCGGTGGAAGCCGGGATTATGCGGACAATCCTTCTGGTTCTCGGTGGGACAATTTTGCTATCGGCCTCGTCATATATTGTGATCCCGGTGATCCCAGTTCCAGTTACGATGCAGACACTCGCAGTGACCACGATTGGCGGGCTTTTTGGTTGGCGGCTCGGATTCGTGACGGTAACAATCTGGCTGCTTCTGGGTGCATTGGGTTTTCCAGTATTTGCTGAAGGTGCGGCTGGTATTTCACATCTTCTGGGCCCAACGGCGGGGTACCTTTTTGCGTTTCCAATCGCAGCTGCGGCAACCGGTTGGCTGGTGCAACGTGGATGGATCTCTTATAGAGCCGGATTGGCATTTGGTGCGAAGCGAAAATAAACTACCATTTATCACTCGGCTCGATATCCACATTCGCTGGAGAAACAGCATCGTTTTTCGGCGGCGGATCCTTTTCGTCAAATGACGAGGCGGGCGGTGGCTCATCCGGCTTGTCTTCAATATCGGTGCGCCCAAGCTCGGAGATGTGAATCGCATATCTAGACCGCATTTTATTTCGCACCAAGAACGCATCGTCGCGGCTCATTCGGTCCATTTGTTCTATATGACCAAATGGAAAGGCAAGAGGCAGAGCTGCACTTGTTGTCCCGCGAACGAATGAGGCAAAACTGCCTTTGGGTTGGCGCTCTATTAGTTCTGGTTGGCAGTAAAGCATGGGCGCGAGCGAGCGCGCATCCTTCGCCGAGACGCCGCCAGCCAGTGTACAGATGTGTTTGCGCTGAAAGCTTCCTGTAGCTTGCCATCAAGTTGTCCGAGATATTGATTGTCCGTCGTCAGATAATTTGAGACAGATGACGGTCTGACATTCAGGAGGCTTGGCTCATCTTGGTTTCAGTTAAGCAGCCGATTTTGCGTGCTGCAAGCGCCGTTGTTTCATCGTCCTCCTTTTGGTTTTCGCTCGTTCGAGCAGGATGGTTTGTCCGCGTCCGGTATGGACGTCAGCCGGCGTGAGGTTTTTGAGGCTCTCGTGATAGCGCTGATGGTTGTAGTGACCGACGAACGCCGCGACCTGATTTTCCAGATCGCCCGGCAAGAAATAGTTCTCTAACAGGATGCGGTTCTTGAGCGTCTGATGCCAGCGCTCGATCTCGCCCTGCGTCTGGGGATGATAAGGCGCGCCGCGGGTGTGCGGCACGCCCTTGTCTTCAAGATAATCGGCGAGCTGCCCAGAGATGTAGCACGGGCCATTGTCCGACAGCAGACGCGGACGATGCACGACATTGGCTTGGTCCAGACCTGTTTCCTCCAAGGCCACGTTCAGCGTATCCTCGACATTTGATGCTGCCATGCCCGTGCAGAGCTTCCAGGCGATGATGTAGCGCGAGAAGTCATCCAGCACGGTCGAGAGATAGAACCAGCCCCACCCGATGACTTTGAGATACGTGAAGTCGGTCTGCCAGAGCTGGTTGGGCGCAGTCGTCTTGTTCCTATACTCGCTCGCCGCCTTCATCACGATAAAGGCTGGGCTGGTGATCAGATCGTGCGAGCGCAGCAACCTGTAAACACTGGCCTCGGAGACAAAGTAGCGACGCTCATCTGTGAACGTGACCGCCAGCTCTCTTGGGCTGAGCTCTGGCCGCGCCAAGGCCATCTCCAGAATAGCATTGCGAACATGGTCCGGGATACGACTCCAGACGCGCCCGGGATGCGATCTGCGATCCTCAAGACCGGCTTCGCCGAACCTTTGGTACAGATCATACCAGCGATAGAAAGTAGGCCGGGACACACCGAGCTTGTCCAGCGTACGCTTCACCCGCAGATGCGAGCCTTCAACCAGCCGGATGATCTCCAGCTTCTCAGATGCGGGATACCTCATTCTGGGTCGTCCCCATCCGCGAGCATGCTTTTTTTGAGCATGCGGTTCTCAAGCAACGCCTCTGCCAGCGCTTCCTTCAGGTCGCGGGTCCCGCGCTTCAAGCTGGTCACCTCACCCGATGTCGCCTGGCGTTGGGTGTCACCGGACAGGCGCTTCTTGCCTGCCTCCATGAACTCCTTCGACCAGTTGTAATACAGACTCTCTGCGATGCCCTCATGCCGGCACAACTCGAAGATCGAGCTTTCCCCGCGCAGACCATCCAGGACAATCCGGATTTTCTCCTCGGCCGAAAACTTCCGGCGGGTCTTACGCTTTATCTCTTTTACATGTTTGTCAGCCGATCCATTCGGCCCCGTTCTCGTTCTCATCATCAATCCCTTAAAGGACTACGATGAGCCAGAAACACTCCCTTAGCAAAACAACCTAAACTGTCTCAAAGGCCCTGACGGGATACATTCTTTGATATCAAAAAAAGGCGGGGTGGCAGCTCATAGGAGTACAGCCGCCACCCCAGTTAGAATCCGCTCAATTTGACCAACCACCATCGCTGACGTTGATTGTTCCGGAGGAATTAGCGGACTCGGAGGATCCTAAGTAAGTGGTCAGCGCGGCAATCTCTTTCGGATCACCGATACTCCCCATTAGTTGGCGCGCAACTAAATCTGCACGTGATTTTCCATGGTCACCTGTCTCTGCGAGACGCTCATCCAGCGAGGGCGATTGAACGGTGCCGGGGCAAATGGCGTTGCAGCGTATTTCCTGCTTGATATGGTCGGCTGAAATTGCTTTGGTCAGTCCACTAACAGCAGCCTTTGTAGCAGTATATGCCATCAAAGAATCGAAGCGCTCCGGAAAGTCCGGCGTTTCAAGTCGGCCCAGCCAACCACGCCGAACACTGACGGATCTGCTTTTGCTTTGTCCAACAAGAAGCGCGTTTCGTCTTCGGTATCGCTCGCCTGAACAATGATTGTTCCCGTCACCCCCCCCGCTTTCAAAAGTGGGTCGAGGTCATTTGGAAGGTAGTCTTGATACAAGACACCCAATTCAGGCGACAGCCAACGATAGTCGCCGCAGTCGATTTTCCAATAGTGCTGATGAGCGTCGATGATCATGGTGCCGGCACGCCATCAGCGAGATATCCTGCCGACTTTAAATCGCTCCAGAACATCGCTGGAATTTTCTCATTAAAGATTTTCATCGTCTGCCCGACCCGGCGCGCACTACCAACTCCCGGGATGACAGTTGAAACCAAAGGGTGCGCAAGCGGGAATTGTAGCGCTGCGGCTGCAAGGGTGACTCCATGATCGTCGCATAGGTTCTCGATAGCGATAACGCGATCAATTATATCCGGCGGTGGCGGTGCATAATTGTAATAGAGCTCCCCGCCCTTGCGGGCGCCCGTTGCGAGAATACCAGAATTGTAGGCCCCACCGATGATCAAGCTGGCGCCATGCGAAGCGCATTTAGGCATGAAGGAGGTTAAAGCGCTCTGCTCGAGCAACGTATATCGACCGGCCAATAGGAAACAATCCCAACGCCCTATTTCTATTGCTGCTTCACAGACTTCCCATTCGTTGACACCGAGACCGATCGCTTTCACCAATCCAGCTGATCTCAGCTCATCAAGCGCCCGGTATCCACCGCGCTCCAAATCGGAGAAGTGCTGGGTATTTGCCGCTCCATGTGTGACCTCACCAATGTCATGGACCAAAAGGATGTCGATTGACGCCAAACCGAGTCGCTGCAGGCTATCCTCAAAGGAACGCATGACCCCGTCATAAGAGTAATCGTAATGAGGCTCGAATGGCATCGGCGAACAAAACCCGCGGCGCATTTCGATACCTTGGTGGTCTGGAACCGCTCTGAGCAACCGTCCGACTTTCGACGAAACAACAAACTCGTCACGTGGACGATATCGTACGATGTTCCCAATACGGCGTTCGCTGAGTCCAAACCCGTAATACGGCGCGGTATCAAAGTATCGCATTCCAACACCCCACGCCGCGTTCACCGCTGCGTAGGAGTCATCTCGCGTCACTTCTCGGTAAAGATTTCCGAGCGGTGCCGCCCCGAAACCAAGCTCGGTTACCGAAAGATCAGTTTGCCCGATCCGGCGCTTTCCCAAATGTACATCTAGCGTCCGCATTTACTTATTTCCCGCCCGATTGTTCAGGTGCGACGACGCCCTTCTTGAGAATTAAATTGCCGTACAGCCGCGTCTCACCCGTGGCGACGATCGCAAAAGCTCGCTTAGAACGTTCGTAAAAGGCAAACCGCTCGACAGAAACAATTTCGCACGGATGATCTGCCTTCGTTCGAATTAGATGCTGAAAGGCTTGTACGATAGAAGGCGTTGTTTCTGGTTCACCTACGACCTCCATGCTGAACGCAGCCCCATCTTGAGCGTACGCATCGAGCGGAAGCAGGGAAAGAACAGCCCCGACCATATCGGTCGCGCTCACTCCACACGCTCTAACCAAACGATTAGCATTCGACGCTGCAGGAAAATTCGCATCAACGATAGCGATCTCATCGCTATGCCCCATCGATGCCAGAACGCTCAGCAAATCGGGTGATAACAAAGGACTTATACCGCGCAACATGAAGTGGCTTTACTCAAAACAAGATGAAATTTTGAAAGGCGCGACGGGCAATCCGCTAGGCCCCTTGAGAAAGCTGGCAGAAAAGTCTGTCCACAAATAGCGAACTTCGGGACATTCAGAGGAAACTCCAGACCGGCTTACATGAATGAACTGACCATCAACAAGCTGGACATCCGGCGCAAAGCAAACTGAGTTCTCACAGAGTTGAAAGCTATTCAGCGCTTCGCCAATCTGATGATCGAATGCCAGTTCTGCACGATCTCCGAAGTCTAAAACTATCACGCCGTTTTCAGATCGCACATTCTCAACACTAGGTGTCGAAACATCAAATGAAGTCTCGTAAAACTGGTTTAGAACCGCTCTGGCGGCGCGCACTCCTACCGTGTGCTTGTCTAATGGGTGAATGTCGTTTTTTTCGCCTAGATCTATAGCCGTCGCCAACACCGCGCTCTGATCTGCCCCTGCGACCGCTCTTTGCGCAGCGCGAATTCTTGGCCACGCATCATCAGCCACACTGCGATGGGAAGTATCATATCCCGCAAGTTCGATTATCGAGAATTTCAAATCAGTATCAAAATACGAACGCCAATCATCAATCATATCGCGAAGTTGATCTTCGTAGATTTCAGGTCTTCGTTCGTTCGATTCACCTTGATACCAAACGACCCCTGAAAAAGCGATTTGTCGCAGTGGCCGGATCATCGCGTCAAACAACACAGTAGGTGTATTTTTGTTTACTGGACGCACGGGAAACGGTCCGAGCTCACTTTGCTTCCCAGATACTTGAAATCTCCAACGGCCCGGCAGAGCAGCCGAGTACTCAGACGCCGTTCCTGCATCCAAAATCACCTTGGGTTGATCGCCATAAATCCCCCCCCATCCCCCACGATCTCTAATGCGAACCGCAATCGTATTATTTTCCAGCCTTAGGGAACTGACGGGAACGGAATATTCTCGAATTTCAAAGTGCTCATTCTTACCGCCAACGAACTCGCCGTTGACCCAGACCGCATCCTGGTCATCGATCTTACCCAGATTGATCAAGAGCGAAGACGGAATGTCCGCTAAGTCAAAACTTGTGCGATACCAAACAACACCATCAAAGTCGGGCAAGTTGGCATTCTCCCAGTAAACCGGGACAATCGCGTCGGCCCAATTGGAGTCATCAAAGTCTGGTTGGTACCATGCGCCTTGATCTTGGCTGCCAATATCATTTTCAATCCACCAACGGTCGACGTCTGACCTCCACACCTCAAGCGCGTCCCCCAAACTTTCCATAACGCTATTGAGCTGGGAAAGCTCAGTCTCAAAATGGATTTGTTGGGAATCTGTTGCAGAACTCGTCCATGCTTGAACCCGCGTACCCCCCCAAGCAGATTGCACTAAGCCCACGGGGGCATTCAAAGATTCACGCATCTGCAATCCGAATGAAAAACACACAGCCGAGAACGCTTCGATATTCTCCGAGGTCGCAGCCACCCAACCGGCAGTTAACTCAGTATCGTCACCTGGTAATCGCCGATTCACAGTCAGAAGTCGAAGACCTGGGCGTTCCGTCGATAGGTCAAAGTTGGGAGGAAACTCTGAATCACGTACCGGCCAAAACATGTTGGATTGCCCAGAACACAACCATGTGAAACCGGAGTAGATGACGTCTTCGAATGCGCTGTTCGCCGAGGAAATCTCAATCTTGTATGGCCCACCCATCGGCAGTGGATCGAGTTCAAGTGACCAAGTACCGGCTTCATCCGATTGCGTTTGATGTTTTATCCCATCGATTTCAACATTAACCACGCTTGATGGCGCAGCGGAGCCACTCAGATTGACCGGTGAGTCATATTGATAAACAGCGCCCCCACGGTGGAGTTCAGCCAGGAGGTTTGGGTCGGCCTCGAGAGGCTCGGACGCCTCAAAAGCGCACCCACCAAGAATGGATGACATCGCACATGCGAACAGGGGAAATGAAATTCTTCGGATCTGCATCGTAGCCTCACTTGCTTGAAATTGGATACGCCGTGGAAAAACAATCACCGGGCTCTGACAGGAACTTTTGTAGAGCTTTTGGTTCATCCGTTTGGATCGCAGTAACACCCAATTTTATCAATCGCCCCCAATGCCCGCACGGATCGACTAGTGCCACGGAATCAACATGACCGGCAGCTTTTTCAGGACTTTGCGACAATGTGTTGACCCAGAAGTAAGCCCCGGCAGACTTGATCGCCGCGGCACCTTCAGCAAAATATGCTTCTTCGCGAGCTTTTACCTCAAATGCGTACACATCAAACTCGGAGTACTCTTCGACGATTTGCGAAAGAGGTTGCTCCCCTTGTGTGATCTTCGCCACAATTTTTACGGACTCATTATAGTTCGCAAGTTCAACGAAGTTTGGGTCACTGGCTCTGGCTTCGATTTTCGCCACTATTTGATGGGCCAAATCATTTTCCGCCGCAATATCAATCATTTCTAGATTGAAACCTTCTTTGTCATCGATGTTCAAAAGCAGCGTCGGGTGTAGGTTCTCAATAACCTCCTCAAACGTAGGTATTCTATGACTGGTCATCTCCGCACTTGGACCACCTTCTCCAGTTAGCGTTGTGAAGTTGGCCAACTCCTGGAATTTGACATCTGACAAAAGACGTGAGTGCGAAGTCGTTCGCTCTAACGAGGCATCGTGCAAAAGGACGAGTTGCTCGTCCTGAGTTTTACGCACATCAACTTCAACGATTGGTATGCCCAGGTCTGCACATTTGGCGATGGAAGCCAAAGTATTCTCGGGCTCTGGACCCCAACAGCCTCGATGAGCGACGATAACCACACCAGATGGATCGGCAGCACTCACGAGTAGCTTTCCATCGGGTGCGGTCGATAGCTGGCAGCTCGCGAGCCAAAACAAGCACGTTATCGAAATAAATCTCATATGAAGTAAGCACCCCCTCAGTCACTCTGTGACTGAGGGGGAAAGCCTTTCTACAGTTTCAATCTGAAGCCTAGGCTATAAACTGCGCCTTGATCGTAATGGATGAAGTTGAACCCCTCATCTCGATGATATGTGTAAGCATCTTCGCCGTTGATGTTGATGGCGTCGAAGCTCAGATCGACATTATCATTGAGAGTGTATCTAGCTGAGAAGTCTAACTGGCTGCGCTCATCGACAAACCGGTCAAAGCCAGCCTCAAACCGTTCTAAATACTCGCTACGATGGCTGTAAGCCAGACGAGCCCCGAACTTTTCAGTCTCGTAGTATATGATCGCATTGTAAGAAAGGTCAGATTGGCCAGGCAAGTTTCCGCGAATATCTTCGCCGTTAACGCTCCGCGTTGCCTCACTTTCCGCACTTGTCAGATTGAGAAGCGTTCCAAAACCGTCAAATGGTGCCGGCAGGAAAGTAAAAGGCTGTTGATACGAAATCTCGATCCCGGATATCGATCCATCATCGCCATTGCTCGGACGGGTGATTTCACGATTTTCCCCAAAGACAAATTCCGTTTGCGACGTAAGCGCCACGAAAGATTCGATATCTTTATGGAACGCAGTTACCGACAACAAAGCCTCGTCTGCGAAGTACCACTCGAGTGATAAGTCATATTGATTTGCGCGATATGGATCGAGAAGAGGATTGCCGCCGTTTCCGCTCAACCCAATGGTAATCAAAGTGACCCCGGGCGACAGCTGACTCACAGTAGGTCGCGTGATGGACTTGTTTGCCGAAGCTCGCAAAACGAATTCGTCCGATAGGTCCATCCGAGCGGTAAAGCTTGGCAGAACGTCGCTGTAGCTGCGCTCCACCGTAATTGGCAACGGATCGCCAAGACCCAATACAAATCCCTGTGAAGTGAGGTCCGTTTCAACATAGCGCACGCCAAGATCCACGGCTACGGGTTTACTAGCGACCTCAAAATCCAAATTGGCCTTGGCATACACTGCCGCAATTTCCTCTTGGATTTCATATGTACTACCATTGATGATGTCCAATGGGGGCATATTCGCGTCATCACGTATAAAGTTATTATCGACGACTGGAAATTCTGTCGGGGTTCCTGCAGGCGCATCAGACAAAAACCCTGAAATACCAAGAGGCGTATCAACTTCTGACAGCTCGGGAATATCAGTATTGAGACCTTGGAAGCGCGTAAAAGACTTCGTGTGATCGCGGACCTGAGCACCAGCCTGTAAAGATGATAGCACTGGCCCATCAAATGATTTCGTAAGATCAATTTTGAAACTGCTTTCTTGGTCTTCCTTTTCATCTAGCCGACGCAAGATAAATTCTGGTCGGTAGCTCGCGGCATCGGCTGCATCGACCCCAACTGTCGAAAATTGTGGATATTCCACAACCGAATTATCCAAGGTTAGTGGCGCATCGAATCGATAGGAATAGACCCGGATGTCTTGATCTTGCGTTGCTTCTGAATGGCCAAACTGAGCATAAAGATTCAAATCTTCTCCCAACTGCCAAACGCCATCAAGCGTCACGTGCAGAAACTCATTTTGCTCCGGCGCCAACAAGGGCCGCACACGCCACGGCACTTCATCAAATCTAGCGGTAACGATCCGATCGCCGTCGGTCGTGATTTCGTTGATCGAACCGTTTGGATCAGCACGAAAGGTCGGCCGGAACGCCTCTTCATCGAAGTCCGCATACAAGACGTCGAGCCCAAGATCTAAATTATCAGTCGCCTTGTACTGGAGGGCGGCAGTCAGACCTAGTCTTTCGCGAGGAATGAGATCTGTTCCCACGCGAGGCACGGAACCAATCAGAAGCGTATCAGCGAGATTCTGCAACTCAGTCGGGTCAGTCACGTTCGTGCCATTCACGACCAACCCAGCTGACGAAGTGGGATCAAACCCAATGCTTCCGCCTCCGCCGAGAGGGCGCGCAAAGATCGTTTGCGATAAGTCAGCGCGCACGGTCGTCTCGGAATAGGAACCAGAAACCAAAACACCTAAACGGTCATTGTCGAAGGTGTTGGAGAACAAGAATGATGCCCTCGGATCAACTTGCTCAAGCCCATCCTCAAAGCCCCCTAGCTCCGCATACTGGCCACTTAGAGCGACAGCAAACTGACGATCGGAAAAATCAAATGGTCTGGGCGTTCTAAGATCAACAGTCGCCGCCAGCCCGCCGTCGGTCATGTCCGCTGTAGGTGTCTTCGCAACTGTAACTTGGGAAAACAGCTCAGACGCAAAAATGTCGAATTCGAACTCTCGCCCGGCAGCACCACTTGCCGCCGTAATTCCGTTTAGCGTAGTGCGTGTAAATTCTGGTGCCAATCCACGCACACTTATGTTTGCACCCTCTCCGTTTTGAGACCGGCTAATCGTCACCCCGGGGATACGCTGCAATGACTCGGAAACGTTCAAATCGGGGAAAGCGACAATATCAGATGCCACGATTGCATCCAAAACGCCAACAGATTCACGCTTCAGATCGAGCGCATCCGAAAGACTCTTTCGTGTGCCGACAACGACCACACTATCAAGCTCAAGGTTTGTTGTGTCCTGCGCCTCAACGTCGTTATCTGCGCTCTCTTGCGCAAAAACGGTTCCTAAGGCGAATTGCGTAGAAAGTAACGCGATCGCGGAAACCGCAATCCCGCGTTTTGGATTCAGCATAATGTTTCTCCCTTTACCCCTCAATTTATATCGGATGCTGCTCCGCTGAATGGAGGTAATCGGAGACAGCGAGCGCTATATAGAGAGATTAAATTTATTTTGTCAATTTAAAATTTATTCGGCGCTCGAGATCTCCGAAACCAGCATAATGAACTGTTTTTATGACATATTTTTTATGAATGCGCTTGCGTACGTGCCTTCGGAAATTCCGTTGTTACCGTTCAGTTTGCTCGGAACCGCTGAGTTTGAAAGAAACCGCAAAAATGATCACCGCCCCAGTCAACGGGATGAGCGACATGATCAAAGACATGTAGAACGCGCCCATTTCTGCCTCTGTGTAATCAAACAAGCCCAAGAGGTAACCCAGCATGATCATCGATGCGGACCGCCCCATCTTTGAAAAGAACGTGAACATGCCGAAGCGACGAGCAGTGCTTTCTGGAGTGAGAGCTGTCGCTTTGGCGCAAAGCCCCCATAACGACATTAATAAGCCGCCATAAGCGGCACCGAAGAACGCTCCTGAGCCGAGGGCGAAGACGCCACCCTGTCGAGCTGTTGTTCCAAAAACGATACACGCCATAACCATTGTGAAAGCCGCAAACTGAAGAGTGTTCAGCAAGCCAATCGACGCCCCCAGTCTCGCCCATAAGAATTGAGAGATCACTTTTCCTACCGCTACGCTTGTCATAAAGTAAGCAGCGGCCGCTCCGGCTGGTAGAGCATAAGCGGTAAAGTAGGCCTCCAAGTTATTGAAGGCCGGCGCCACCAACGATAAAACCGCCACTGAAGCAAGTAGGACTGGGAAGAAGTACTGATTTGCTCCGTTGCAATTTGCGTTTTGGTGGCTCTCGGGCCCAGGCACGTGTTCACCGAAAACATGACGATCTCTTGAAAACAGAGCCAATAGCGTTGAACAGGAAATCGCAATAATTGCTATTATGACCGCCGCAAAAAAAAAGAGATCCGCCTGTTGATCCACGTCATCTAGTCGTATGATTGGGGAAAAGCTTAGAGTTAAAACCAGAAGGGCAATTCCAGCGGCGACGTAACGTGTGGCCGCAATGCGAGCACGATCAGAATCATTGAATGATATGAAGGACATAAAGGCATTTTGCGGCACATCGCCTATAGCGTACCCCAACCGAAAAATAATGAGTGCTATGAGAGCACCTGCGTACCGAAAGTCTTCAGGGATGAGACCGATCCCGCAGAACGAGACGAATGCTGCAGATGCAATCAGAATGCCGGCCAAATGCGCTATGCTCGCTGCTCGCGCGTTGGTCACAAATGAATTCATCGCAAACCCAATGAAGAGGTCGAACCCAGCGTTCAGGACCAAAGTTACCCCTAAGATCCACCCCATTTGCTGGGCTGAAAAACCTACAATCTCGGTCAAATAGAACGCAAATAGTAATGCACTGGCATCCCAAAATAGGCTTTTTCCAAAATGGGCGGTGCCGTAGACAATTCTAATGACTTTGCCGTGCAAAAAGTCCAAGGCTTACTCCGACAGTTCAATAAGGTCTGGACCCGTTACCGAGCAACTATAGGCTCGTTCTATAATATTAGATTGTCAATCTAAAGAAATTTGTCTTTATACGCATCAAAACCTGTCCGAGAACCTGCTGAGATGAACCTGAATTTAAGTCAGAATCAAAAGATCTTGCTCGATTTAATCAGGCGACACGGCCCTCTCCCTCGCGTTCAATTAGTCGAACTCTGTGACATTACGGCTGGAGCCGTAACCCGCCATTGCAAAGAACTTCTACTGCGCAGCCTGATTGCAACAGGTGCACCCATTTCAGGGACACGCGGTCAACCGGCACGGCCGCTGAGTATTGATCCAGCCGGCGCATTCTCCATTGGCGTATCTTTTTATCCGCATCAGATTGATTTTGCTGCACTTGATTTCGCGGGTAAACCAATCGAAGCTATGAGCCTAGCATACGAGGAAGTTGACCCCGCTAGCACCGCTCAAAAAATTGCTCGACAGGTAAACAGATTAGCACAAAAACATCGATTACCGATCGAGCGCTGCCTTGGTCTTGGATTAGCGATACCCGGCTTTTCTCAAGATCAGGGCGCCACGCGTCATACGGTTGGAGCTTTGAGCTCTTGGCGGGGAGTCGATCTGGAAGCTGTTTTTAGTCAGCAAACAGGTATGCCGGTTTGGGTAGAGAATGTTGCGTCGGCAGGTGCATTCTCGGATTTTTATCATGCGAACGACGATGATAAGCGAACTACGGTTTTCATCCATCTAGGTTATGGTATCGGAGCCGGCATTGTTACCAATGGTAGGCTTTATTCCGGAACCCTTGGAAATTCTGGTGAAATCGGCGGCTTCTTTCCCTTGGATGAACCTCGCCCTTCTGGACTGGATCTGATCCAAAACCTACATCGCGCCGGGTTCAAGATTAGAAGGCTGGCAGACATAGACGAAGAGATCGCTCACAGTGACGTTCTCGCCAAATGGATAGAGCGTGCCACCGATCAATTGTGTGAAGTCGTTTATTCAGCTAAATGCTGGCTGGCCCCTGAGTTGGTGAGCATTGGCGGTCCGATCCGCGCAGAAATCTTGGCCACCATCGCAAATGCAACATCTCAGAAAGTCGCCGCAAAGCGCAATCCGATACCAGGGCCCGTTATCGTACCATCCAAACTAGGACCTTTAGCGACGGCGATAGGTGCTGCTTGGATGCCAATACACTACAACTGTTCACCCAGTCAAAACGCTTACGCTGGCGACTATAGGGTCTCAATTAGTGCGAACTCATGAGGTAAGTCGAACCCATCACCCGCATATAGCCACGCCACAATCCCAATAGAGTTTGTAGAATGCATGAATTCCTTAAAAATTGAGCGTGGCGAAGCCAGCCAGTAGGGCGATCTCGTCATTCCACTTTACCAATTCCACATTGAACCATCGCTGAGACGCGCGATAGGCAGTTGCTTCGGCTCATAAGGAAACTTAGCGGCGAGAGATTCGTTTATGTCTACACCAATTCCCGGAGCATCACCTGGGTGCAGATAGCCATCTTCAAAACTGTAATCATGGGGAAATACAGAATCTGTTGCATCGGTGTGACGCATGTACTCCTGGATTCCGAAATTTGGCACCCAAAGATCAAAATGCAGCGCGGCACCCATGCAAACCGGGGATAAGTCTGTAGCACCATGTGACCCCGTCCGAACCTGATAGAGCGCCGCGAGCGACGCAATTTGCCGCAAATGCGTGATCCCTCCGGCGTGGACAACGGTCGCACGAATATAATCGATCAATTGCTCTTGGATTAGCGTTCGACAATCATGAATCGAACTGAATATTTCGCCGACCGCTAAGGGCGTTGTGGTATGCTGGCGCAATAATCTGAAAGCCTCTTGATTTTCTGCTGGGGTGCAGTCTTCAAGCCAAAAGAGCCGGAACGGCTCAAGTGATTGGCCAAGCCTAGCCGCTTCAATCGGGGTCAAGCGATGATGAACATCATGCAACAATTCTATTGCATCCCCAAACTCCACTCGCAGATTCTCGAACAATCGGGGCGCAAAGTTTAGATAAGCTGTAGTGTCCCAAAGCGTTTCGCTTGGCAGCTCGGAATCCGCGGGCTCATAGTACATTTGACCTCGACCCACCCCATACGCACCCTTTACACCGGGGATACCGGACTGAACTCGGATCGCTTTATACCCCATCTCTCGATACCGGCTGACCTCTTCAACTGTCTGGGAAATATCGGCACCATTGGCATGACCATATACAAGCACACCATCGCGCGAGGCTCCGCCCAAGAGCTGATAAAGCGGCATACCCGCTGCCTTAGCCTTTAAATCCCAAAGGGCTGTATCTACAGCCGCGATTGCTGTCATCGTAACCGGTCCTTTGCGCCAATAGGCACCTCGATACAGCTGTTGCCAAATATCCTCGATCCGACTGGAATTCTTCCCAATCAATAGGGGTAATACATGATCCTCAAGATACGCCACGACTGCCTTTTCGCGGCCATTCAAAGTCGCGTCGCCAATCCCATAAAGCCCCTGATCCGTCAGAATTTTTAGCGTCACAAAATTCCGCCCCGGACAAGTCACAATCACTTTTGCGCTGACGATTTTCATACATGATCTTTCAGTAAATTGGTCAGGCCAATACTGGACATGCCATCTCAAAGATGTCAATATACGAAAATTGGCATGACCAATAAAGGGCGCGAAATGACGAAACAGAGACTCTACGCAGCAGTCGCCACCCAGCTCGCTGAGACCATCCATTCGGGCAGGTATTCTTTGGGGGATCGGCTTCCTTCAGAACGCGATCTGGCAAAAATTTATGATGTCAGTCGACCTACAGTTCGTGAAGCGTTGATCGCATTGGAGGTCGACGGATATGTTGAGATCGTTACCGGTTCTGGTGTTTATCTACGTTCACTAGAGCCCATTAATGGGCGCCCAGTTCCAAAGGACGTTGGCCCCTTCGAATTGTTGGAGGCACGCGCTCTAATTGAAGGGGAAGCCGCCGCCCTGGCCGCCCTGCACATTACAGATCAAGAAATTGGCGAACTCCAAAGCCTAGTGCTCGAGATGGAGAAGGAAAATCAACGTGACGTCGCAATGTCAGAAGACGCAGATAGACGTTTTCACCTCACGATTGCATCTGCAACCAAGAACTCAGCAATGTTGCACGCGGTTCAGAGCCTTTGGGATTCACGCGCAAGGTCCCAACAAGCTGCGATGTTCGACAGCAAAGTAAGGTCGATCGGCATAAAGCCGCGAATAGATGAGCACGAAGCTATATTCCGTGCACTGAAAAATCGGAACCCAGAAGCCGCGCGAAACGCAATGCGTGCTCACTTGCGAGGCGTCGCGAATATGGTGTTTGAAATTACTGAATCGGAAGCCATCGAGTCGGCTAAAGCCAAGGTTGCCGCTGAACTAAAGCGCTATTCTGGAGGAAGCGATCTATGAGACAGTCGCTCGTTCTACATCCAGATCGCTTGTTTCCGAGTGATCAAACCCAAAGGGCCATTGCTCGCGAGCTTTATGGCGGCGTGAAAGACCTACCAATAGTATCGCCGCACGGACATACTGATCCAAATTGGTTCGCTGAAAACACTCCCTTTCCGGACCCAGCCGAGCTGATGATCAAGCCCGATCATTATGTGTTCAGAATGCTCTACTCCCAAGGCATGAGGCTTGAAGATTTGGGGTTGCAGCCGGTAAAGAAAACAGACCGACACGTCGAAACGAACCCGCGAGAAGTATGGCGCCGTTTTGCAGAGAATTACCATCTTTTCCGAGGTACGCCGAGCCAGCTTTGGCATGATTGGGTTTATAAAGAACTGTTTGATCTCGATGAACGTCTCGGCGCTGAAAATGCAGATTATTATTATGATGCAATTAGCGAAAATCTCAGCACGCCGCAGTTTCGACCGCGCGCTTTAATGGATTCCCTCAACATCGAGGTTATCGCTACCACGGAAGGCGCGCTAGATCCCCTGCAAGCACACGCTACACTCAAATCTCTAGATTGGGGAAAACGTGTAATCACGACATTCCGACCAGATAGCGTCATCGATCCAGAATTCGAGGGGTTCAGCGAAAACCTCAAAAAACTTGGCGAAATCACGGATTGTGACACGAACACCTATGATGGATATTTAGACGCGCTAGCAATTCGTCGTCAGATATTTAAAGCTCACGGCGCGACCGCGACGGATCACGGCCACCCTACCGCAAGGACCAAAGTCCTTAGCAAAACCGATGCAGCAGACCTGTATGAGCGCGTGCGGGCGCAACCGAGCTCAGAATCAGACGCCGAACTGTTCAGAGCCCACATGCTAGTCGAAATGGCAAGAATGAGCCTCGACGATGGTCTCATTATGCAATTGCACCCGGGCAGCTATAGAAATCACAACCAACCATTGTTTGAGATGTTTGGGCGCGACAAAGGCGCCGACATTCCGATGCAGACAGGATTTGTTGAACAGCTCAAACCCCTGTTGAATGCTTTTGGCTCAGAACCCAATTTTACAGTCATCGTGTTTACACTAGATGAAACCGCGTATTCGCGAGAACTCGCCCCTTTGGCTGGGCACTATCCCGCTCTTCGCCTTGGACCACCTTGGTGGTTTCACGATAGCCCAGAAGGCATGCGTCGGTTTCGCGAACAAGTTACTGAAACTGCCGGCTTTTATAATACCGCTGGCTTCAATGATGATACGCGCGCCTTTCTTTCGATTCCTGGGCGCCACGACGTAGCACGACGGATGGATTGCGCATATTTGGCACGCCTGGTGGCCGAACATCGGCTCTCATTGGACGAAGCCAACGAGCTCGCTGAGGATCTATCCTACAATCTTGCCAAGAGAGCTTATCGGCTATGATCGCCCATTCGCCTACTCGGCGCACTGTTTTCATCAGTGGTTTAGCTCTTGCAGGATGCGGTGGACGATCGACCCGCTCACTTGCATCGGCGGATACTCATCCATCTGATTACCCCACGGTGCGAGCGGTGCAGTTCTTCGCTGAGGCCGTTGAGAAACGGAGCAATGGCCGTATCCGCGTCAAAGTCTTCAGTGGCGGTCAACTCGGTGAAGAAAGAGATACGCTGGAGATCACAATTTTTGGGGGACTTGATTTCAACCGGGTCAACCTAGCACCTTTGAACTCCATCGTTCCAGAGACGGTGGTTCCTAATTTGCCTTTTATTTTTCGGTCGGTTGAACATATGCGCGCTGCAATGGATGGAGCCCCTGGTCAGCGCATTTTATCAAGCCTTGAGCGCCATGGGCTGATCGGTTTGTGCTTCTACGACAGCGGAGCACGCAGTTTTTACACGCGCAACCGTGCGATCAACTCTCCAGACGATCTGCGTGGCCAAAAAATTCGAGTCCAAAACTCGGACTTGTTCGTTTCCATGATCGAGGCTCTAGGCGGCGATGCAACGCCAATGTCGTTTGGCGAAGTGTACCAAGGATTGCTGCAAGGAGTCGTCGACGGCGCAGAAAACAACTGGCCGTCGTA
>Ga0207422_1002109_pt1 | contig 29631 bp, 17 predicted proteins | sample MarCyaLeptolynsp_FD_187757 | JGI IMG/M metagenome (GOLD analysis project Ga0207422, IMG submission 187757) | Marine cyanobacterial communities from Panama - species 1 Leptolyngbya sp. (SPAdes) | ecosystem: Environmental > Aquatic > Marine > Unclassified | place: Panama: Panama City | collected... | reverse complement strand
GGTTGAAGGTATTCATAAACTATTCCCAAGTCTGCTATGCGGGTATGGATCTCATAACGACGCTTTATGAAGGCAATCAGATGCTCCAACGTGCAGATGGAGCTGAAGACACAAAGCTGCGTATCATCCCGAATGGAATCGACTACGACCGGTTCGCTAATATCAAGCGCAGCACCGAACCGAGACGACCGGCTATTGCCCTTATAGGACGTGTGGTCCCCATCAAAGACGTGAAGACCTATATCCGCGCCTGCGGAATATTGGCGGAAACGCTGCCGGAATTCGATGCGTATATCATGGGGCCAACCGAAGAAGACCCGCAGTACTATGAGGAATGCCGCGAAATTGTAACGCATCTAGGTCTCGATGAGATCGTAACGTTTACCGGACGGGTCAAACTTGACGATTACCTCGGCCGGATTGATGCGATTGTCCTAACAAGCATCAGTGAGGCAATGCCCCTTGTGATATTGGAAGCCGGCGCGGCCAGTGTCCCAACCATTGCAACGGATGTTGGCGCCTGCCGCGAGATGATTGAAGGCCGCAGCGATGAAGAACCGCCACTCGGGCCTGGCGGCATTGTAACGCCTCTGTCCAACCCCAGCGAGACAGCGGCGGCCTTAGCGCGCATCCTAACCGACGAGGAAATGCGAAACGCCTGCGGAACCGCAATCCAGACTCGGGTTTGGCGCTATTACAATAAAGTCGATATCGACAGCATCTATTACGACTTGTACATCCGCTATCTGTGGGAGGCGCGAAACGATGCCGCCTCAAAGAGGGCATCCTGATGGCCGGGATTGGCTTTGCTCTCCGCAAACTAACGAAGCGTGACGACATCCTTGGTGTCGTGCAGAGCTACGCATTCTCTTCGTTCGTTTCGTCTGGACCTTGGCTTTTCACGATTTTCGCGTTGTCTGGGATTAACGTGTTTGCAGGCCTCTTTGTTTCGCTGGAAGAAATCGCACTTTTCCGCGTAGTCGTGATCTATAACTTTGCGTTTTCACTCGTCTTAACCGGCCCCATTCTTTTCGTTTTGACGCGATATCTCGCGGATCGAATCTTTCTGAAGGATGTAAGCGAAGCAGTCGGGGCAATGATGGGCTCCCTTTTGCTTGCGTTGATCCTAGCCTTGGGAGTCGCCGCGCCGTTTTATCTTCTCGTCGCAGAGGTGTCTCAAGAGATTAAGCTGTTGGGGGTTTTGAACTTCCTGCTTATCTCGGGAATCTGGATGGCGAACGTCTTCGTTTCGGCGATGAAGGATTACACTGCCGTTGCGAAAGCGTTTGGATTTGGAATGACAATTGCCGGCGGCTTCGCCGTTCTGGGTAGCAATTACTGGGGCGTTCCGGGCATGCTGGCCGGCTTCAACCTCGGCATGATGGTGCTTCTCTTCACGCTGATTGCCCGTGTCTTTACGGAGTATCCGTATTTCGTAACCAGGCCGCTTGGCTTTTGTACGTATTTCACAAAGTTCTCGGGCCTCGCGTTGGTTGGTCTTACCAGCAGTGTCGCGCTTTGGATCGATAAGTGGATTATGTGGCGTGCCCCTGAAAGCGAGATACTATCGGGCTTCATATTCTACTCCGATTACGACAGCGCGATGTTCCTCGCTTTTCTGACGACGGTGCCGTCGTTGGCCTTGTTCATCGTCAGTGTCGAGACGCGGTTCTTCTTAAATTATCAGAAATTCTACAAGGACATGCAGGAACACTGCAGCCTGGCCAAGATCGAGAACAACCACAAACGGATCATGTCCGACATCCTCGGAAGCCTGAGAAATCTATTGATCCTTCAGGGAGCCATCTCCGCAATTGCGATCATTTCCGCGCCCAAAATTTTCGACGCGTTGGGCATCAACTATCTGCAACTCGGGATTTTCAGATTTGGCGTCTTGGGTGCGTACTTTTTGATGATCATCCAGTTTCTATCGATATTTTTGGCCTATTTTGACCTCAGGAAAGAGCTTCTTGTCGTGAACCTCGCCCTGCTCGTTTCCAGCGCGGTGTTCACATATCTCAGCTTAGGGCTAGGGCATGCCTATTACGGCTCTGGGTTTGCGGTGGCGACAGTTTTAACGCTGCTGGTTGCCTATTTCCTTATTTACAGGAACGTCCCTCGGTTGCCGTATCTAACATTTATTCAAAACAATCCTTCGATTGAGAAGTGATCGGTTTTACGGTTGGAGAACAAAAGCTCAAGAATTTGGTGGAAAATCTTAAAAACCCGAGGTACGAACGCAGCGGGTAGGGAATGCGCGTAAACGTGACGCGTTAATGTAAATCAAGACCTTGCCCGGCAGGCAGGCGCCACGGAGCACGCCGCAGCATGAACGAAGACCAATACAAGAAGAAGATTGAAGAGGTCGGGGTTAGGTTTCGAGCCAAGTGCCAGGACTATTCTGAGGAACTGTCCAGATTTGCCGGCCTGTTAAGGTCGGATGCTGAAAGCGTAGATCCTGAGACCGTAACTCAGATTAGCATGCTGGTTCACGGCATCGCTGGGTCCGCCGCAACTTTCGGACATCCTGACCTTGGTGAGTTAGCCATCAAAGTCGAACAACATCTGTCCGCTATCGAGTCGCAACAATCGTCCCTGCAAACCGAGTTACTTCTCTTTGTTGACCAGTTGGCCAAGCGGCTTAGAGAAGTTTCTAGTTGAGAAGATGCGCTTGGAAAAAAATTTGGGAAATTGAGCAAGGACTTCTAGAGGGCTAACTGCCTGATTCACTTGATTTGGTTACGGTTAACACCGACGGTTCGTTGTTGAAGCGCTTTTGCCGTTGTAACTGGAGTGGTGCAAAACGGTGATACAAACCCAACATCAAAGTGATCCTAACGCACTGAAAATAAGCTGATATTTCCCTCCCCCGTCTCATCCTGCCGGGGACACCAATATTCCACGTTATCGCCTTGTTACCGGTCGCATCAGTGATTGTTCATCCACGATTCCAACCAGTTTTGGAACTCTGAGGCCGGCATCGGTTTGGCGACGAAGAACCCCTGTACAAGGTCGACCTCCAGGTCGGATACGAGGTCCCAGTCAGCCTGAGTTTCCACGCCTTCCGCGACAATGCTCATATTCATCTTCTTCGCGAGCGTGACCGCGGATTCCAGGATGGCCCGCGATGTAGGGTTTTTCGAAGCACCAGCCACGAAGGCCCGGTCGATTTTCATCTCGGTGAACGGGATTTTCTTCAGATGTTCCATCGAAGCGTACCCGGTTCCAAAATCGTCGATCGAAAGAGCCATCCCCTTAAGCCGTAGCCGGGTCAGGATTTCCAAGGCGACCAGCGGATCTTTCATCACTTGAGACTCCGTTATCTCCAGCACGATGCTTTCCATTGCGATCCCGGCATTCTGTACCTGACTGGCGAGAACCTCTGGCAGATGGAAATCCTTCAGATTGCTCATGGAGATGTTGACCGCGATTTTCAGGTCCAGCCCCTTACTTTGCCATGAACCCGCATCGGCAACAGCCTTGGAGACAACCGACCGTGTGATGTCGTCGATCAGTCCGCTTGCTTCAGCGACAGGGATGAACTCATCGGGGTGAGTGATGCTTCCGTCCTTGCGTTGCCATCGTGCAAGAACTTCCGCACCCGTTATTGCCCCCGTCGCGACTCGGACCTTGGGTTGGTAGTAAACGTCCAGTTCGCCGTCGGCGATGCCGCCTTTCAACTCTTCGGGGTCCACCGCGTTTCGCTTTGCCGGCGTGACCTTCTGTCCGTTCAGGTCTTCCGCCAGGAGGATGTCCGCCAGCGTCGCTGCTTCAACCGGCTTTTCAAGGCTGCCCAATACCCGGAGATTATGAGCCTTTGCCAGCGATTCCGTTACGTTCAGGACACGCCGATCTTCCCCGCTAATTAGAACGATGGCGCCCGGATACCCAATGCCCTCCAAATGACGTAGGAACTCTACACCGTCCATACCGGGCATCTTCAAATCGCAAAGTATGACGTCGATGGTATGGTCCGCGAGACACGCGAGCGCTTCATGACCATCTGTTGCAACATGCGGATCCGCAATGCCAAGCTTGATCAGGACCTTTGCTATCGCCCGTCTGGCAAGCGCGCTATCATCTACCACGAGAGCTTGGAGCGAGGTGAGGTCCTTGAGCATTTCGACGCGAGCATCCCATCTTTGAAAAAAAAGCGGGCAGGGACGAAGAGGCCTACCCACGGAACGGCAGTTACGGGTCGCTCCCATGTTGAGAGACGATAGATTGATACGCCGCCTCAATTAGAGTCAGGCTTTCCTTAAGGTCCGAAAGTTCGCCCTTCGGCGCAGCACGTTCGAGCTCCAGCAACTGCGAGGCAAGATTCGACGCCGCGGCGTAGTTCGCGTCGCTCTTCGCGGCGTGGGCTGCATCGCGGATGGCCCGACGATCTTCGCTTTCCAGTGCCGCTCGAAGATTGGTCATCCGCTCGTCGAACTCCGCGATGAAGACAGCAATGTGTGCATTCAGTTCCTGCGGGTCTTCCTCATCAAGGATCTCCCTTAGCCGATCCATATCGATGCCGCTGTTTTCCTCTGCTGGCGTTTTGGGGACTCGCGAGGACCGCTGGTGGTGAAGCTTTTCCGCCAGGGCATCGATGGTCATGGGTTTAATGATGACGTCGTCGAGCCCGGAATCGATAAACCGTCGTATGTCGTCCGATGAAACATGACCGGTTACGGCAAATATTGGAAGATGATGGTCGGTCCCCTTTTCCCGCTCGCGGAGGTGCCGTGTCAGCTCGACACCGTCCATGCCTTCCATGGTGACATCGGTGAAGACAGCGTTGTACTCATGAACTTTGAACAGTTCTAGAGCTTCCGGGCCGGACCCAGCGACATCGCATTCGCAGCCGAGTTTTGCGAAAAGACGCTCCGCGACGTCCCGGCTGATCTTGTTATCGTCCACAAACAGGAAACGTCCTTGCGCGGATGGTTCCGACTTTTCTCCAGCACCGAACCGGTTAATCGCTTCCACCAGAATGCGGGGATTAACCGGCTTCGTTAGGCACACGTTCATCCCTGCCTTAAGACAGGCGTCCAATTCTTCCTGCGTCGCGCCGGCCGTGATACCAACGATCGGAATGGAAGCCAGCGCGCCGTCCATTGCCCGAATTCGGTGTGTCGCCTCAATTCCATCCATGATCGGCATATGCCGATCCATTAGGATGATGTCGAATTCTTCGTTTTCCAGCGCGTCGAGTGCCTGCTTTCCGTTATCAACATTCGTGACTTGGTGGCCAGCGCGCATCAGCGCAATTTCAGCAACGTTGCGGTTCGTGACATCGTCTTCAACCTGCAGGATGCGGCTGGAAACAGCGGCGATGGGCAGCGTGGGACCAAATCGATCTCTATAACTGGCCAAGGCCGCGACATCGGTCTTCGTGTCGACCGGAACGGGTATGCTGACTTTGAAGGTGGTTCCTTTTCCAACCTGACTTATCAAGTCGATCTTACCGCCCATCAGGCTCGCAAGACGTCGGCAAATCGTCAGACCGAGTCCGGTTCCTCCGTATTTCCGCGCGACGCTGACTGCAGCCTGAGAGTAAGGTACGAATATTTTCTCCTGCGTTTCGGCTGTCATGCCGCTGCCGGTATCTGACACAGTCAGGATGAGCCGGGCGGCCTCCTCGCCGTTCGGGCTTGCCGTGGCCGCCAGTCCGATTTCTCCATCGTCAGTGAACTTAATGGCGTTCTCCAGAAGGTTCGTCAGGATCTGGCGTACCCGGTGCGGGTCGCCGATTACGACCGCCGGCAACTCCTCACCGAGTTCCGTCTTGAGCTCCAGGCCTTTTTCCGCCACGCGCGATGTGATGGCGGCACTGACATGCGAAATGAGGTCATGTGGGCTAAACGGGATCGCCTCCAGCTCAAGGCGTCCCGCTTCCAGTTTCGAGACATCCAGCAAATCGTTCACGATCGTCAGCAACGCATCGCCGGACCGGACGATTGTTTCCGCCAAATGCTGCTGTTCAGTGCTGAGCTCACCGTCCAGCAGTAAGCGCGCCATGCCGAGCACACCGTTCATGGGGGTCCGCACTTCGTGACTGACGACCGCGACGAACTCCGACTTCGCGTCGGCGACCTGCTCTGCCTCGTCTCGGGCTTTGGCGATCAACGCCTCGGCCTTCTTCTGATCGGTTATGTCGACATGAATGCAGACAAGGCCGCCCATCGTCGTGCGTCGCTGGCGCACCTCGACCCAGCGGCCATCGGTAAGCTTGCGCTGAAAATCATCCCAGCGGCGCTCCCCGCGGGGGACATCGCCTTCGGATTCCCACTCGATGATGTTCCGTTCGGTATCGTAGACTTCAAGCTCTAACCAAGACGGATGCTTGGATACGACATTCTCGGAATATTTGTAGAGATCGCGGAAATATTCGTTGCAGATGACCAGATTGTCGTCGGCATCATACAGCACGAAACCGTCCGAGATATTGTCGATCGCATCCTTAAACAGCGCCTCGGCCGCTGCAGCCTTATCGCGAGCCCGTTCGATCTCTATCGCAGATTTCTTACGGTCCGTGACGTCGGTGTAAATCGTAACGAACCCGCCAACATCCGCGGGTTGGCCACGAACTTCGAGGACTTTTCCAGCCTCGGTCTCCCGTTCGTAGGATTCGGCCCCTTTTACCCAGGGGTAACTCGCCCGCGCCTTGGCGACCAGTTCGTCTCTGTCGCCTTCGCCGAAAGCTCCTAGGGCCCAATGATACCCGTACTCCTCATTCACGGTTGTGCCTATTTGCGGGAAGTCGTCCGGATAGCCCCATAATTCCTGATAGGTCTTATTGAAGAGGAGTATCCGCTCTTCATTGTCGATATAGCGAACACCGCCGGGCATGCTGTCCAGGACGGCGCGCAGGAGGGCCTCTGCGTCTTTAGCCTTGTCGCGGGCTTTCTCCAGCTCGTGTTCGGCCTGTGTTCGACGAGATACTTCTCTGCGGAGCTGCCGGTTCCAGATCACGATGAGCAGCAGGATGATTCCCACGACGAATCCGACGCGGACAGCCAGATCAGTATCGATACCGGTCTCGAAATGCAGCGGGACCCATCGTTCTCTCAGCGCCACCTGCTCCTCTTCAGAGATGGAGGCCACGCCCTTTCTTAGGATTGAGGCGAGGATCGGCAGGTCCTGGCGGGTTGCAATGTTCAACAGTGAAAGTTCCGGGTCGCCCATCGTAACTTCACCGGATACGAACATGTCCGAGACGAGGTGCTCATCCAGAAGGTAGTTGAAGACAGCCAGTTCGCCGACAGCAGCGTCGGCTTGTCCGAAAGACACGGCTTTGATTGATTCGAGGGTATTTCGGACCAGGTGAAGATTTATGTCTGGAAACTCGCGGGTCAGGATCTCTTCATAGAAGAAGCCCGCAGGGATCGATACAGTTCGGCCACTCAGGTCCGCCAGACTGCTATAGGCATCCTCCCACCGGCTTAAGATCGTATTGGGGTTATCCGCATAGGGAGGTGTGTATAGAAGATACTCCTCGCGGTCGGGGGTCCGCACAATATTCAACATTACGTCAAGCGTGCCGTCTCGCATCATGTCCAGGAATTCGCCCCAGGACGGTCCCGTGACATACTCGACGGTCAGGCCGGTTCTCGCGGCGATCATGTTCATGTAGTCAATCGAATAGCCGGTCGGAACGCCGTCTACAGCGAAATTAAAAGGCGGCCAATCAATCTCGTTATGGACACGGACGATTGGATTTGCGTCGATCCAGGCACGCTCTTCATCGGTGAGCTCCAGCGGCACCGTCTGCGCCGATAGAGCCGCAGCAATGAATACCACCGCGACGGACAATGCCGCGGCAAGCCCCTGAGTGACTCGCTTCATTTTCCCCACTCCATTAGGCTGGATTGTGCCTCAAATCACACGAGGCGGCTATAGACCTGCCAGGGATTTCCCGATCTGGCGTAGAAAGACAAAAAACGTTAGGATTCCAGGGCTATGTGTTGGGGAGACGCGGAGGCGGCACAAAGTCATGACGGGGCTTGATCTGACGGGTCAGACAATCCTGGTTGTCGATGACATCCAGTTCAGTAGGAATACACTGGCTTCCTTCATTAATCGAATGGGGCAGCCGACGGTGCATCTCGCGCGCAACGGCGCGGAGGCGATTGCGAAGCTCGGTGAGCTTGGAAACGTCGCGTTTATAATCGCGGATTTCAACATGCCGGTGATGCACGGCCTCCAAATGTTGAAGGAGGTTCGTTCTGGGTTGGTCGGCGTTCGGCGGGATCTTCCCGTTGCGATGGTGACAGGGTTCTCGGAAAAGCACCTCGTCGATAGTGCCCTGGCGTTAGACGTGAACGCCTTCCTGATCAAACCTGTTGCGAAGCAGGGGCTTGAAACCCGGCTAGAGCGAATGCTGAAAAATGTGGCGTCCGAAAAGTGGCTGAAATCGGCGGACTCCTATCGGTCTGTCGACGTTGACGATATCTTGGGAATTGACGGCTTGGACCAAGGAGCGGATAGCGACCAGGCTCCGTCTCTCGCGCTTTCCAAGGACCTATACGGAAAGCATGCTGAGGACGGTCCGGAGAATCGGTTTGACGAGGACGATATCCTGGTCACACCCCGCGAACTGACAGAGGCTGAAAAGGGTCCCGGACCGATGGGGATGAAAAGCTATCTGGTGCGCGACGTACCGGAAGGTGCCGTCCTAGCCCGCGATGTCGTAACCCATGACGGGCGAAAGCTGATGGCGTCCGGTGAACGTGTAACACCTGGCGCCGCGGCACTGCTGGCGGACCTATTTGGCCTGGGGCATGTTACGGACCAGATTTGGGTCATTGAATAGCCGGAACCTGCTTAACGGTGCAGTGGTGCAAGATGGTGGTGCAAAACCCTTCGTCGACAAACGTGGTAATGCCTGGCTTGCCACCACTCCCCGACATGAACCGACCGGCTACAGGATCGATCCTACCTTTAGGCCTTCCAGGACAGCTTCTTCAGCGGTTCTGGGGCTCAGGCAATCGCCCACGGCATGAATCTCAAGACCTTCGTCCAGGAGAGAGGTGTACAGAGAATCCGCTGCGACATGCCCATATGCTAGGACGAGCGTATCCATTCCTTCACAGAGAATAGGATCTCCGTTCATCGCGTGTTGCAGATAGGCGGTGTCCGCATCTGCCCCAAACAGCCGGACCAACGGGATTAATTCCACGCCCAGTCGCTGCAGGCGGCCTGCCCAGGTCGTTCGCACGAAGGACTGCAACGCTTGCCCCGCCATTTCTCCATTCACACAGAGCTTCACTGAACAACCATCCAGGGCCAGTTTTTCTGCAACACCAAGGCCGATCCAATCGCAGGCCCAGTCAGCGATGACGACATTCTTCCCGACGTTGGCCTGCCCTTCGATGACGTCCCAGCTGGTAACGACGTGGGCGCCTTCAAATTCACCAACTGGGATTCGTGGGGTTGCGCCTGATGCAATGACGATGGCGCCGTACGATTCATTGAGTAGGCGTTCCCGGGTCACCTCCGTTTTTAGGCGGATTTCGACGTTGAAACGATCCAACTCACTTTCAAGATTCGTGATCACCCCCCCGAACTCTGCGCGACCGGGAAGCGACTGCGCCAAAAGGGCTTGGCCGCCAAGCCGTGCTTGGCGTTCGAAAAGGGTGACCTTGTGTCCTCTTTCCGCCGCGACTGACGCCGTCTTCATACCCCCAGGGCCGCCGCCGACAACAGCAATACGACGGGGAGCGCTTACGCGATCGCGTGTTCCATACTCCAGTTCGCGGCCCGTTTCCGGATGCTGGATGCACGATACGCCGAACCCCATATGTCGGTGTCCAATACAGGCCTGGTTACAGGCGATACAGGCCCGGATCGTATCGGGTTCATTGGCCTTTGTTTTCGATACGAATTTGGGGTCGGCGATAAGCGCGCGGACCAGGCCAATCATATCGGCTTCACCGTTGGCGATTGCTCGCGCTGCATCTTGCGGTTGGTTGATGCGACCGCCCGTCAAAACAGGGACCGATACCACTTCTTGGTTAAAACAGATTTTGCGAAGGCGCTTTGGCAGGATCCGGAGAAGCTTAGTAAGGCCCTCTGCGGCTATCCGCTAAAGCGTATTGGGGAACCGGATGACGTTGCGGGCGTCGCGGTGTTTTTGGCCTCTCCCGCAGCGTCTTTTATCACCGGTCAAACCATCGTCGTCGATGGTGGTTCGACAATTCTGGGGGCAAGGGCGTGACCACGCAAAAATTTACTTGGGAAGCTCTTCGTTTCCGGTACGGTGGTAGTTGGGGGCGATTTGGACATTCGTCTAGATCGGAATGATAAATCAATAATATGCACAGGAGGCGTTATGAAGAGTCACGATGAAAGAATGCTGTTTGCGCGGCTTGCCCAGGCAGCAAGAGAAGGAAATATTTCACGCCGTTCGTTCATGAGCTACTCGCTCGCGGCAGGTATGACGGCATCAGCTGCCACAGGGCTATGGTCCAAGAACGCGAAGGCCGCTCCGACCCGTGGCGGCAAGTTCCGGCTTGCACAGCATGACGGCAACACGAGCGATACGCACGATCCTGGAACCTATCTTTCATATTTCCAGATCGTGATGGCGCATACGTTCCGGTCCTACCTGACCATGATCAACACCGATCAGACGCTTGGGCCGGATCTTGCGACGGAATGGTGGGCGACACCTGACGCTACGGAGTGGACGTTTAAGCTGAACCCGAATGCCACCTTCCATTCCGGTGCCAAGGTAACGGCGGCGGATGTTTTGGCATCGATGAACCATCACCGTGGGGAAGAATCTTCTTCTGCTGCGAAGGCTCTTCTGGGCAGCGTCGAAGAGATCATCGACAATGGTGATCACTCGGTGACCTTTAAGCTGGACTCACCGAACGCGGATCTTCCGTGGATCATGCCGGACTATCACCTTCCTATTATTCCGGCGAACGCGGATGGCACTGCAAACTGGCAGACGGGCGATGGGTCTGGACCGTATCGCTTGGTCAGCTATGACCCGGGAATTGGTGCACGCCTAGAAAGGTTCGATGACTGGCACGGCGAAGGGGCTTATTTCGACGAAATCGAAATGATCGCGATTAACGATCCGAACGCCCGACAAACGGCACTTGTTTCCGGTGATGCCGATGCTTCGAGCCTGCTGGAGAACAGGACTTTGAACCTGTTGGCGCGCAACCCGAACATCGAAGTCGATAACGTACCGTCGGCATCTGCAATCACCATGCCCATGCATTGTGATGTCGCTCCGTTTGACAATCCGGATGTACGGATGGCGCTCAAGCTAGCAATCAACCGGGAAGAAATGGTTGAAAAGATCCAGTTCGGCGCGGCGACGGTCGGTAACGACTTCCACCATTCCTCGGCAATGCCTTATTACCCAACGGACATCCCTCAGCGGGAATATGATCCGGACAAGGCACGCGATCTTATCCGGGCAGCGGGCATGGAAGGGCATACCTTCCAGCTCAGTGCGGCTGAATCCGTTACAACGAGCGCGGTCGACATGTGCGTTCTGTATGCGGAACAGGCGGCGGCTGCGGGTATCAACATCGAGGTCGTGCGGGAACCGAATGACGGCTATTGGTCGGATGTTTGGCTGACGAAGCCGTGGTGCCTGGTTAGCTGGGGTGCGCGTCCGACGCCGGATGTCATGTACACCTTGGCGTATAAGGACGACGCACCGTGGAACGAGTCCCATTGGCAGAATGAGCGGTTTAACGAGCTCCTTCTGCAGGCCAAGGCGGAGCTGAACGACGACCGTCGCGCTGAGATGTATCGCGAAATGGCGATGATCGCCCGCGACGACGGCGGATCCGTGATCCCGTTCTTCCCGAACTTCGTCTATGGGCGCCAGAAAAACGTCCGTCACACCGGAGAGCTGGCTGCAAGCTGGATGATGGATGGAGCGCGAGCGAACCATCGTTGGTGGTTCGAGTAATCTGCCCAAACCCTGTTGCAACTAACATTGGGCTGACTGGGCCGGGAACTTGTTTCCCGGCCCATTTTTCAGGCCAACATCGCATGTTTATCAGCTCTTATTGACCGGGTGACGTACCGCTTGAGACCCTATGACGCTGATGCGATTTTGCGTAGAGAGTTTGAGTGAGTTGAGCAAACTTACTGAAAAAGTTAAACGCGCTTTGAACAGCTTTCGCCCAATATGGCGTGTTATCAGAGAAAACATCCAGAATATGGCGGACGTCAAAATCTAGGATCTCTCGGTAGCCAATATTTTCCAGTCCGCTGGCATTGCTGAGTAGCGAGCTTTGGATGCTTGCGTTGTCCCAGTCCTTTGCAGCTTCTTCTTCCGAATCCGCCCTAAAGCACCGCCCCAGAAGCTCTCAGTTTCTAGGTTCCCATAAAGGCGCTGGGATTCGTATGTTTTCTAAAAGTCCAGGCCACTTTCGCCTTCGCTATTGTGCGATCACGAAGTTGTCTTCGATCTCGCCAGCGCGGACCATATCGACAAGCCGCAACAATGTACGCTGGGAAATTGGGTCGCCGGCACCGACAATCGCGAGCCCCGATTTAGTTTTGCATGCCCGGGCCAGAACCATACCCGCCTGTAACTCATCAACTGGAATGCCTGGTTCAGCGCCTTTACGGCCTGCTCCATCGTCACCCTGTTTTTTGGGCGAAGAGAGAGTCGCAGCAATCACTTTGCGGTTTCCGTCCTTTCCGTGACGGTCCGGCGGCATGTGCTCATTAATGTACCGTACAAACTTTTGCTTAGCCGTTTCCAGGAATTCCGCAGGCTTCCCGACCTCCGCCACCCGACGATCCGGTGGTGAAAAGGGGCGGTTTAATCTGCGCCTTTCCGGGCCTACGTAGGTTTGGCCGCACACGAATGGCAAGTTGTCGTTTGCGAGAGCTTTAAGGCGACTGCCAAGAGCCATCGCGGAGACCGGCACGGCAAGAATTGCATTGATCCCGGAGGCCCGTGCTTTCTCGATGGACATCTCATCGGGAGCTTTTTCCAATAGAACGATTGGAATTCTGCGATTGGGTGAGTCCGATGCATTCCGTAAAACCGAAGCAAGGACAATCCCGGCCCCCTTGTCAGAGCCGCAAATCACCAAATCACAGTCATTAGAGCGAATGAACTCAATGGCTTCCACCGGGTTGGTGCACGTAAACACGTTGCCGACCCTAAAGTAATGCAGAAAATTTATGACGATCTGTTGAAGATTGCGAACCGGCTCCACGACCACAGCTCTTCTAAACGGTAACCGTTCCCGTTCCTTCGGCGGCATTTCTTACTCTCCCCCTTTAGCATCGGGAACGAGAAGCAGGACTTTTGTATCCGAAATGCGTTTCATGAGTGAAACGTAAGACTGTCCATCGACACTTACGCGACCATGAGAGCTGTCTGCGCTCGATGACAGTAAGGCCTGAACCGGATCAGGCAGCGCTTCGCTAGCGAGCATTCCAATCAAAGCCAGTATATCTGTTGCGCCACAAAGCGATGCCATGGGGCCGTTTACGCCGCTTACCTGACCAAGCACGTCCACTTCCACCACTGGAAACGGTAGAATCTGAATGAGAGCCTGCGATGCTTCGTTTTGCTCCGCCAGTCTTGTAAGCAACTCGGCGCGGAGTTGGTCATTCTCCTTCAATTCGTGGTACCCACGAAGAGCGGTTACTACGGATGCAAAGAGGCGTTCCGACGTAAGTTCCGACTTCGCCTTGTAGTCGTTGATATCATACGCCAGGACCACCTGACGTTCCGGCGCCTGGCCCGGCTGACCGGTCCTGAGGATAATGCGCGTCGTTTCGTTTGCTGCGGAATCGCGAAGCCAGCGTGCGAAATCCAGGCCTGCATGGTCGGTTTCCATGACGACATCGAGCAGAATAAGCGCGATATCGTCTTCGGTTTCCATAACCTGCTTCGCTTCCTGAGCGGAGTGCGCGCTCAGCATAGACACGCTTTTTCCCATGAAGCTGAAGTCATGCAGAGCCAGGCGGGTTACATTGTGAATGTCCGGCTCATCATCGACGATAAGCAGCTTCCAAGCGGGTGCCGCATCGCCGTCTGACAGGTCGTCATCATCATCCAGGAAGAAGTCATCATCGTCGTCGTTCATTTTTTCCTCCAGGCCTTAGCTTTCCGCTTCGTCAGATTGAGGCGCTTCGACCGGCAATTCAATTTCGAAGCAGGCACCGCCGCCATCGCGATCGCGGTATCGTACCCGTCCGCCCATTCGGTCCACAACGATCGAATGCAGGATGTTCAGCCCAAGGCCAGAACCGCCCGCGCCCCGCTTAGTCGTTACAAACGGATCGAAGATCTTCGCCTGAATTTCGCTTGGAACACCGACCCCATCGTCGGAATAGATAATCTCCACCCATCCCGGGCTTTTCGTTCGACATTCAAATTCGATATTGCCCGACGACCGACCCTCAAAACCATGAACAATCGAATTCTGAACCAGGTTTGTGAAGACTTGAGACAACTGGCCTGGAAACCCATCGATATCGATGCTTTCCTGGGCCGTAACCTGTACGGAGGCATTCGCCTCCTTAAGGGTGGGGCGAAGTGTTTTGATGACTTCGCGAATATATCCAACCAGCTCGAAGCGTCGGCGTGCGCCGGACGAACGGTCGACGGCAACTTCCTTGAAACTTCGGATCAGGTCGCTTGCCCGTTCGCTGTTGGCTTCGATCAGATCCGTTGCCTCTAGCGCGCGCTCAAAATAGCCGAATACATCGGACTTTCTTGCTTGCCCATTCGAAGCGAGAGCATGCAGCGACTTTGTCTGCGTCTGGAGGGCAGACGCTGCCGTTCGTATGATGCCCACGGGCGTATTAATTTCGTGCGCGATGCCGGCGACCATGGCACCCAGAGCCGCTAGCTTTTCAGATCGAACCAACTCTTCCCGCGCACTTTCTAACTTTTCGACGGTTTCCTGCAGTTCAAGCTTCTGCTTTTCGGATCGATCCAGGGTGTTTTTTAACTGCAGATCCATTCTGTCAGCGAGTCTTAGGGTTCGCTGGAACCGCTTTAGGAGCCACCGATAGGCTGCTACAGACTCTTCGGCGGCCGCGGTCGCGGCGGCGGGATCATTCCAGTCGACGGAATCGAGCGTTGCGCGGATCGCTTCCAGGCGATCCGCCTCTTCATCGAATTCCTTCCGTGCCGATCCATCGGAGGTGTTTGCCGGGTCGTTAGGCATCGGCGTCTCTCGTGCCTGTCTCAATTCGCTGTCGAAGTTCATTCAAGGCCCGCGATACAGTCGCTTCCGCCTGCAACAGCTGGTCTGCAGACATGTCCGATGTGTCCAATTTCAGGCTTAAGCCCTGTGCATTTATGCCGTCCGATCCGTCGATCGCTTCAACGACACCGCCGATACCTTCTATAGCGAATGCTTCAACCGGTCTGCGGATACCCTTGCAGCTAACCTGACCGCGCGGATCGCAGGAGAAACGATCCCCTAATAGTGACTTCGTCTCAGCGCTGATCAAAATGCCGCCGGGATCACATGCCTTTTCCAGGCGTGCGGCAAGGTTCACGGCACCTCCGATGATCGTGTAATCCAACCGATCCGGGCTGCCGAAATTTCCGACGTTGCAGAACCCGGTGTTGATGCCGATCCGCATCTGGAGTGAATGATTCAATCCGTATTCCGGCCAAATACGGTTTAACTCAATCATCTTCTCCTGCATCTCGAACGCCATCTCGACACAGGAAAGCGCATCTTGTTTCGTACCCTTGCTTTCCGGATCACCGAAGAAGAGCATCATTGCGTCGCCCATAAACTTATCGATGGTCGCACCGTGGCGCAGGGCGATTGTGCACATCTCCTCAAAATACCGATTAAGGATTAGCGTTAGCTCTTCCGGTTGGAGATCCTCCGCCATCTCAGTGAAATCCTTGATGTCGCTGAAGAAGATCGTGAGCTTCTTACGCTTTGTATCGATCTCGACTGTTTGTTGGCCGCTGAAAATCGACTGATAGACCTGTGGCGAGAGATACTTCGACAGCTTTACGGAAAGTCCTTCTAACTCTTGTGTTTTTTCCTCAAGAGATTTTGCGAGTTCGTTTAAATCAGACTCGTTCCGATCGCTCATGCGAACGAGACGTTTGAGCGTTCGGTACAGCTTTTCGTACTGCTTCAGGAGGTCGGAAAAAGCGCTTTTGGCCGTAGGTGCTTCAAACGTGTTTGCGGACAGCGCTTGTTTTGCCGACGCAATGACACGCGCTTCTTTTTCAAAAAGGTCGAACCCCATAAACCGGCACGCCCGTCGTTCTACGAAATCGGAATTTCTTCGAGCTTGAACGATGCGTTCTCGAGATCTTCGGAGAACTCTTCACCGAGCTCCTGCATGTTGTCGTCGTCTTCTTCGTACTTCCATACAATGCTGACATCGTTGTTTTCAGCGCATTCGTCGAGCATCTCGAATAGACGCATCATGACTTTCGCGGTCGAACTGTTGAAGTAGATGAGTTCGAAAGAAAAGGTGACGGACTGACCTTCCAGGCTATCGAAGTGCGCCTCGAGATTTCCGATCAACTCGCCGTAGAACGCTGTTACGTCTTCGGGATACGACTCACCGGAAATCGCGAACTTGTTCGCGCTGAACTCGAAAGCCACTTTTGGGGCACGCTCTGTCCCCTCAATCAAAATGTCGTCCATAAACTACTCCTAACCTTGGATCATTTGTTTGCGTCGCGCTGCGTCACATATTCGCGCGAACGGCAAAAAAGCTGTGGTTCTCGTCAATCTGCCGAAAGTCGAACTCGAAACCGTCATCCGTTCTTCGGGCGATCTCGATAAATCCGACTCCGGCGCCTTTGCTCGTGGCTGGTGTTGGTCCCTTTAGGGTCATTTTGTAGAGCTTGTGAAGTTCATCACGGTCTAGGTTCACGATCTCGGACAGTCCCGTTGAAAGACGCGACACATCCTTATTTTCAATTAGATTACCGCAGCTAACGAAATAGCCGTTTGGTCCCTTCCCAACCGTGATCACGCCATAGCGTAGATCGATCATCTTCTCCGGATCTGGACGAACGTTCTTTTCGGCTGAGTATCGGATAACGTTCTGCACCAGTTCGACGAAAATGGAAAATAACCCGCGTACCGTTTTCCGGTCGGCATCTTCGACTTCGAGCTTTTGGCGCACGGCACCGGACAATCCGGAAAGTATGGATTCGGTCATATACCCGCTGAAGCAGAACATGACGCCCTTGTCGTGCATCATACCGCGAATGTCCGCCAGATCTTTCGCCAGGCCTGTTTCGATCGCTTCTGTCATCACGTGACCTCCAAAATTCCCTAACCCTCGACCCTATCGCCAACTCACGCGTTTACGCCATCGTTTTCAACAAATTTCGCGGACATCTCTTGGGCGATTACTATCAACCCCTCGGTGTCGACGGCGTCTACTTGAGATGGGTCCAAATACTCGTCGGCATATTTCTGGTGCACGCCGCTTTGTAAAAAGAGTTCAAACAGTTCCGGATCGATGTGTCGATCCTTGCACATGAACCCCATGATTTTCAGTGCTTCGCTCAGTGTCTTAGCCTTTTTATAAGGACGGTCAGATGCCGTCAGAGCTTCGAACACATCGGCGATTGCCATAACCCGCGCAGGAACGGAAAGCTCGTCTCGCATCAGTTTCTTAGGGTAGCCGGTCCCGATCATCGTCTCATGATGCGTCCCTGCATATTCGGGAATTCGGCGCATATGTTTCGGCAGGGGCAAGTTTTCCAGCATCACGATGGTCTGCACAATGTGGTCGTTGATCTTAAAGCGTTCTTCATCCGTGAGTGTTCCACGGGCAATCGAGAGATTGTATAGCTCACCGTCGTTTCTCTCATTGTCCGGGACGTTCACTTTAAATCCACGCGCTGCGTAGTGCGCCGCGGTGCCGGGTTCACGCGGAGTCCGATGAAGTTCCTTATCGGCAAGCAACGTTTCTTCGGTCGGCAAAGTTTCAACTGGCGTTGAGGCCATACGTCTGAGCTCTTCTCCGGATAAGCCGAGGCGATCGTCAAAATGGCGCGTCCAACGTGCCGCGCCGATTTCGTTCAGTTTGGAGATCGCTGCGTCGTTTAGAAACTCACCACCGATATTCGTGTCGGCAACAAATGAAAATTTCTCCCGAAGTGGAGCTAAAATTTCCTCCCGCTCTGCTTCGCTAAGCCCTGTGCCACCCAAACTCTCCAAGCGCTGCGTTAGGCGTTCGATTTCTTGGTCGCGCAACAGAACTTCGAAACGTGTGCGCACCTCATGGATTCGGTTGTAAATGGTCTCGAGCTTCGTTGCTTTGTCTACGACGAATTCCGGAGTTGTTACCTTTCCGCAATCGTGCAGCCAGGCGCCGATCCGGAACTCACGCCATTCATCTTCGCTGTGAAAGGCGAAATTGGCGAAGGGGCCTTCAGTTGAATCGTGGGCTTCGCGCACCAACATCATCGCAATTTCAGGAACCCGATTACAATGCCCGCCGGTATAGGGGGACTTGGCGTCAATCGCGCCTGCAATCAGCTCGATGAACGAATCCATTAGGTTGCGTTGCGCCGTCAGGAGCTTTTGGTTGTCGATCGTCACAGCGCCAAGAGCCGCGAGCGCTTCGACAAACCCTTGCAGTTCATCGTCGAAGGGGACGACGTCTCCGGTTTCGGGATCCGTGGCGTTGATCAACTGGAGGGCGCCTAGAACATCGCCCCCCCTTGGGATCAAAGGAACCGTAAGGAAAGAGGTCGACCGATACCCGTTTGCTTCGTCAAACCGCTTGGTTCCCGAAAAGTCGTAATCGGCCGAGTCATAGGCATCTTGGATATTGATCGTTTCGCGGCAATTGACTGAGTAGCTGACAACGTTCTTCAGGTTCGGTTGGTCGCCATCGTCCGAATAAAGTGCCACATTTGGAATTGGAATTGGTGTCTCTGGAGAATCGACAAGGCTTGTACCGAGCGTTCTGTTGTAAAGGATTTTGAAACGCAGTTCGCGCTCGTCGTCTGTTGTTAAGTAGAATGTCGCCCCATCCGCGTTGGTAAGTTCAAGGGCGCCCTCCAGGACCAGGCTGAGAAGTCTTGCTTCATCCCGTTCCCCCGCCATAGCAATCCCCAACTCGACAAGCTTGGCGAGCTTCGTCCGCTCCATTTTCAAATCAGCCGTTCTTGCCGCTACTTCGATTTCCAGGCGGTCAGCGTGACTGGCAAGCTCCTCATGGGCCTTTTCCAGCTCCTCCTGCTGCTTCTTAATGCGCGCGGACGCATCGCGAAGGCGCAAGTCCGTCCGATCGCTTACGCGGACGAGCTTATCCGCCCGTTTTAGAACTTTGACGTAGGATTTCTGGGCGTCTTGAAGCGTCGCTCGAAGAGTCTCAATATCGGTGGTTGGGTCAGCCAGAATCTCATCGCATAGTTCGACGATATCCCAGTCCTTCTGGAACGGCTCTAAGGACATGCCACCTCCTTGGCTCAATCAATCCGCGAATACTAAATTGAGGAATTGATACAAAACAATTCAATAATACTGTTGGTTAAGATACCGTTTCGATCCTGGCTGAAAGATAGCCATGAAATAATTGAGAAAAAAGAAATAGTACTGAGCGCTGTGGAGTATGAGAGATTTTCATAGGAAGGCGGTGAAATTTTTTGCGATTGCTATTGCAAAGGCGATTTTTCCACTCTTCCTTTTTCTACTTACTTGGGTACCGCAATCATCGGCACAGCAGGAAATTTCGGTCGCATACTGCTCTGATTGTATTCCGTTTCAATACACAAATCAGCAGGGTAACCCAGCCGGCACCGTCATTGAATTTTGGGAGCTGTGGTCCGAGGAAACCGGTGTCTCAATAGAATTTATTGCAGCTCCCTGGGCCGAAACGCTTCGATTGGTTGATGAAGGAGAAGCGGACGCGCATGCCGGACTTTTCTTCAACGATGAAAGAGACAGATACCTGGATTATGGCTCTGTCCTTCAAAGCACGAACTCACAGGTATTTTTTCACGAAGAGCTTCCAACCATCCAGAGCATTAATGAACTCGCGGCCTATCGGGTCGGTGTCCTGTCGGGAGACTTCATCGAAGGTTTCTTGAACGACGCCGCGCCAGACGCGGCTCTGGTTGGGATGCAGAGTTATGGCGAAATTCTCGACGCGCTCAATGACCGCCGCCTTCGGGCTTTCGCTGCCGATACGGAGACCGCTCTTTACTACTTGCGGGAACACGGGTTGGAGGACCAGTTTCCGCTGACGTCCAGCCTGCTTCTTTATCAAGATGAATGGCGCGTCGCGGTAGGGGAAGGAAAGACGGAGCTACTCTCGGTCATTGACGCTGGCTTTGCGCGGATTGACCCTGAGGAACAGCACAGAATTCGGCAATCCACAGCGCCGGACGTCGAAAGCGATTCATTAGGCGGCCTTCTAACGGCAGCCGAAAGACGCTGGCTTGCGGAACACCGTACGCTCCGGATGGGGGTGGATCCAGCTTGGCCGCCGATCGACTATCTCGACGAAAACGGCATCCATCTTGGGTTTTCCGCGGATGTGATCCGACTGTTGGGGCAGCGTCTCGATCTGTCGATCGAAACGGTCCCAAACCGGACTTGGCCGGAGGTTCTCGAAGGGGTCGAAGAGCGGTCGATCGATATCATCTCGATTTGCGCCGACACTGCCGAGAGACGAAGTTACCTCCGCTTCACGCGTCCGGTTCTGTCCATCCCGTGGGTCATCGTTACCCAGAACGGCTTCCGGCCCATCCGAGATCTCAGGGACCTGATCGAGTCCCGGATTGCCATGTCAGAAGGACACGCCGTAGTCGATATGGCCCGCGCGGAAGTGCCGGGCCTGCAAATTCAAGAAATTCCGTCTCCATTAGAGGGCCTGCGACTGGTCGAGTCCGGCGGTGCGGATGCGTATGTCGGAAATCTTGGCGTCGTGGCGCAGCTCATGCGGGAGAACGCCCTGGACGGTCTGCGAATTGCTGCAGAGACCGGACTGCCTAATCAGCAGCTTAGTATTTGTGTGCGTTCTGATTGGCCGGAACTCGTACAAATTCTGAATAAGGCGATCGCCAACCTGCCGCCGGATACGCTTCGCACGATCCGTAACCGTTGGATACCGTTTACCCTGAATGACATCATTGTCCCCCGCGAAGAACACTTGCCGTCCAATCTTTGGCTTGTTGGCGGCGCCATCCTGATCGGACTGATCGTGCTCGTCACTGCCGCGCGGCTTTGGATGAAGTCCGGCGATGGGAGCAATCTGGTCCTGCACTTTGGTTCCGGGCGCTTCAGGGCAATGGTTTTAGCCATCCTTGTGCTGTTCATTGCCCTTTCGTTTCTATTGGGCTGGTTCGCACTGCAGCACAGCAAAAATGCCATCTCGGCTACCGTACAGAACAATATACAGACGATTTTGAACACGACCGTGGAACGCCTTAGAGAGTGGTCTGCCTACAGGACCCTCTTACTGGAAGACTTCTCTCGCGATCCCGGGCTGCGTGCGATGACAGAAGAACTGCTTCGCGTAAGACCGGATGCGGAGTCGCTCCTAACCTCGCGGGCGCTGGGTGAAACGCGCCGGTATTTTCAGCTGAAAGCAGACAGCTTCGGCAGTCTGGGTTTCTTCATTATCGACAGAGACGGAATCAGTATTGGTTCGGCCCGCGACAGCAACATCGGAACAACCAATTTGATCGCCTCGCAGCGACCGGAACTGCTCCAACGCGTGTTCGAGGGAGATACGGTTTTCATACCCCCTATTGAATCCGACGTGGGACCAACGGGAGCCGATTCCGGGTCTTCTACTGCCACCATGTTTTTTGCAGCGCCGATCCGGAATCGGGAGGGCGAGGTCGTCGCTGCGCTGGCCCAACGGATCGATCCTGGGGACGACTTTACTCGGGTGCTTCAATTCGGGCGAATTGGGGAAAGCGGCGAAAGTTACGCTTTTGATCGGCAGGGATTGCTGTTGTCTGAAAGTCGGTTCAACGAGACTTTGCGTGATATTGGTCTTATCGGCGCAGACCAAAGCAGCATGCTGAATGTTCAGATCCGGGATCCCGGTGGAAGTCTGGTCGACGGGCATCAGCCGGAACTAGCGCTCACAGACCGACCGTTGACGCGAATGGCTACCTTCGCAACCCGAAACCAACCCGGGTTCGACATGGTCGGATATCGTGATTACCGGGGTGTCCAAGTCCTAGGTGCTTGGACCTGGGACCGCGATCTTGATCTCGGAATCGCTACGGAAATCGATCTGTCCGAGGCGATGAGCTCGTACTACACCGTCCGTGCAACGACCTTCGGAGTCCTAGGGATCACACTTTTATTCTCGGTTGGTGCGGTCGTTTTCATGCTCGTCCTCGGCGAGCGCGCGAATGTCGCTTTACGAGCGGCAAAGGACAATCTTGAGCAGCGGGTCGCGGATCGGACCCGCGAAGTGATCGAAAGTCAGGAACGCATTCAGTCCTTGATTGAACTAAGCCCGTTCGGTTTCGCGCTGGTTCGAAACGACGGCAGCGTTTCGATCACAAACCCCGCCTACAGAGACATGGTCGGCAGCAGCGATGATGCCGTACCGGTTGGACCGCTTTCGCTCCTCGCCGAACAGTCCCTCAGAAAGGAAGTGTTGAGCGACTTGATGGAAGATTCGGTCCTGAATCCGATTGAGACCGAATTCAAGCGGGACGATGGCAGTCTGTTTTGGGGGTCACTGACAGGGCGTCTTATCGATTACGGCGGGACGCCGGCGATCATGTTCTTCCTGCGGGATGTTACCGTACGCAAGGATGCGGAACTGAAGCTGGTTCAACAGGAAAAGCAGACGAGTGCCGTCCTGCAGAGCATGTCCGAAGGGCTGTTCGTTCTGAGCAGCGACGGAATTTATGAACTTCTAAACGAGAAATACTTAACCTTCTTGTCAGACCTGGGCAGTCCACCGGATCTTGCCGTGGTTGGCCAGCCGATCATGCCCGTTTTGCGAGACGCAGCGCGCCGTGGATTATACGGCGAAGGAGACGCAGACACTCTGGCGGTGCAAAGGCTCAACGGTTTGTTGTCGGACGACTCCGTGAACGTGGAATTCGAAACACAAGCAGGTCGGTGGTACGAACTTCGCAAAGTCGCCCGCGAAGGCGGTGGGTCGATCGTTGTCTCCAGCGATATTACAGAGCGTGTGCAGTCCCAGATTGAGATATCGCGGAAAAGTGCACAGCTCGGTTCGGTGCTCAGTTCCATGTCGGGCGGTCTGTTTGTCGTGGACAAGGACGGTGTCCTTGAGCTGATGAACGAAAACCACCTTCAATTTGTTGAAGACCTCGGGACACCGCGTGAGCTTTGCGTGATCGGCGGCCCGATCCTTCCCGTTCTGACTGACATCGCAAAACGGGGATATTACGGTCCTGGAGATCCTGAGCAGCTGGCAAAAGTTCGCCTTGAGGGTCTGCTCTCCGATCAACCGAGCACACTGGAACTAAAGACCGAAATTGGCCGATGGTACGAGCTCCGCAAGGTTCACCGCGACGGCGGCGGCGCGATCACGCTCTCCACAGACATTACGGAGCGGGTCGAATCCCAAAACGAAATTACACAAAAAGGTGCGCAGCTTAGTTCCACCCTGAGCTCCATGTCCGATGGGATTTTCGTTATGGATCAGGACGGCAATCTGGAAATGATTAACGAGAAATACCTGAATTTCATTCGGGATCTCGGCACACCGACTGAGCTCGCTGCAATTGGGAACCCGATCTACCCGCTTCTATTGGACGCCGCAGAACAGGGATACTATGGCGAAGGCGACCCTACAGCCCTGGCCCAGTCCCGCCTTGCGAACCTCTTCTCCGATGCATCGGTGAACATCGAACTGGAGACCGGTGCCGGTACTTGGTACGAGCTTCGGAAAGTTCCCAGAGAGGAAGGCGGCGCGATTATCGTCTCCAGCGATATTACCGAACGCGTATTGAACCAACGGGAAATCGAAGACGCGTTTGGCGTCATCAACGACAGCATAGAATACGCAAGCCGTATCCAAAGATCGGTTCTGCCCGGCGACTACTTGCTTCAGTCGATTGCGGAGGATTCGTTTATCGCATGGGAGCCCCGTGATCGCGTAGGCGGGGATTTCTATCATTTCGCCATGTGGGGCAATGGCATGGTGGTGATTGTCGGGGACTGTACTGGACATGGTGTTCCCGGGGCCTTCATGACCCTGATCGCATCGTCGGCCATAGACCGGGCCCTAACCGAGGTGCCGCCCGGTCAGGCTGGATATGCCTTGTCGCGCATCCATCAGCTCGTCCAGTTGAAACTTGGTCAGCACGGCTTGTCCAGCGAATCCGATGATGGTTTAGAGCTCGGCCTGTGCTTCATAGATCTTGATTTTGGCCATCTTCTCTATGCCGGTGCACGGTTTTCCCTGTTCAAAGTATTGGACGGCGCAGTCGACGAGATAAAAGGAGACAAACGGGGCGTTGGCTACCGAGAGGTGGAACACACTTTCAGATTCGGTCAAACGGAGGTGCCGTTGGATGAGAGGGCGACATTCTATCTAACGACCGATGGTGTCATTGATCAGGTCGGCGGTGAACGGCGGCGGTCCTTCGGAAAGAAACGTTTCAAGCAGTTACTGCTGGACCTTCAAGATGCGCCTTTGGAAGGACAAGGTGCGACAATCGTCGAAACGCTAAACGAATTCGCCGGTGAGGAGAGCCGTCGCGACGATGTCTGCGTGATTGGGTTCCGGCCCAGCACCAGTTGATCCCTTTTGGGTTTGTTTCGGCCCTCGGGGCATCGGCACCTGCTGATCCCCTGGTGCCTTTTCGAGATTCGCCCTGGGCGGTTCACGCGTGTTGATCGCGGTAACACAAATGTTACCGTAGTGTTTTGAGAAGTTCGTTCGGGCAGAACTGCCGCGAAATTCAGTGGAGAGGCGACATCATTATTAAATCCAAAATACTGTTGAAGTTGCTCTCTGTGTTTCTGCCATTGGTGGTCGTTGCGGAACTTGCATATTTCGCGGTTCAAGCACGCTTTGAGTATGTTGATCAGCGCAGCGACCTAATTTCCCGCACCGAAACGCTCGCGCAAATCCAAAGCGTCGTGTTGGGTGGCCCGCTTTGGGAGTTTGACTTCGCGGAACTTGAGGCCGCCGTTGGTGAGATTGCTTCTCTACCCTTCGTGCGCGGCGTAGTGGTCCGAGACGAAATCAATGATATCGTTACGTCTTCCGGTGATTTGGACGGCGACTCCGTTGGCCCCGATTTCAGGATTCTCGAGCAGATTTTTCATGAAGACGCGGGCATGGAGAGCGCCCTCGGATCCATTGAAATCATCATCAATGAAGAGCTGCTGATTCAGTCCTCCATCGATGGAATCATAACCGACATGATCGGTCTCTCGATCCTTCTGATCGTGTTGATCGGCGCAGCTTTCGTTGCAGTCCGTCTTTTCGTCAGCCGGCCCCTCGAACAGTTTCGCGTGGCGATCGAAGGCGCCAGAACCGGGCAGGTCACTTCCGTGAAGTGGCGGACTTCGGACGAGTTCGGCGATGTCGCACGGGCTTTCGACAATCTGCAAATACAGCGTGCCGAGGCCGCACTCCGTTTCCATCAGATGTCGAAGGTTTTCCGAGACGGAACCGATCCGATGATCATCGAAGACTTGGACGGAACCGTCATCGATATGAACCGGATCGCGGAACAGGCCTATGGCTGGTCGCGGGAAGAACTGATCGGTCAGCCAATCAAGACGATTGTCCCAAAGGAACGTTACGGGCAGGCCGGTGACCTGTTGGAACGCTGTAAGAATGGAGAAGAGGTCCGCGATATCGAGGGACTGCGCGTCAACAAGGACGGCACAATCGTCGATGTCTTGCTGACCCTCTCTCTCCTAAAAGACGATTCAGGGAACCCGGAGAGCGTCGTATCAATTGCATCCGATATATCCGCCCTCAAAGCTGCGGAACGGCAGCTGCGCGATCACCAGGAAAACCTGGAACGGGATATCGAACAACGGACAGCTGAACTCCGCGAGCGGGAAAACAGGTTCCGCAGCATCTTCGAAGCCAGCGCTGCCGGCATGGCGTTGCTCGACATGCAGGGCCGATACACTCAGGTAAACGACAGGTTCTGCGCAATCCTTGGCTACAGCCAAGAAGAGATGCTGACTATGACCTGGCGTGATGTCACCTATCCTGAGGATATCGCGAAAGTCGAGGCATTGGACGCCGAAGTGAGCCGCGGTGAGAGGACAAGCTTCGTGGCTGAACGGCGGATGCTGCGCAAAGACGGCACGCTTATTTGGACCAACCTCTCTTCGGCGCAGTTGTTCGATGACAAGGGTGATCCCGTCAACATCTTCAGCTTTGTTCAAGACATCACGGACTTGAAACTGGCGGAGCAGGCTGTTCGGGAAAACGAGAGAAATCTGAACCTCATTCTTGAATCCAGCACCGTCGGTGTCGGGGTATTGGATCAAGACACCGGGGAGAGGATTTTTGCCAATCCTCAGCTGCTGAAGATGTTCGGTGCGGAAAGCGAAGAAGAGCTCTTCTCCGTCGACATGGGCATGACCTATGTGAACCTCATGGATTGGGAAGACTTCCAGGAAGTCGTCAAGATGGGTGAGCCGATCCGTAATCTCGAGGTAATGCGCCGCAGGATTGATGGAGAAAAGATCTGGGTTCTGCAGAGCATGCAGCCCATCGGCAAATTCATGAAGCGGAATGCCTGCGTGATATGGCTCGTCGATATCACAGATCAGAAAGCCGTCGAGATCGAGATGGCGAATCAAAAGGAAATCCTGGATATCGCTCTCGATAATATGGATCAGGGCCTGACCATGTATGACGAGGACTTAAACCTCGCCATGCGCAACGATCGGCTTTTGTCCCTAATGGACCTGCCGTCCGAGGTCGTCGAAGTTGGTTCGCATATCTCCAGAGTGTTTCGCTACAACGCGGAACGGGGGGAATATGGGGATGGGGATATCGACCAGATCGTCGCCGAGAAGGTCGCGCTTTCGGGTTCCATGGAACCCCATCGGTTTCATCGCGAGATAGGCAACGGTCGAACGATCGAAATCAAAGGACAGCCGGTCCCAACCGGTGGGTTTGTTACGACCTATACCGACATCACCGAGATTCTAGAGGCTCAACGGGGCGCGAAACTACTTCAAGAGGCGTTGGACAGCTTCTCCGATATGATCATCCTCTACGACAAAGAAGAGAGGGTCATCTTCACGAACGACCGGTATCACGAGATTTACCCGAATGCGCCGGACAAATCGTCCATACGATCTTACACAATGGAGTCCTTGCTGAGGCGTTCCCTTGACGCGGGCCAAATCAGCGCACCATTGGCTTTGCACAATCCGGAAGCGTGGTTGCGGCAGTCCCTCGAGGCCAGAAGGAGCCCCGAAGGCGGCATCGGCGAGACGACGCACAGCAATGGCAAGACCTACATTTTCCGCTACGGCCGGACGACCGAAGGCGGCATGATCCTGATGCAGACGGACATCACGGATCGCAAACGGATGGAGGAGGAGATCCGGCGCGGTGCGGAAACACTGCAGACGACGATCGACAATATTCCTTCGGGCGTTTTGATGTGCGGTTCGGATGGCAAGGTCCGACTTTACAACGAACTGTTCTGTACCTTGATGAGCTATCCGGAAGGTCTGATCCACGAAGGGTCGGACGTCACCGACGCTTGGCGTTTTCACTACAGGCGTGGCGATTTCGAGACCGATCTCGAAGAGGATGCTCATATAGAGAGCATGCTGACGATCTTCGATAGCACAGAGCCGGTCTATTACGAACGGCGGCTGGCGACCGGAATGATCCTGGATATGCGTTTTTCACCGCTCCCGGACGGCGGCGGCGTTTGGAGTATTTCCGACGTGACGAAACGCGAAGAACTCCTTCGCGCGCTTACGGAAAGCGAAGAGCGTCTTAGGAACATCCTGGAGAGCAGCCCGATCGCGGTTGCCATCTCTCGTGATGATGAGTCCGACGATGACGGCCTAATTGAGTTTTCAAACGCACGGTTTCGCTCAATCCTTGAGCTTGATGAATCGGAAATTGGAGAAGCCAAGACAAGTGACTTCTTTCATCAGAGCATCGATCGCGACGAACATGAAAAGCTGTTGGGCGAAGGGCGCTCCCTCTTTGATTTAGAAGCCACCTGGGTCAGCCGAAGCGGGCAAGAGATTTCCACGCTCATGTCGCTCAACCCAATGCTCTATAATGACCGAAAGTCCGCGCTTATTTGGATATACGATATCTCGGATTTAAAGCGCGCTCAGGAAGAGGTTGCAGAAAAGGAAGCCTTGCTGCGTCTCGCCATGGAGAACATGCCGGGCGCCATGCAGCTTGTGGATGAAGACCTGAATATCCTTTCGATCAACCAGAAATACATCGAATTCTATGGCGACCCAGATGGCTTGCTTAAACCGGGCAATTCCATGGAGACTGTATTGAAGTCGGAGATCGACCGAGGCCTATTGGTAGGAGAAGGCACGCCGGAGGAAATTCTCCGGGAGCGACTTTCTTCCTATAAGGATGATAACGCGCGGGATTTCGAAGATCGCGCTGCAGACGGTCGGTACCTGCAGCTAACGCGTAGTTCCACGCCGGAAGGGTATACCGTTTCGGTCGCAGTCGATGTGACCGAACGGAAGGAAGCCGAACGTGTCATTGCCAGCGCAATGGCCCTGATCAATGAGAGCATCCAATATGCGAGCCGGATACAGCAAGCGATGCTGCCAGCTAAAAGTGCGCTCGATCGGATCTTCTCCGATCACTGCATGATCTGGCGTCCGAAAGAAGGGGTTGGTGGTGACATTGTCTTGCTGAGGGAAACCGGCCCTGGCCCGCTTCTATGTGTCATTGATTGCACCGGCCACGGCGTCCCTGGCGGTTTCATGACGGTTGTTGTGGCTTCTGCCTTCGACCGTGCGCTCACAGAAAATAAGAACGCACCTCCTGCTGCTATTCTCCGCCGCGTGAATCAACTCGTGAAATCGGTACTTGGCCAGGATAGGGAAGGCGGCGAATCCGATGATGGTTTCGAATGTGCGTTGTGCCTATTGGATCGCAGTCTCAACGAGTTGATTTTTGCTGGGGCGCGATTTGAACTCTGGGAGTTCGATCCAGAGGGCGAGGTGGTGGTTTATCCCGGAGATAAAACCGGCGTCGGTTACAGAGGCACGCCGAATACTCTTGTGGTCCAGGAACATCATATCCCGATGGATGCAGGCGGGCGGTTCTTCATTACAAGCGACGGTATGATTGATCAGGTCGGTGGCGAGCGGGGTCGAAGCCTCGGCAAACGACGCCTAAAAGAGATGCTTCAACGAAATGCAGCGCTGAAGCTATCTGATCTGCGCGAACCACTGCTTCAGCAGTTCGACGACTATAGAGGTGAGCAGGAGCAGCGAGATGATCTGTCTCTTGTCGGGTTTGAACTATAGCCCTTCGCCTTCTCCTGCAGGAGCGACGAGCGTTTCCGACTTTAGATTTAGCCGTAGTTTCCTTTAACGCGTTCCTTGGTTGGATCGAAGTGAGGGAACGGCACAATAGTGGCTTTCAAGCGTTTCTGCTGACCGTCCAGCTGGCCAATTTCAATCTCTGTCCCAGGTTCCGCATGCGTGACGCCGACCCGTGCCAACGCGATCACTTTGCCCAGATAGGGTG
>Ga0207422_1002108_pt1 | contig 29661 bp, 32 predicted proteins | sample MarCyaLeptolynsp_FD_187757 | JGI IMG/M metagenome (GOLD analysis project Ga0207422, IMG submission 187757) | Marine cyanobacterial communities from Panama - species 1 Leptolyngbya sp. (SPAdes) | ecosystem: Environmental > Aquatic > Marine > Unclassified | place: Panama: Panama City | collected... | reverse complement strand
CGGGTTCGACCCGGACGGAGAAGCGGGAGATCAGGGCGGATAGCCGGTCGATGCGGGACATTTCGGAATTTCTGTCTGGTTATTCGGATTTTCTTGATCGTGCCGTCGGCTACCGTCCACGTCAACGCAAACCCCAACGATGGAGCACGCCATGCTTATGCCACGCCAGAAGACCCCGGATCTCAAGGTCGCCACCCTGGATCACGGAGAGTTCGATCTGGCTTCCGAGACGTCCGAGCGGGGAACGGTCGTCTGCTTCTACCGAGGCCTGCACTGCCCGATCTGCGCGAACTACCTCAAGGAGTTGGACAAGCGCGTGCCGGAGTTCGCCGAGCGCGGGGTCGGTGTGATCGCGATCAGTTCCGACGGGGAAGACCGCACGCGGGAGATGGCGGCCAGGGTCGACGCCAAGAACCTGCGGTTCGGCCACGGTCTCGAGCTTTCGAAGGCGCGGGAATGGGGACTCTACATTTCGACCTCGCGCGGCAAGACCTCGATCGGCATTGAGGAGCCAGCGCTGTTCTCCGAGCCGGGCCTGTTCATGGTGACCCCGACCCAGTCGCTGTATTACGGCTCGGTCCAGACCATGCCCTTCGTCCGTCCGCACTTCTCGGAGCTTGTGGCCGCCCTCGATTTCGCGATCAAGAACGACTATCCGGCGCGTGGTGAGTACGCCGGCGCCGTCTGATCGGCCTCGCCGCGGCGGCCGCGCCGTTCGGCGGCCGCCGCGGCACTGGCATCCGGGCGGGAGCGGCACATATACCGGTGGCGGATCGCCAGGTCCGTAAGCTCTCACCGATCGAGGCGGATGGTTCCATGAGGCTCACCCGACGCCAGTTCGCGTCAGGCGCCGGGGCGGCGCTCGCCACACCCTTCACGGTGACCACGATCGCGGCCGCCCAGTCGCCTGGCCGCGCCATCGGCGACCAGGCGCGCGCGTTTCCGCGCCTGCATTCGGTCCTGGTCCAGCGCGGCGATGACGTGATCTTCGCGGAGGCGTTGCGCGGGCCGGGGCTCGATCGGGCCGCGAACATCAAATCCTGCTCGAAAAGCATCGTTGCCCTGCTGCTCGGCATCGCCATCGACCGCGGAGAGATACCGGGCGTGCAGGCCCGCCTCGCCGATGTGGCGCCCCAGCTCATCCCCGATGGCGTCGATGCGGGGGTGGCTGAGATCACGGTGCAGGACCTGGTGACGATGCGCGCCGGGCTCGGGACGACATCCGGCCGGGAGTATGGCGCCTGGGTCCGGTCCGGGAACTGGGTCGATGCAGCGTTGCGCCGAACGATGGTTGGCGAGCCGGGCGGGCGGATGATCTACTCCACCGGGTCGAGCCATATCCTGGGGGCCGTGCTCACCGTGGCGACGGGCGAGAGCCTGTTGGCGCAGGCCCGGACTCGGCTGGGCCGCCCGTTGCGGATCGACATCCCGTCCTGGACCCGCGATCCCCAGGGCTTCTACCTCGGCGGCAACCAGATGGCCCTGACACCGCGGGCGATGCTGCGCGTCGCGGTCCTGATGCGCGACCGCGGGATGTTCGACGGCAGCCGGGTCGTCTCGCGGGACTGGGTGGAGGCATCGGCGCAGCCGCGTACCCGGTCGCCCTGGTCGGGGCTGGGATACGGATACGGGTGGTTTCTCTCCGAGACCGGATATCTGATCGCCCGGGGCTATGGTGGGCAGGTGATCGCGGCCAATCCCGAGCGGGGGCTGGCCGTGGCGATCACCTCGGACCCCGGCCAGCCGGCACGGTCCCGCGGGTATTTCGGGGATCTGATGCGGTTCCTCGACGGCCCGATCCTGAACGCCTGACGAGACGTCGAGGAACCGAGCGGTATCCTCAGCCGGACAGCAACCGCGCGAGCTGACCCCGTCCGCGTGGCAAGGCGCCCATGCCGCCTGCCAGTCCGGCGGCGAGTGACGTGAGGACGCCGAGCGCCAGCGGAAGCGCGATCGCTGCCGTGCCCGGCACCCAGTCGACCCGAAGCGCGCCGTCGGCGATCCACCAGCTGCCGAGCAGTCCGGCCGTGCCGCCGACGACGGCGGCGACCGTGCCGGTGGCGGCAGTCTCGCACAGGCGGGCCAGCGCGATCTCGCGGCGGGTCGCGCCGACGACCGAGAGGGCGACCGCCTCGCGCCGGCGCGCATCCACATCGGCGGACACGGTCGCGGCGAGGGAGAGCGACCCGGCCAGCAACAGGATGGCGGCGATCAGCAGCGTGCCCAGGATGGCGCCCTCCACGACCTCGGTCGCGTCGCGCACGAGCCGGCGGACGTCGATGACCGTGACATTGGGGGCGGTGCTTGCCAGGTCGGCCATGAAGCCGTTCAGGGCGTCGGCGTCCCGCCCCTGCAGCGAGACGATCCAGCCGTGCGGCGCGTCGCGGAACGGGTTGGGCGAGGCGACGACGAGGAACTCGGGCCGCATGGTGCGGTGGTATTCCTTGCGGATGTTCGCCACCTCCGAGGTGAACACCCTGCCGAGCACGCTGTAGGTGAGCTGGTCGCCGGGCTTCAGGTCGAACGCCTGCATGACGTCCTCCTCGGCCGAGACCAGGGGTGGGCCGTCGTAATCCGCCGGCCACCAGTCGCCGGCCACGAGCTCGGCCCCGGTCGGCTCGGCGGTCCAGGAGAAACTGCGGTCGCCGTCGATCACCCAGTCCTTGTCGGGGTTGACGAGGGCTTCCTCCACCGGCCGGCCGTTCACCTTGAGCAGTCTGGTGCGCATGAACGGCGTCGCCTGGAGCCCGCCCAAGGCCGGGTTCTCCGCGACGCTGTCGCGGATCCAAGCAACCTGGGGCGCCTGCACGTCGAGCAGCACGAGGTCCGGCGCCTTTTCCGGGATCTGGGTCGCGAAGGCCGCCTGCAGGGAGTGCTGAACCGCGACCACGCCGGTGATGCCGGCGACGCCGATGCCCAGCGCCACCGTGCGCAGCATCACGGCCCGCGAGGACTCGAAGCCCTGTTTGACGGCGAGCGACAGGAAGCCGGCCGACCGCACCCGGCGGACGGCACGCGCGATCAGCGACCCGAACAGGGCGAGGAGAACGGCCGCACCGCCCAACCCGACCGCGGCGGCGGCGGCCATGATGGGGTTGGGAAGACTGACGATCGCCAGCGCGATGGCGCCGGTCACCAGCGTGCCGGCGATCAGCAGGTCGCGCCGCGTCGGGGCGGCGCCGGCATCGTCTCCCCGCATCGCCTTGAGCGGCGCCAGCCGGGAGATGCCCGACAGCCCGGCGACCAGCGCGCCGGCGAGGCCGAGCGCAAGCGTCACCGCGACCAGCACGACCTCCGGCACCAGCGCTTGCGGCGTCCACAGCAGGTGCAGTCGCTCGGCGAGCACGTCCAGCAGGGTCGTGGCGAGCGCGGTGGCGATGCCTAGGCCGATCACGATGGCGATCGCCCCGGCCACGGCGACCAGTACCGAGTGAAGTGCCACGACCGTCGCAGCCGTGGCGCCGGACAGCCGGTACTGGGCGATGGTGCGGTGCCGGCGACCGATCCACATGGCGGCGGCGGCCCCCGCGCCGGTCAGGCCGACGGCGAAGGCGGCGAGGCCGGCGATGCCGAGGAAGGTTGTCGTGCGGTTCGTCACCTCCCGGACCCGTCCGGCGGCGTCGCTGGGGCTTTGAATCTCCCAGCCGCGCTCGGGCTCGACGGCCGTGACGGCGGCCAAGGCGGTCTCGCTCTCGGCACCCGCCGGAAAGCGGACCCGGGTGCGGTGCTCGACCAGCGATCCGCGGTCCAGCAGGCCTGTTCCGTCAAGCTCCGGGAGGGCGATGAGCACCCGCGGGCCGACCAGGAAACTGCCGGCGGAAAGGCGATCCGGTTCGCGCGCCAGCCGGTCGCGGATCTGGAACTCGGCCGCGCCGAGGCGGATCGTGTCGCCGATCCCGACATCGAGCCGGGCCAGCAGGCTGGGCTCGACCACCGCGCCGGGCAGGCCATCCGTCACCGCCAGCAGCGGCTGCAGATCACGGCCGGACTCCAGATCGATCGTGCCGAAGAGCGGGTAGGCGCCGTCGACCGCCTTGAGCTCGACCGTCATGCGGCGCGTCCCGTCCGGTGGCCCCACGCCGGCGGTCGAGCGCAGTTCGACGACGCGCGACGATCGGCCGACGCGGTCCAGCGCCGACGCGGTCGCGCTGTCCAGCGGCGCGTTGACGACGGTGACGGCGACGTCGCCGCCGAGGATGCGCCTGGCATTGTCGCCCATGGCACCCGCCAGTCCCGCGCTGACCAGCCAGATCAGGCCGAGCATGGCGCTGGCGATCACGACACACGTGATGAACAGCCGGAGGCCGAGGATGCCGAAGCCGAACTCGGCCCTCAGCAGAGCGAGCAGCACGGTTCCGTCGGCGGCCTTTGTCTCGCGGGTCGTCATGTCAGCCCGCCACCCGGCCGTTCTCGATGACCAGCGTGCGGTCGCACCGGGCCGCCAGGGACGGATCATGGGTGACGAGCAACAGGGCCGTGCCGGAGCTGCGCGCCAACTCGAACATCGTGTCGATCACCACGGCGCCGGTGCGCTGATCCAGGTTGCCGGTCGGCTCATCCGCCAGGACCAGCCGCGGCGACGCGACGAAGGCCCGGGCGACGGCCACCCGCTGCTGCTCACCGCCGGACAGCGCCGAGGGACGGTGGGTCAGACGATGCCCGAGGCCGACACGCTCCAGCATGGCCGCCGCGGCGTCCTGCGCGCCCGCCTCACCGGCCAGGGTCAGCGGCAGGGCGGCGTTCTGCAGCGCCGTCATCGACGGCACCAGGTGGTACGCCTGGAACACGATCCCGATATCGCGCCGGCGCATCAGGGTGCGGCCGCGTTCGCTCTCGCCCGTCATGTCCTTGCCGAGCACCCGGGCCTGTCCATCGGTCAACGGTTCCAACCCGCCGATGACGGCGATGAGGGACGATTTCCCGGATCCTGACGGCCCGGTGACCGCGACGATCTCGCCGGCGGCGATGCTGAGATCGATGCCGTTCAGGACCCGGATCTCGCCGTCGGGAGAGGGGTAGCTGAGCCGGGCCTGGGAGAGCCGGACGATGGGAGAAGCGGTGAGATCCATGATCCTCGACGGGGCAGGTGTGGGCATCCCCGCCTTGGCGGGTGCCACAGAGGTAGGGTGCCCGACCGAAGATTAAATGCGTCCGCGAACGGCAAGGTCGCCCGGGCGTCGCATTCGGACTTGTCGGTTGGCCATGACGCGCCAGATACGCGGGTATGAGCGACGATCATCCAGCGAACACACCCACCCGTCGACGCGACCTGCTCGGCGGCGGTGCCGCCTTGGCGTTATCGGCAGTCCTCGGGGGCGGTGCGGGCCTGACCGGCCGTCCGTCCGAGGCGCGGGCCAGCGGGCCGGTGCTGCGCCGCACGATCCCGTCCACCGGCGAGACGGTGCCGGCGGTCGGCCTCGGCAGTTGGATCACCTTCAATGTCGGCGACGACCCGGTCCTGCGGGCCGATTGCGCCACGGTTATGGACGCCTTTCTTCAGGCCGGTGGCACGATCATCGACTCGTCGCCGATGTACGGCTCGGCGCAGGCTGTGATCGGCGATGGGCTCGCGGCGATCGGTCGAGCCGGCGACGTGTTCTCGGCCGACAAGGTCTGGATCGGCGACACAGATGAGGGGCGGTCGCAGATCGACCAGTCGCGGGGGCTGTGGCGCGTGCCCCGCTTCGACCTCGTCCAGGTGCACAACCTCGTCGGCTGGCAGGCGCATCTCGAGACCCTGGCGGCGATGAAGGCGGCGGGGGAGGTGCGCTACCTCGGGATCACCACGTCGCACGGCCGGCGTCATGACCTGTTCGAGCGGGTGATGCGCGACCGCGATCTCGATTTCGTGCAGGTGACCTATAATCCCGTCGATCGGGAGGTCGAGCAGCGGATTCTGCCCCTGGCGCGCGAGCGGGGCACGCCGGTGCTGATCAACCGCCCGTTCCGGCGTGGCGCGTTGACCAGTCGCCTGGAGGGCGCGCCGCTGCCGGGCTGGGCGGCCGAGGTTGGCGCGGTGACCTGGGCGCAGCTGCTGCTGAAATACGTCCTCTCGTATCCGGCGGCCACCATCCCGATCCCGGCGACCACGCGGCCGGAGCATGCCCGCGAGAATCTGGCCGCGGCGACCGGCCCGATGTTGGATGAGCGCCAGCGCGAGAGGGTGGTGGCCCTGATCCGGGACCTCTGATGGAGACCTGGCTGACGTACAGCCCGCAGGATTTCCTTCCGTTCTCCAGCCGGGTCTACGACCGGCTCTTCACCCTGCACAACGCGGCGCTCTGGCCGGCGCAGATCCCGGCGCTCCTCGGCGGGATGGCCATCGTGATCCTGCTGCTCCGCCGGCCCCCTTGGAGCGGTCGCGTGCTCGCGGTGCTGCTGGCCGTGGCCTGGACCGTCTGCGCCCTGACATTCCTGCCGCGTTACGCCGCGATCAACTGGGCCGCGAGCGACCTGATCCCCGTGTTCCTCGCCCAGGCGGCGCTGCTGCTGGTTCTCGGACTCCGGTCGCGGGCACTGGAGCCGACAAGCGAGGGAACCGTTCGCTGGGCCGCGGTCGGTCTCGTCGTATACGGGCTCGTGGCCTATCCGGTCCTGGCGGTGCTGAGCGGGCGGCCCGCCACCGGCGCCGATGTGGTCGCGCTGATGCCGGACCCGACGGCGATCGTCACCATCGGGGTGTTGCTCGCGTCGGCCGTCCGCTGGTCGACCCTGGTTTTGATGACCGTTCCGCTGCTCTGGGCGGCGTTGAGCTGGGCAACGGTGGCGACCCTCGGAAGCCAGTTGGCCTGGGCCTTCGCGCCGGTCGCGGGGGCGATCCTGATCTGCGCGGTCCGCCGGGAGTCCGAATCGTAGTGCCTACTGACTCGCGGTCACGCCGCCGTCGACGTAGACGACCTGTCCGGTGATGTAGTCGCCGGCGGGGGCGACGAACGCGATGATCTGCCCGGCCACCTCGATCGGGTCCCCGATGCGGCCAAGCGGATTGCGTTGCAGGATGAACTCCTTGAACTCGGCGCGTTCCAGGTGCGGGCGGATGCGGTCGGACTGAATGAAGGTCGGGGCCACACCGTTCACCGTGATCCCATGGGGCGCGAGCTCCATCGCATGCTGCTTGACGAGCATGAGCAGGCCGCCCTTGGTCGCGCAGTAGGCGGAGTAACCGCGCCCACGGAGCGCCAGATGCGAGCGCACCGACAGCAGATGCACGTGGCGGCCGCGCCGGCCGGTATCGACCTGATGGCGGGCGACCGCCTGTCCGAGGAACATCGCCGACCGCAGGTTGGTCGAATAGACCAGATCGAATTCTTCCGGGGTGACGTCGAACACGCCCTGCTCACGCTGGATGCCAACGCAGTTGATCAGAAAGTCGATGCCGCCGGCCCGTGCGATGGCTTGCTTCACGGTCGCGCGGATACCCGGCACGTCCGTGGCGTCGAGCGCCAGGCCCCAGGCGGTCGCGCCGGCCGACGATAACTGTGCCGCGAGCGTCTCGGCCTTGGCGGGCGAGGGGCCGGCGATAACGACGCTGGCGCCGTGCGCCGCCAACGCCCAACAGACCGCCTCGCCGAGGGCGCCGTAGCCGCCCGGCACGAAGGCCGTTCGCCCCTCGAGGCTGAAGAGCCCGGTAAGTCGTTCGCTGTCGATCTTCGGCGTGAGGCCGGTGTCGGGCTGGGCCATGTCACACCTCGACGCCCGCCGCCGCATAGACGCTTTCCATCAGCCTCAGCGTCTCGAGATTGTCCAGCCGATCCGTCTCGAACACCGCGCCGTCCCGCACGCCGGTCACGAAGGCGCTGATCGCATGGTCGAAGCCTTCCTGATAGCGGCCGACCAGATCGACCTCCTCGGCCGCGTCGTCGGCGCCGACGAGGTAGACGCGGTTGTAGTCCATCATCACCGTGCCCCTGGTCCCGACGATCTCCAGCCGGTCGCCGTGCAGCGGCGGGTAGCCGGGCGCGCAGATGCAGCCGTCGGCCGTCGCGATCAGGCCGTCCGGCCCGTCCATGAGGATCGATGCCGTGTCCTCTCCCGGCAGGCCCTCCGCGAGCCGGTTGAGCCGGGCGGCGACCACGCGCAGGGGGCCGACCAGCAGGCGCAGCACGTCCAGGTGATGGATCATGGTCTCGAAGACCAGGTTGCGCCGAAAGCCGGTCAGGTACGGCTGCCGCTCGATCAGGAACGGCGCCGCACCCTCGCGGGGGCAGAGCCCGGACCCGCGCACCGCGATGGCCGCATGGCGTGGACGCCCGATCAGCCCGGAATCGATCCAGTTCCTCACGGTCATGTAATGCGGCCGGAAGCGATAGTTCTCGTGCACCATGAACCGCACGCGGTCACCCATATCGGCGACCAGGGCCTCGGCCTCGGCGACCGTCTCCGTCATCGGCTTCTGCAGCAGGACATGGACCCCGTGATCGGCGGCCAGTCGGGTCAGCGACGCGTGTCCGCCGACGGAGGTGGCGATGTCCACGAGGTCGAAACCGCCATCAGCGAACAGGGCCTCGGGGGAGTCGTAGACCCGCGCTATGCCGAACTCGGCGGCCCGGGCCTGCGCCTTCGAGCGGTCGAGGTCGCACACCGCGACCACCGGGACGCCCGACGCCTGCCAGGCGCGCAGGTGGTACAGGCTGATCATTCCGGCGCCGATCAGCGCCGCCCGCAGCTCGCCGCTCATGCCGCGTGCTCCGCCAACAGGGATCCGAGATAGGCGCGCACCGGCTCGTATTGGGTCAGCCCGGAGAAGTCGGAGAAGGGGGTTACGCTGCCGTTTTGCACGAAGATGAAGCGCTCGCAGATCTCTTCCAGGATCTCGAGATGGAACCGCTCGTTGGGGTGGACGCAAAGGAACACCAGTCGGCCCTCGGCCCGCAGCTTGCGGAAGAAGTCGAGCATGAAGCCGATATAGCCGTCCTGGGTGTTGAACTGCGGCTCGTCGAACAGATGGACCAGCGGATAGTCGCTGCGCGCGCGCTCCAGCAGGAGGTTGGGCATGAGCGACCGGAAATGACGGACCTGATAGGACTGGTGGTAGTGGATGGCGAGGCGGTCCCGCTCATCGGTACGGATCCGGTGAATGTCGCGGCCCTGAACCAGGACGTGGCCGCCGGTCGGGGCGTTGGAGCCGGTGATCAGCTCGAACAGGGTGGTCTTGCCCGACCCGTTCGGCCCCATCAGGCCGACGATCGCCGGCTCTTCGACCGTGAAGTTCGCCGCCAGGGTGAAAGTCGGCGTGCGCGCGGGGAATCCGCTGGTATAGACCTTGGTCAGACGGTCGACGGTGAGCATCGCGGTCATCGCTCAGATCCCGATCAGGTTGCGGCGCAGGTCGCCATCGGCGGCCAGCTCGCCGGCCGGGCCGTGGTGAACGACGCGACCACGGTCAAGGACATAGGCCCGGTCGGCGACGTCGAGCGCGGCGATGGCGTTCTGCTCGACCACCAGGACCGAGAGGCCTTCGTCCTTGAGGCGGCGGATCGTTCGCATGACGTCCTGCACGATCTTCGGCGCGAGACCCTGGCTCGGCTCGTCGAACAGCACGAGGCCGGGGGAGCCGAGCAGGGCGCGGGAGATCGCCACCATCTGCATCTCGCCACCGGACAGATTCTCGGCGTCGCGGCGCATCAGGTGTTCCAGCGCCGAGAAAATCTCGAACATCTCCTCGATCTGCCACGCCCGAAAGCGCGTGGATCGCCGGGCGATGGCCAGGTTCTGCGCGACGCTCAGGGTCGGAAAGATGCGGCGGTCGTCGGGCACCCATCCGATGCCGCGTCGGGCGATCTCATGGGTGCTGGTTCGGGTGATGTCGGCCCCGTCGAAGCGGACGGTGCCCGAGCGCGCCGGGGTCAGTCCGAGGACGGTGCGGATCGTGGTGGTCTTGCCGACGCCGTTGGCGCCGAGCACGGCGACGACCTCGCCGGCTCCTACCTCCAGCGACAGATCGAACAGCGCCTGTGTCTCGCCGTAGAAGGTGTTGACGTCGCGGATCTCAAGCATTGCCGGTCTCCCCGATCTGCGATCGGCGGACCCATCGGTTGCCACGCAACGCGTCCGGCGTGCCCTCGGCGATGACCTGACCCCAATGAATCACCGAGATGCGGTCGGCGAGGTCGAACAGGAAGCGCATGTCGTGCTCGATCACAACGATGGTCGTGTAGCGCTTCAGCTCCCGCATCAGATCCGCAAGCCGCGCGGTGGACTCGGTCCCGAGGCCGGCGGTCGGCTCGTCGACGAACAGCAGCCGCGGCTGCGTCGCCAGCGCCACGCAGATCTCCAGCGCGCGGCGTTCCCCGTAGGACAGGCTGGCGGCGTTGGTGGTCTCGCGGCCCTTGAGGCCGACGCGGGCGAGCAGCTCCTCGGCCTGGTCCCGTGCCTCGCTGTCGGCGTCGAGGGCGTGCAGCACGTCGAACCCGCGCCGACGGGTCGACGGCAACGCCATCACGATGTTGTCGAGGGCGCTGTACTCGTCGAACAGCGACATGATCTGGAACGAGCGCGATATGCCCTTAGCGACGATGCGGTGCGGGGCGGCGCCAGTGATGTCCTGACCGTCGAAGGTGACGCGCCCGCGGTCCGGCTTGTAGCGGCCGGTCAGCACGTTGAAGCACGTGGTCTTGCCAGCGCCGTTCGGCCCCATGATGCCGGCCATCTTTCCTTCCTCGAAGCTCAGGCTGATGTCCTCCAGGACCACCTGGTGGCCGAAGCGCTTGTGCAGGTTGCGGGCCTCGAACAGCGCCATGGCTCAGCCCTCCGATACCGCCGGCCGGACCTGGCCGGATCGGGCCCCACCGGAACCGCTCAGGCGAGGGGCGACCCAGTCGCGCCACATCCCGGCGAGCCCGTCCGGCTTGAACATCACCAGCAGGACGAACATCAAGCCGAACCACAGCAGCCAGGTCTCGGTGTAGGCGCCGAGAATGTCTCGGGCGACGAAATACAGGATGACGCCGAGCACCGGCCCCCAGAAGCTCACGAACCCGCCGCCGATCAGCACGATCAGCACGATGGTTCCGGACCACTGCAGGCTCATGATGTTGATGTAGGCGCCTTCCTGGGCCATCGCGAACAGGCCGCCCGCCAACCCGGCGATCGCGCAGGACAGGGTGAAGACCGCCCACTTGTAGAGCCGCACGGGATAGCCGATGAAGGCGACCCGGGTTTCGTTCTGCTTGATCGCGCGCAGCGTCCGGCCGAACGGCGAATTGGTCAGGCGCCACAGCAGCAGGATCAGGGCGACCACGAGCGCGAAGCACAGGTAGTAGAGTTCGACATTGTCCCGCGTCGAGAAGCTGATCACGCCGAAATCGGCGGGCAGGCGCTGGATGTTCAGCAGGCCATCCTCGCCGCCGGTGACATCGGTCCATTTCGACGCGATGAAGAAGTAGATCTGCCCGAAGGCGATGCTCATCAGCGCGAAATAGATGCCGCGTCGGTGTGCCAGGAACAACGCGGTCAGCGCGCCGAAGGCGGCCGTCACGGCGACCGCCGCCACCAGGCAGAACCACAGGTTGGCCCAGACCTCGAACTGGGCGAGGCCGAAGGCGTAGGCGCCGATCCCGAAGAAGGCGCCGTGACCGAACGACGGCAGGCCGGAATAGCCGAGCAGCAGATTGAAGCCGAGCGCGAAGACGATCCAGATCAGAATCTCGACCCCGAGATACTGGTAGAGACCGACGGCCTCGATCCAGAGCGGCAGGGTGGCGAACACCAGGATCGTGAGCAGGATCGGCCGGGTGATCCAGGCGGCGGTCTCGCGCCGGTCGTAGTGCATGGCGGGAAGGGTCATGGCGCGGCCCTCACGACTCGAGCACGCTGGCCTTGCCGGCGATCCCTCGCGAGCGGAAGGTCACCACGGCCAACAGCAGCAGATACATGGACAGGAGCGACCAGTCGGTCGCGAAGGCCGCGCTGAGCCCGACCACCAGGCCGACGAGCAGTCCGGCGCTCACCGCACCCCAGAAACTGCCGACCCCGCCGAGCACGATGACGACGAAGGCGGGCACCACCGCATCGACGCCGACGACCGGGCGGATGCCCCAGATCGGCGCCATGATGATGCCGGCGATCGCCGCCAGCCCGGCGCCGAAGGCGAAGACGAACAGGCGCAGCCGCGACAGGTTGTGGCCGAGCGCCCGCACCATCTCGCTGTCATGGGCGCCGGCCTTGATGATGGCGCCGTAGGGGGTGCGGTTGAGGAACAGCCAGAGCAGGCCGATCATCGCGGCGGCGAACACGGCCGCGTAGATGCGGTAGGTCGAGTAGATCAGGTCGCCGGCGATGAACCCGCCCGAGATCTCGCGGGGGATCGGCAGGTAGTACTCGCTGCTCCCCCAGACCTCGCGGATCGCCTCCTCCAGGACCAGCGCCGCGCCGAAGGTGAGCAGCAGACCGTAGAGCGGGTCCTGGCCATAGGTGCGGCGCAAGCAGAGCTCGAGCCCCATGCCGATCACGCCGACGACGACCGGACCGATGATCAGGGCGAGGATGTACCGCGGGATGGTGGGCAGGGCGTAATACGGTTCCATGAACGCGAAGGGCAGCCCGCCGTCCGGCGCCATGACCGCCAGCGCCACGTAGGCGCCCAGCGCGAACAGCGATCCGTGGGCGAGGTTGATCACCTCCATCACGCCGATGATGAGCATGAAGCCAAGGGCGAGCAGCGCGAACAGCAGGCCCAGCGCCAGCCCGTTGATGATGTGCGGAATCAGATCGTACAGCATGATCTCTTGCCATCTGCCCGCGCCGTCGGGGCGATGAAAAAAGGGGGAGCCCTCGGGTGGGCAGGGCTCCCCCACAGGGACGGACACGCAGGGAGCGTTGTCCGGAACGTCAGCCCTGGTCGTAGTTCGGCGTCTCCGCGTAGCTTTCCAGCCCGCACGCGTCATCCGCCGAGGCCCGGATCGATTTTGGATCCGACCAGCTCAGGATCTTGAAGTAGTCGGTATCGTCGCGCGGCGCGCCGTTGCCCTCGGCCAGGTAGATCGTCTGCTGGACGTGGTGCGATGTCGGATCGATGACCGCGTCGAAGTGCTGCATGCGGTCCTCGGCCGTCATCACCCGGCCCTCGAGCGCCTTGATGATCTTCATGTTGTCGGTCGAGCCGACCTCCTCGATCACGCGCAGCAGCTCGCGCATGGCGACGTAGCCGTTATAGGTCACGTTGCCCGGCACGTTGATGCGGGTAACCGGATAGGCCTCCTGGTAGCGCTTCACGAAACCGTCGACGCCCGGCAGGTCGAGATAGTGGTACCAGGTGGTGCCGAACACGCCGAAGGCCGCGTCGGCACCGAGGCCGTACACGTCGGGCCAGTCCTGTTGGTTGTTGATCCAGGCCGGCTTGCGGTCGAGGCCCATGTCGCGGACCTGCTGCCGCATGACCTTGAAGTCGTCGCCACCGACGGCGGCCGCGACCACGTCGGGCTTGGCCTGCTGGATCTTGAGCAGCACGCTCGACCAGTCACGGGTGCCGACCGGGATCGCGATCTCGTCCATGACGTTGGCGCCGTAGCTGCCGGCGACGGCCTTGGTGGCCGCGTTGGTGTTTTGACCCCAGACGTAGTCGTTGTAGATCAGCAGCCAGTTGTCGCCGAAGGCGTTGATGGCATTGCGGGCGGCGGCCTTGGAGAAGTTCTCGCCGTTGCCGTCCCACACGAACTTCACCCGATGGCAGTTCTTGCCACTCTCGGTCGGCGAGCTCGAGTTGGTGTTGAAGTAGATGCAGCCGTACTTCTGCGCGACCTGGCTGATCGCGTTGGCGGTGCCGGACTGAATGGCGCCGACGAGGAAGTGCACGTTCTCCCGGGTGATAAGGCGTTCCGCCACGCGCGTTCCGGTCTGCGGGTTGGTCTCGGTGTCCATCCAGACCGTCTCGATCTTGCGGCCGAGCACACCACCCTTGGCGTTGAACTCGGCGACCGCCATCTCGGTGCCGCGCTTCTCGGCCTGGCCGGAGTTCGCGAACTGGCCGCTTGCGTCATGGGTGAGGCCGATCTTCACCGGCTTGTCGGACGCGGCCGCGTAGACGCGGTTGTGCTTCCAGGGTCCAAAGAGCGCGGCTCCGCCCACCGCCCCGCCGAGCAGGGAGGTCTTCAGGAAGCTGCGCCGGTTCAGCTTGGTTTCGGACATCGGTGTTTCCTCCTGTTTTCGTTGTTGCCCGGTCTCTGTTTTGCGGCCGGTGCTTTGGGGCCGTCGTCGTCAAGGCGCGACGGTTACGGTCTCCGGATCGGCGGGGACCAGAACCTCCATGGCGGTGTAGTCGTCCGAGTACTCGATCACCCGGTGGTGGATGCCGGGCTCCTGGTACATGGCGGTCCCAGGCTCCATTAGGATCTCGCCGTGGCCCTCGAACTCGACACGGGCCCAGCCCTGGAGCACGTAGACCATCTGGAAGTCGACCTTGTGGTAGTGCAGATCGCCGCGACCGGCGCAGGGCGCGTTCGGCCGGTGAATGTGCGCGCGAAACTTGCCGCCGGTCTTCTCGGCCATGCCGAGATCGCGGTAGTCGAAGAACCCGCGAAAGCCCGGTATCCACTCGGCATCGCGCGCGTGTTGAACATGGAAGGCGCCGCGCCCGAAGCCCTTCGGCTCAAACTCGTCCACCTGATCGCGTGCCGTCATGTCCCGCTCCGCCGTTCGAGAGTCCCGGATTTGGGAATTTGAGTTCGATTTTTGCAATAGAAAGAAAATTCTTTCGATCTGTCAACATAGAATTTTTACGTTCAATATATGAAAAGAAAATTCATTCACTTAGTTGCCTTCCCTCAGCCCCACCGGCTAAAGCCAAGGGGGTGACCGGCGGCAACGGCAGAAGGTTTCTGTGATGAGCGTGGAAATGGCGGAGAGCCCGCAATCGTTCGACGCGCTACGCCATGCGATGCAAGAGCACTATGACAACCTGAGCCCGCATCTTCAGCGGCTCGCCCGCTTCGCGCTCGACGACCCCAACGCCTTCGCCCTGAGCACGGTGACGAAACTTGCCGAGGTCGCCGAGGTTCAACCCTCTACACTGATTCGCTTCGCCAAGGAGTTCGGGTACACCGGATTCTCGGAGATGCAGAAGGTCTTCAAGCTGCGCCTGATCGAGGGCGCGCCGGTCTATCGGGAACGGATCTACCACCACAGGAACTCCCTGGAGGCGGCCGCCAAGGACGACCCGGCGGCGATCCTGCACGAGTTCACCGACGCGTCGATCATGTGTCTGGAGCGGTTGCGCGACACGGTCCAGCCGGAGACCCTGGCGGAGGCGCTCGCGATGATGGGGCGCGCCGACACGATTTACGTGATCGGCCAGCGGCGCGCGTTTCCGATCGCCTCCTACCTCGCCTATGGTCTAACCCGGCTCGAGAGGCGATGCCAGCTGCTGGATTTCGTCGGCGGCATGGTGCCGCAGCAGATCGCGGCCCTGCGCAAGACCGACCTGCTGATCGCCGTGGCCTTCGCGGAGTACACGCCCGCCGTGGTCGATGCGGTCACGGACGTGCATATCCGCGGCATCCCGCTGCTGACGATCACCGATGTGCCGACCAGCCCGCTCGCCCGCCACAGCGACCTGTACTTCTGTGTCGACGATGCGGATATCCACCGGTTCCGGCCGATCGCCGGATCGATCAGCCTTGTGCAGTCGCTGATCGTCAGCCTGAGTTATATCCAGGACGCCGAGAAGGCCGCCCGCGGCGAGACGTGATCTCGATGGATATCTTCGTTCGGTCGATGGCACGCCGGTAAAGGAGTGACTGCCCGGTTTCCTGGCGGAAGACGAGCAGTCACCCCGGGGTCCGACAGCCGATCAGGTGATCGGCGCGATATGGATCTCGACCCGCCGGTTCAGCGCCCTGCCTTCGGCCGTGTCGTTCGGGGCGATCGGGTCGGCCTCGCCGCGGCCCTCGTAGCTCAGCCGGTTCGGGGCCACGCCCTTGCTCTGCAGGTATCCGGCCACGTTGCGCGCCCGGCGTTCGCTGATGCGCTTGTTGGCCGTCGCCGATCCGCTGGAATCCGAGAAGCCGAGCACATCGACCTTGGACTGGTCGAACCGGTCGAGCACCTTGGCCACGCTGGTCAGAACCTTCTGGCCGTCGGTCGGCACGGTGGTCGACCCACTCTTGAAGACGATGCTCTTGCCCATGTTGAGCACGATGTTCTTGTCCCTGCGGGTCACCGAGACGCCGGTGTCCTGCAACTCCTTGCGCAGCGCCTCCTCCTGCCGGTCGAGCCGCGCCCCGTAGAGTCCGCCGGCGGCCGCGCCGGCGGCGGCACCGATGAGCGCCCCCTTGGCCGGGTCCTTGCCGCTGGCCGCGGCGGTTGCCGCGCCGAGCGTAGCCCCGCCGACCGCGCCGATCACGGCGCCGACGGCCGTGTTCGAGGGCTTGTCCTCGCCGGTGACCGGATCCGTCGTGCACCCGGCCAGAAGCATCATGGCCAGGCCGACCGATCCCAGGCGTATCCCAAGACTGTGAAACATCGCTCTCTCCTTTGGCTTAAGAACCCAGAAATGCACCGCTCGACGCACAGGCCTTGGCCGGGTCGTCGCTCAGTTCGGGGAACAGCCGGGCGATCCGGCAATTGGTGGTTTGCAACGCGTCCTGAAAATCGCGGCTCGACTGGTCGAGCTGACGGTTGCGGAACGCCAGCGTGCAATAGTTCCAATTGTGGTCGAGGAAGGATTTCAGTTCGTCGACCGTGCCCTGCAGGCGCCGCTTCAGGTCGACGACCTCGGCCTGGCAGCTGGCGCTCCCACCGTCCGATGCCCGGTCGAGCGTGCCCATCAGCCGCGATTGGTTGGTCTGGTTGGTGTAGTACCGGACCCGCGGCAGGTCGCATTCCTCCAGGAATCCGACAACCTCGTACCAGCTCCGCAGCGACTCCCGGGCGCGCTGCGCAGCAGACTGGGTATCCGAACAGTTCGGCAGCAACCGGGCAGCGGTGATCCGGCTTGCCGCCGGCGAGATCGCCGACAGGCTGCTGTCCGAGGGGGTCGCCGTCTGGCAGGCGGATAGCAATGACAGCGCGAGGATCGCGGGGATCGCGCCGCGCCGGCCGGGGAAACGGGTCGTCGGTCTCATTGGGGCCACCTGTTCGCGAGGTAGGAGATGCGGTCCGACCAGGCCTGGAAGTCCGCCAGAAGGCTGGCGCTCGCGACGAACTCGACCTGCAGCCGCCGGTTTGGGTCGAAGACCAGGGTCTGGCCGGCATAGGCCCGGTCGCCGGCGGCTTCGAGGCATTGGCGGTAGTTCGTCGTGTCGCCCGGCCGGGCCACGGGCAGCGGCGGCGCGGGCCGCACCGCCGGATCGGTTTCCTGCGATGTGCCCGGCGGTGCCGCCATCGCCTCGCTGTTGTCGGACAGCCTGGCCTGCATCGCCGCGTCGCACTGGCCGACCGCCCTGTCACGGTTCTTGACCACCACCGAGACGTGGTCGGCCCGCCAGCCGGCGGCCCAGGCGGCCAGCGCCTCGGCGTCCTGCGGTGCCATCTGCGAGACGTCTATGAAGACCGCCAGGCGAGGAGCCAGAATCGCATCGCCGCGGACGATATCCGGCGAGCGTACGAAGCTCCGCGGGTCGTCGATCCGCCGCTGAAAGTTGCGGATCGCCCAGTCGAGGGCCTGGTCGGCGGGGCGCCCGTACAGCTCGATGATGCCGACCTCGTTGCCCTCGCGCGGCAGGATCCACTGGCCGAACAGCACATCGCCCCGGCGCTCGTTCAGCGGGCGCCATCGGCTCCGGTCGATCAGGTTGAGGGTGGCGTCGACGTAGCCGTTCCACACCGCGTTCACCAGCAGTTCGGGGGCGCTGTCCAGTTGCCAGGTCGCCTCGAGCGCCTGTGCGGCCCGCAGGGTCTTCAGCATCTGCTCGATGTTGATCCAGTAGCTGACCGAATGGACGTCGAACGGCAGGTCGATCAACTGGTCGAGGGTGCCGACCACCTGGCGGCGCGCCTCCAGCGCCTTGGCCTCGCGGGTCGCCTTGAGCTGCTGCTCCTCGTTGCCCGAGGGCACCGGGTTCGGCGCCGCGTCGACGATCGGTGCCGCCGGCTCGGCGCGCAGGATGCGATCGGCCATCGAGCGGTCGAGCGCCCGAAGGTCAACGGCCAGCGCGTCGCCGACCCCGGCGAGGATCAGGACGGCCGCCATCGCCCAGCGGGTGAGGCGTGGGCGGAGCGGAAGCCTTTCCGTGCGCGCGCCGCCCATGTCAGTAGCCCAACACGCTCTTGTTGAACCCGTCGAAGTTTTGGAAGGTCTGGCCGACCGCGCCCTCCAGGTCCTGCAGGCTCTGCTTGAACTGCTGCTCGGCCAGCCGTTCGTCGCGCGATCGCTCAAGGAGTTCCAGGGATTCCTTGACCTGGGACAGGCCGTGTTTCACCCGCTCGAAATCCTGCTCGTACCCCTTCACCGTCGCGTCCCACTGCCGGATCTCCTGCTGGCATGTTTCCGCGCGCTTGGCGAACCGCGGCCAGGTCGGGAGTCGCCGTTCCTGCGCCGATTTCGCATCAAGGGCGAGGTCCAGGCAGGTCGCGGTCTTGTTGATCCAGTTCTGACGGAACTGCGAGTACGTATCGGAGACAATCTTGAAGCCCTGAACGATTTGGTCTCCCTGTCTGAGCTGGCCTTCGATTTCCTCCAGATCCTTCACGATCTCCTGGAGGTCCTTCTCGATCTGCGCCCGGTCGATGCGGGACTCGCGGGTAAAGGTCTCGAAGCCCTCGAAATCCGGCAGGTTTGTCTGTGCCCAGGCGGGACCCCCGGCGCCGGCCGCCAACACCGCGATCACGGCGAGAGGCTTGGCCATCGAGATCAGACGCCGTCGGATGGTTGTCGTCGCCATCGTTTGCCTCCTCACTCGGCTTTCGGGGGGGTGGTGGTCGCCGCCGGCGCGGCGTTCTGGCCGGTCCCCGGCTGGCACGCCGCGAGCGCGAGCGTGACCTTGTTCTCCTGGTGGGCGATCGTTTCATCGACCCCGGCGATCTGCCCCTGGCAGAACGCGATGGCGTCCTCGTTCAGCGGGTCGACCTGATCGCAACGACCGGCCATCTGATCGCGCCATGAGCGGAGGTTGGCGACCTTCGCGGCCATCTGCTCCTCGAACCGACGGGCCGTGGTGCACTCGATGTTCTTCTCGAGGAAGTCGATCTCCTTGATCGTCAGTTCGATCTCGAAGATGTCGCGGCGCATCGAGTTGATGAGGGCGTCGGTGCGCTCGATGTAGTCCTGGCGCTCCCGGTTCTCGCGCGCCCGTTTCTGCTGCAGGCGTTCGATGTAGTTGTAGAAGTCACCGCTCGGATCCGGCGCGGTCTGCGCGCCTGGCGCCGGGTCATCGGCGACCGGAAGCCGCTGCGCTTGAACCGCCTGCGGCGCGATCGCGAGCCACAGCCCGATCGACACCACCGCGACCACCACGCATTGCGAGGCCCGGCTCGTGCCGAGGTTTGCACCGGCTGTCATCATTCCCCTCCTGCGTTGATTCTGCTGATCTCTTGGCGGGCCTGATCCGCGTAGGCCCCATCCGGGTAGCGCACCAGGTAGGCCTCGTAGCCGGCGGCGACCCCGACGCTTCCGAGGTCGCGCGCCTGCTCGAAGTACTGTTGCTCGCGGGCCGAAGTCTGAGCGGTCGGCCCGGCGGGTGGAGGTGTCGGCACCGGAGACGGTGAGCCGGGTGGCGCCTGCGGCTGGATGACCTCCGGCGCTGGGGGCGGCGCGCTCGGCTCGGGTCGTGGCGACACCATAGGCGGCGATGACAGCGTGCTTAGGTCCGGGCACAGGACGCCGACAGTCCGGCAGAGCGCGTGGTCCTGAAGCGCGACGATCGCCTTGGGGATGGCAACGCCGACCACGGCCAGACCCGCTACGCCGTACAAAGCCCGGCGCAGTTTGCGCGAGGGCGCCGGCGTAGAGCGGCGGAACAGGTTCACCACGGTGGCGATCAGCTTGCTGAGCAGGTTGGAGGCGGATCCGGTGGTCGGCGTCGCCTTGAAGGTGGCGCTGGCCGGCTTCGTCCTTGGCGGCGAGGACGCCGACGTTGACGGCGCCCAGGTCGGATGAATGCCGGTGAAGCCCCCCGATCCGGTCGCGCTCTGCGAAGCCTGCGCCGCCGACGCTCCCCGGACGGGGGCTGGCGGGGCCGACGCGCTGCCGCCGCCGCGCAGGCTGTCGAGGAAACACAGCCCGCAACCCTTGGAGAAATGGTCGTGGTGCGGGTTGAGCGTGCACGCCACCTTCGCGGCGATCAGCGTCTCGATATGGTCGACCCATTCCCGGGCGCTGGGTCGGTCCTGTGGCCGATCGAGGAAGGCCCGGCAGAACAGCTCCTGGGTGTCGTCCTCAAGGAACTCGAAGGTCGAGGTCGGGGGCGGTTCGATCAGGTTCTGGTTCGGATCGAAATAGAACAGGCGCCGCTCGATCTTGTCCTCGCGGCTGCTCGGCACCGAGGCGGAGAGCGGCTTGCCGTCGCTGGGGTGCAGGTTGTTCGCCAGCAGCTTGAACAGGATGACGGCGAGGCCGAAAAGGTCCTGCTCGGCGGTCATCTGATGGGTCGGCAGACCGACGCATTCCGGCGCCAGGTATTCGCGTGTGATGACCCGGGCGTGGTGCCAGGAGTTGCCCCGCCCACGGATCGAGAAGCCGTCGCAGTCCAGCAGGCAGAGAAAGCCGCCTTCCTTGTATAGCTGCAGGTTGTTCGGCTTCAGGTCGAGCATCCGGTGCCCAGCCTGGTGGATGAACGAGACGATGGCCGACAGGTTGCGGGCGATGTACAGCCTGGTGCTCATGGTGTTGGCGTCGTGCAGGCCGTATTTCTGCCGGGTCTGCGGGGCGAACAGGGCGTGCAGACCGCTGGTGCCGTCGGCCAGCTTGGCCATGGAGTAGCCGGCGAAACCGCCGGTGGCGTCGTCGACCAGGATCTCCTCGGGCCAGGCGATCTGTGGCAGCGTCTCGCCGGTCGCCTGTCGGGTGAAACTGACGTTGGGCGGCGGCGCTTCGATCATCGCCGTGATCTTGTCGGCGGTCTCCGGGGTCGGCTTGAAAAAGATCTTCGCCACTTTCCGGGCGTCGTCCGGATCCTGATAGACGGTGCCTTCGCCGCCCGCGCCGATCTTGCCGCCGGCGGTGTCCAGCGTCAGGGGCCGCCGGCTTCCCGTTGCCGTGATCGCCTGGAGCCGCATGACCCTCTCACTCCCGGTCCGGCGGTGGCGCGTCGCCCAGCACGATCACAAGGGTCTTGTCGTCGGAACTGATCCGACGGACGTCATCGCGCTGCAACATGCGCTCGAGCGCGGCGTCGGCGACCCTGGAGTCGGCGTCGCTCAAGAAACGCAGCAACGGGTCGAAGAAGGCCATCGCCGGTGCGACCTGCGAGCGGTCGAGGGCGAAATCCGTCACCCCGTCGGACATCAGGGCGACGCAGTCCGGGGCGGGGACGAAGGTGAAGCGGAGACGCTCGCGCCACTGCGCCTCGGTGATGAAAAACGTCTCGTTGGCGTACTCGCCGTTCTCCGGCGCGGAAGTCCGCAGATGGCGCCACGTCGGCCGCTCCGGCTGCGATCGGTCGAGGCCGAAGGCGATGCCGGCGCCGTCGCCGATCTGGAACATCAGCGCGCGGCCGGGGCGGCCGACGCAGCCGACGACGGTGGTATGGAAATCATGGAGGGCGTTACCCTCCGCGTCAGCGCGCTCGGCCAGCGTGTCGCGCGCCTGCTCAAGCGCCGTCGCGATCAGCCGGCGCAACGGCACTGCCGGATCCCTCTCGGGCAGCGTCTCGCAGAGCCGGTCGACGATGTGGCGGCTGATCAGCTGGGCGCCTTCGCCGCTGTGCTTGGCGCTCCCGGCGCCGTCGCAGGAGACCGCCGCGAACCATTGGCCGGCGGTCGCGACGGCGAAGGCGTCATCGCTGCCGGCGCCGCGCGCCACATGGCTGTCGCCGGTGACGCTGGCGCAGACCGTCCGCCAGGGGGCGGGTCCTACCGCAGCCCCGGCGGCCGTCGTGCCGACGCCTGGTGCGGCCGTCGCGCCGTCGGCCTCCGTCCCGTCTCGTGCCTGATCTTGCGGATCGGTCATGGCAGCCGCACCCCATCTCGGCCGTGACGCCGGTGCTAGTTGTCGATGGTGATCCGGCTCGGGGCCTCCAGCTGCAGGGTCTCCCCCGGCGCGGACGACGCCGCGGTCGACAGGCTGGAGCTGAGCCACTGGAACATGCCGCCGAACTCGGCGCCGTCGACCTGGTAGACGGCGGTGTCGGGGCCGGCAAAGGCCTGCATCGGGGCGGCCTGCACGCCGGGAACGCCGATGAGCCAGACCATCGCCTTCTTCGCGAGCACCGCCTCGCGCGACCGTGCGGCGGCCTCTTCCCAGCCAGAGTCCGTTGGCGCGCCGTCGCTCATCAGGAAGATCCAAGGGCGGGTGTAGCTGATCCCGCCGCCGCGCAGTTCCTCCTTGATGAACTCGATCTCGGCGTGGGCCTGTTCCATCGCCGCGCCCATCGGCGTGTTGCCGTTCGCCTTCAGCGTGGGGGCCTGAAAGAACCAGGCGTCGGTCCAGTCGGTGACGGCGCTGACCTCGGCGTCGCCGCCAAATGCCAGAACCTTCACCATGACCCGCTGGGACGCCACGTCGTCGTCCTTCAGCGCCGCCTCGAAGGCCCGCAGTCCCTCGTTCAGCGCGTCGATCCGGCCGCTCGAGCTCATCGAGGCGGAGCAGTCCAGGACGAGCACGCAAGGCGTCCGCTGCTCGACATTGGATTCGATCTGCGTCGGAATGTCGGGGATTTCCTCGTCGCCAAACCCGAAGACGTCATCCTGCATTACCCAACCCTCACACTGGTGGCGTTCGACCGGATACCCGGAACGGTTCACTTGTCGGATTAGCGCTTGATCTGCGCCTTTTGATTGAATTTATTCGTGATCGCCTGGCGCTGGCCGATCTTGTAGCCACCGCCTTTCGACATCTGCTGGGCCCGCTTGTTGGCCCATTGCTGCTTCGGCGTCGGGGCACTGGGACCGGTGCCCGGTCCGCCCTTCATTCCCGGCGGTTTCGGCGCCGGTTTCGGCTGGTTCGCCTTAACGGTCGACGGCTTCGCCGCCGCCTTGTTGAACGCGGGTTTCGCGGCCGGCTTCAGCGGTTTCGCTGTGCGATTAAACACAGGCTTTACTGGTGGCGTACCGCGCTTCATGTCAGCAAACTCGGTAATTATTCAACTGATTGCAATCATAGGAGGGCGTCAGAATTGCGGTCAATCAGCGTAGTTTGTGATTTTTCATACGGAAACCGGCCATGACGAAGCGATCCTTCATGGAGAACAGGCATTTCTATTACCTACGGGTCCGCCAATACGTACTTGGATTCGTTGGGATTGTCGGATTCTTTGCGATCTTGCACCGTGACTTCTCAGCTTTTGACGTCCCGAAATTTCTGCCCGTTGTGATTGCAGGGTGCCTGCTTGCGTTCTGCCTGTGGCGGGTCTTCGCCGCGGAACTGCGCTGGATGCGCTCGCACCGGTTGTTTCTGTTTCCCAGCGGCCAGGGGACGCTCAAGAAATGGGGCCAGTCGGCAGCGGCCCGTTGGGCCAGTCTCTGGGAGCTGAACGCGAAACGCTGGCGCCCCGGGGACATCGTCATCGGCCGTCCGCTGCCCGAGCAGAGCTTCTTCGGGATCTTCAGGAACCTTCTGGTTGGGGATTCCGACAAGCGGCACGTGCTGACGATCTCCCTGAACGGTGGCGGCAAGACAAGCTGCGCCGTGATCCCCAACCTGCTGACCTATCCCGGCTCGGCCATCGTCATGGATCCGAAGGGCGAGCTCGCCTATACGACGGCCGCCCGCCGCGGACACGGAGACGAGCGGGTGACGCGGGGCCTGGGCCAGGATGTGCACATCGTCGATCCGTTCCAGACGGTGAAGGGCGCCAGGCGGGCGTGCTTCAATCCGTTGGCGGAACTCGACCCGTACAACCCCCGGGTCACCGAGGATGTCCAGGTGGTGGTCGACGCGCTGATCCCGCAAGAGGACGGGGGCGGCAACGAGAAGTATTTCCGTGATCGCGGCCGGGCGCTGCTGAAGGCGACCATTCTGCACGCGATCTCCGTCGAGCCGGCCGACCGCCACACGTTGCCATTCGTGCGCACCCTGCTGATGAAGGGCGACGAGGAAGCGATGCGCGAAGCGAACGAGGCCAGCATCCGCCACGGCGATCCGCCCAGTTTCGACGACCCGCTGGAGGCGCTGTTCGAGTTCATGGCGGCCAACCCGAGTTACAACGGCATGATCGCCAACGAGGCCGCGTCGATCGTGCGGACCGCCCCAGACGAACGCAGCGGCATCCTCGGCGTCATCAACCAGTCGCTGGATTTCATCGGCGACCGCGAGGTCCACCTGTTCCTGTCGAGATCGGACTTCGCGCTATCCGACATCAAACGCAAGGACACGACGGTCTATCTGTGTCTGCCGGCGCTGCGCATGGCCGGTCCCTACATCAAGATCCTGACGCTGTTCATCGCGCTCGCTGGCGAGATGATGGAGCGCGAGAAGGTCAAACCGAAGCACCCCGTCCTGTTCATGTTCGATGAGATGGCGGCGTTCGGCTACATGAAGACGATCGAGAAATCGTTCGGCCTGATGCGCGGCATGGGCATGAAGATCTGGGCGGTGGTCCAGGACATCAGCCAGATCCAGAAGGACTACCCGACGATCTGGCGCAACATCTCGGCGAATGTCGGCGCCTTGCAGATCCTCGGCGTGCGCGAGATCGAGACGGCCCGCTACGTGAGTGAGGCGCTGCCCAAGGTGCGGATCAACCAGCCGGGGGGCGGCGTCGACGAACGGCCGCTGCTATCGGCCGACGAGATCCTGACCGAGTTCAGCGATCCCGATGCCCGGCGGCAGATCTATCTGCCGGTCGGCAAGCCGCCCGCTATCCTCGAGGCGGTGCCGTATTTCGAGCTGTTCGACAAGTCGATGTTCCACGAGTGGAACGGCTAGGACCGGCATGCCCCTGATCATCCGTCCGCGCGGGGTCGTCGAAGCCGAGGTGCTGCACGTGCTCGACGGCGCCACCCTGGACGAGGTCGCGCATCAGGCCGACGCCCATGACGAGGCCGGGTTGGTGACCTTCGAAGTCGGCGCGAGCTGGACGCACCGGCGCGGACGCGTCACCGCGTACGATGTGACCGTGACCTTGCGGCTGTTCCTGCCGGTCTGGACCCGCCTCGGCGATGCCAAGCCTTGGGAGCGGCGGGAGTGGAACCGCTTCATGGCGGCGCTGCGGTTTCACGAGGGCGGCCACCTTCACCTGGCGCGGGTCTACGCCCGTCGTATTCATGCGGCCCTCGGACAGGCGACACCGAAGACGTTCGATCCCGTGTTCCAACGCGAGCTCGACATCCTCCGGCGCCGTCAGCTCGCGTACGATAGCGCCAACGGCCACGGCACGCGGCAGCGCACGCCGTTCGGCAGCACGGTGTTTCATCTGGATAGGGGAGTCCCATGGCAGCAACGAAAGCCCCGCTTGAACCTGCGGTCGAGGCGTGGTTCCGGAGCCATGGCCTGACGCCGGACGCGGCGTTGTCCGTGGATGGGGGACGGCTGGGCGCGCTGGTGCGCGACAGCCTCCTCGACGGCGACGAGGAGCGCGGTCGCACCGCCTTTGCGGCGTTCCAGTGGGTGCGGGACTCGATCGACGACCCGGAGTTCGAATGGCTCTCGGCGGCCGAGGCGGCCATCGGCCTGTCCGTCGAGGACGACGACGAGGACGACGCGCCCGTCGAAGGGGAGGTCGAGCTTATCGACCTGGAGTGGAAGGATCCGCAATGAGCGGCCGGATCCACAGCCAGGGGAAGTACAGCTGGGACCGGTACAAGGATCAGGGCAACGTCGACAAGCACGGATACACGTTTCACCAGGCGCAGTACGCGTTCGCGAGGGGCACGCCGAAGATAACCGTCCCCGCCCGCACGCAGGATCCAGGCGACGGCGGCTGGCGGTGCGAGACCTACTGCCAATTGTCCGGCCGTATCGTGAAGGTCGTCCACGTCGAGACCCCGAAGGAGCGCCGGATCATCTCGATGCGCCATCTCCTGAGACCCAACAGGAGAGACAGGCAGATGCTTGAGAAATTCCATGCCCAACACGGCGCCAATCCCCGCGAGCAGCGCTCGCCGCAACAGGACAAGGAACTGCGGGCATGGCAGCGACTGGCCGATCGCCAGCGCCAGCGAAACGCCCCCGCGACCCTTAAGCGACTGGCGCAGGAAAATCGTCTGAGGGAGCAGGTCCGTAAGACGGAGCTTGCCAAGGGGCGATCCCCCGACGGGGCCAATCGGATGGCGCAGAACGCGGTCAACGCGCACCAGAGCCAGAACCTCCAAAAGATGGACAAGCACCGGATCCCTCAAGAGAAAGAGCGGTTGCAAGAGCGTGACAGGCAGAAGGCGGCGCGCAAGCGAGAGGCGCTAAAGGAAAAACAGAAACTCAGCGCCGACCAGTCGAAGAAGCTGGCGAAGAGACAGTCGCCAAGCGCCACTCAATCCAGAGCCGGTGCGCAGAGTTCTCCGGGGCAGAGCCCGAAAGCCGCGATCGCCTCGAAGGCGGTGAAAACCAGGAAGACGGTAAGCCTGACGAAACCCCCATCGAGGAAGATCTAGGGAGCCCCTCGCCTCGATCTCCGCGCATCTCGATGGGACGCTGTCCCGTCGGACCCGGCATCGAGCCGCGGCGCGTTCAGGCGTCGCCGACCGGCGTGATCCGGCGTAGCACCGCAACGAAGGCCAGCCCGGTCGCGAACATGATGAGGCTGTAGGTCGCCGCGGGGACAACGGCCAGGCCACCGCCAAACAGCAGGGTCGCCACCGCGATCGCCAGCGTGCCGTTCTGCAGCCCGCATTCGAGCGAGATCGCGATCCGTTGACGGGTCCCCGAGGCGAACCGCCCGACCAGTCCGAAGGCGATGGCCATCATGACGACGTTCAGCGTGAGCGTGACGGCGCCGGCCTGGGCGACGTAGTCGGCGATGTTCGCGCGCTCCTGGAAGATCGCCCCCGCCAGCACGACAACGAACAGAACGGTCGACACGGTTCGCATCGCCGGCTCGACGCGTCGCGACGCGCGCTCGGCGAAATGCCGGACGGCCAATCCCGCCAGGACCGGCACCGTGACGATGGCGAACACGCTGAGCGCGGTGCGGGCAACCGAGATCTCCTGGCCGGCACCGCCGCCGATCAGGTAGTCATGGGCCGCCACGACGATGATCGGAATGCTGAAGACGCTGAGCAAGCTGGTGACGGCGGTGAGCGAGATCGACAGGGCAACGTCGCCGCGGGCGAAGGCGGTCAGGATGTTGGACGTCACCCCGCCGGGCGCGGCGGCGATGATCATCAGCCCCAATGCCAGCTCCGCCGGCATCGGCCAGACGGAGACGAGCGCCAGGGCGGTCAACGGCAGCAGGACCATCTGGGCGACGGCCCCGATCAGGAAGTCCCGCGGGCGCCGCGCGACCCGGGTGAAGTCCGAGACGGTGAGCCCGATGCCGAGCGCGAACATGATGAACGCAAGCGCCAGCGGCAGGAAAATGTCGGTGACGACTCCCATCAGGAACTCCGCGGACCGTGGCGATGGAGGAAGGCGAGCGGCATGCTAACGGCCGGGCGACGGCGCTTCAACGGCCCGATCGCGGCGTGCGGGATTGCTCTTCGCCCGGGAGTGTCCGATCGTCTGGTCGCGCGCATCCGGCACGGAGGTTCGGCGTGAAGCTCTACATCGGCGGGAAGTGGTCGAGTTCATGGACGATGCGAGGCTGGCTCGCCTGCAAGCTCTCCGGTTTGCCGTTCGACACGGAAACCATCTTCCTGTCCCGGGAGGACAGCAAGGCGAAGCTCCAGGCGGTATCGCCGACGGGCCGGATCCCGGTTCTCCTGCATGACGGTCAGCGGATCACCGATACCTGGGCGATCGCCGAGTATCTCTGGGAGATCGCCCCGCGCAGCGCGATCTGGCCGCCGGACCTTCGGGCGCGGACGGCCGCGAGGATGGTCGCCGGCGAGATGCACGGCCATTTCCACGAGCTTCGCTACACGCTTCAGATGAACCTGGTGAAGCGCTGGCCGATCGCCAACGGCATCCCGTCCAACGCCAAGCTGCTCGGCAAGCCGGGCGTCCAGGAACAGGTCGATCGTGTCCAGCAGATCTGGCGGTCCGCCCGCGCCGAGTGGGGCGGCGACGGCCCGTACCTGTTTGGAGATCGGTTCTGTTTCGCCGATGCGATGTATGCCCCGATGGCGAGCCGTTTCCGGACCTACAGCGTGCCGCTCGATCCGGTTTCGGCGGCGTATGTCGAGGCCTGCCTGGACCACCCGTTCGTCGTGGAATGGATCAAGGGCGCCGAGGATCAGGCGCGGGAACTCGGTTGGGACGCGGTCGCGGCGTGGCCGTGACCGACGACCGAATGCCCGGTCCGGCGACCGGTCACCGCGAGCCGGTGAGCGGTTGCACCTCCGGTCCGGCATGGCGGCGCAGCCACGCCCGGATCAGGTCGGCGATCTCCAGGAGTTCGTCCTGGCGGGCGGTGTTTCGCCGCCACACCATGCCGACCGTCCTCGACGGCGCGCGCTTGCGGATCGGCCGGACCGAGACCCCGGCGCCGGGGCGCACCTCCGAGCGGACGTAGAGGCTCGGCAGGAAGGCGATTCCCATGCCGGCGGCCACCATTTGCCGGATGGCGTCCAGGCTGGTCCCCTCGTAGTCGGCCAGGACGGTCGCCTGACTCTGGTCGCAGATCTGGACGACCTGGTCGCGCAGCCGATGTCCCGGCTCCAGGACCAGGACGTCCTGTCCCCGCAGGTCGCCACGCTCCAGCATCTGGCGGGCGATCAGCGGATGGTCATCGTCCATGGCGACCTCGAGTTGCTCCTGGAACAGAGGCTCGATCCGGAATTCGGCGCCTTTCACCGGGATCGGCACGATCAGGGTGTCGAACTGGCCGGCGCGGAGACCGGCGAGCAGGGGGTCCTGAAGCCCGTCGCGTACGTAGAGCTTCAGTGCCGGATACCGGCCGTGGATCTCGGGAATGATCGGGGGCAGCAGATACGGGCCGACCGTGGGCAGGGACCCGATCCGGATCGTCCCGGTGAACTTGCGTTGCGCATGTCCCGCCGACTCAACCAACTCGTCGACATCGCGCAGGATGATCCGGGCCCGTTCCACCACCTCCTTGCCGGTCGGGGTCAGGAGGACCTGGCTCCGGGTCCGCTCCAGCAACTGGACGCCCAGACGGTCCTCCAGATCCTTTATCTGACCGCTGAGCGCCGGTTGGCTCACGTTGATGCGGGCCGCGGCGCGGCGGAAATGCAGCTCGTCGGCGACGGCGACGAGGGCGCGAAGCTGGCGGAAGCTGATCATCTTGCTCCTGATCGGAAAATTTGATCGAACGATGAAGAAAATACGATTTGAAGGATCAGTTTTGAAGTCCAATTCAGTCACCGAGCAAAACAAATGGGGCTCGGGGCTCACCAGTGTACGCCGATCTGGCAGTGTTCAGCGATGTGGAGACGATCACGGAATCGGCCGCGGTCGTCCGGCTGCTGTGCCAGCAGCGCGGCCGGGTTTTGCTGCTCGTGCCGAAGCGGGATCGCGACCTGGAGCGGGAGCGGTCGCTCATGGACACCGTGGCGGGCTCCGGAATTCATGTCAGTCTC
>Ga0207422_1002106_pt1 | contig 29674 bp, 23 predicted proteins | sample MarCyaLeptolynsp_FD_187757 | JGI IMG/M metagenome (GOLD analysis project Ga0207422, IMG submission 187757) | Marine cyanobacterial communities from Panama - species 1 Leptolyngbya sp. (SPAdes) | ecosystem: Environmental > Aquatic > Marine > Unclassified | place: Panama: Panama City | collected... | reverse complement strand
GCTCGATACGGTGCTCGATCAGCTCGACTCGACGATGGCCAAGGCGAGCGCGACGGACCGGCAGGTGCTCGAGCGCCATGCCGACAAGATCCGCGAGCTCGAGATTCAGCTGGGCAACTCCGGCAATGCGGGCGCGGGTTGTACCGAGCCCATGCTCGGGCTGCCCGGCGGCTACGAGCCCAACAACGACGACTTCGACGGTGACTCGTCGCGTGCGTTCATCGACCTGATGGTGATGGCGCTGGCGTGCGATCTGACGCGCGTCGGCACGCTGATGTACACGAACTACCACTCGCCGAACTTCCCTTGGCTCGGCGTGAACGTGCCCGGAGCCTACGGTGAGTGGCACGGGATGGTGCACGACATCGACAACATCGGCGACCTGTCGGACGTGCGCGCCGTGTACACCTGGTACATGGAGGAGCTGGCGTACCTGATCGAGCAGCTCGCGCTGATGCCCGACGGCGACGGCACGCTCCTCGATCACATGCTGCTGTACTCGACCGCCGAGATGTCCTCCCCCAACCACTCGACCAACCGCATGCCGATCATCTTGGCCGGTGGTCTCGACGGCGCGTTCCAAACCGGTCGACACGTGGATCTCGACGGCACGCGAACCGGCGAGCTCTACGTCACGTTCCTCAGCTGGTTTGGGGCGGACGACACGGTGTTCGGTCGACCCGACATCTGCAGCGGACCCTCGCCGCTGTCCTAGGGACAACCGCCCAGTTGTATGGTGCGCCCATGTGGCGCTTTTTGCTGTCGTGGCTGCTGTTGTGCGGATGCGCGAGCAAGCACGTGCAGTCCGCTGCGTCCCCGGAACAAGCCGAGGAACGCGAGCGTGCCGAGTGGGCGCGGGTGCCCGTCGTCGAACGCGAGCCCAGTGCGTTCGATGGCGGCGACACTTGGATGCTCGTGAGCGGAGATGGCGCTGCGTACCGCGGAGGGATCGTCAGCTCGGAGTACGTGGGGCGGTTGTCCGCACATGTTCGAAGCGATCAGCGGCCGCCTCGGTCCGAGTTGTTCGGAACGATGGTGACCAAGGTCGACGCCGCGCCCTACCGTGGAAAAAGGGTTCGCTTGGTTGCGGACGTCGAGTCCGAGGAGATCGAGGGATGGATCCGTCAGGGGAAGTCGTCGACGAGAGGATGGGGCGGACTGTCGATGCGAATCGACGCAGAGGGCGGGCGTGTTGCTGCGTTCACGACGTCGGCGATGGAAGGAAGGGCGATGCGTGGAACGGATAAGCGCTGGGAGTCGGTCGAGCTCGATGTTCCGCAGGACGCTACCGTGATCGCGTACGGCCTGATTCTCGCGGGGACCGGGTGGCTCGAAGCGACCGATCTTCGCCTCGAGATCGCCGACTAGAATCGAAGCGCCACGCCGGCGCGGGCGCGAGGTCGAAAGCCCCACGGTTGTAGGGAGACGCGCCGGGTGTCGCCCTCGCACTGGGTTGCATCCGCTTCGCACTCGATGAACGTGAATGGGTTGAGCAGCGCGGCGCCGCCGGCTTCGATCCATAGCCACGCGGGGCCGCCGAGACGAACCTGCAGGCCCACGTCGGCGCTGGCGGTGCCCCAGGCGCGCCAGCCTTGGCGGTCGTCGAGAGTGCCTCGCCAGCGAACGGCTTCGATGCCGACGCCGAGCAGACCGTGTAGCGTGACGAACTTGCCGAAGTCGCCCCGAAGTCCACCGCGGACCAAGAGCTGATGGCGCCAGGTGACGACGGGGTCGTCGCTGCGCCACGGAAGGAACAGGCCGTAGTCGAGGGTGACGCGTGCGAGGCGACCGGGATCGACGAACCCCGAGAGGCCGACGCCGCTTTGCCATGGCACGGGGGCGCCGATACCTTCGCCGGTGTAGAGGGCCGCGAGTCCTCCGCCGAGCTTCTTGGGTGGTGGCTCGGGCGGAGGGTCTTCCGGTTTGGGCTCGTCGGGCGGCTCGAGCTTGGGCTCTTCGGGCTTGGGCTCCTCGGGGGGCCCCAGGTCCTCGAGGGAGGCTTGTGCCATCGCTAGCGCTTCACCACTCGCGAGCGCACGTGAGCCGTTCACGACGATCAGCCACACCGCTTCGCGACTCGCCTCGGGGCTGTCGGCCTCGACGGGGACCTCGCGGATGAAGCCCTTGCCACCTGCGGTCAGCAAGAGCACGCGAAGCTTGTCGGGCTCGCGCGAGCTCAACCAGAACACACCGGCAGTGTTTTCCTCCTCGATGAGCGATCGCGCGTAGGAGACGGGCGAGATGTCGCGACTGATTTCGATCGGCTGAAGTTCGATGCCGCCGTTGTCGAGGTGTGTCGTCGCGGTCGTGATCGCCTCGAGCAGCGCAGGGTCGGTACCGAGCGGAAGTAGAATCGCGACGGGACGCGGACCCTCGGCGTCCGGAGGTGGGTCAGTGTCCTCCGCCGTAGGGGCAGCACCGGGGGCTGCAGACGTCACCTGCGAGGGCGCGGCGAGGAGCCCCGACACGATGCACACATGGGCGATCCGCCGCACCAAGCCGCCCCGGAGACTACTGCAATTCCAACGGCTTCTCGCGCTCGAATTCGGGGAGTTTGTTTCACCCGAAATGGCCTCGCTGCGTCTCCAGTGCACGTGGGGACGCGCAAGGTGGTCCGATGGACGGTGCTCGCTGCGGCGGTAGTCAGCCTGGGAGGCTGCTACTCGGGGCGCCAAGGTAACGAAGGTGAGGGCGCTGACGGCGGGGAAGGGGGCGACGAGAGTGGCGATGACGGTCTCGGTCCCGATGACGGCGCCATCGACGAGTTCTGCGAGGACGAGGTGATCCCAGGTCGCATCTCGCGATTCGTTCGCCTCACCCACCGCCAGTACGACAACACGGTGGCGGATCTGCTCGGGGTGACCCAGGGACCTGGCTCCACGTTCATTCCCGACCCCGCCATCGGAGGCTTCTCGAACAACGCGGAGCAGTTGCGGGTCAACGATCCGCTCGCGCGCGACTATCGACGCGCAGCCGAGCAGCTCTCCGCCGACCTCGTTGCCGACACTTCACGTCTGATGAGCATCGTGCCGTGTGACCCCACCGCGGCGACGTGCGCTTCGGACTTCGTGGCCGATTTCGGTGCCAAGGCGTTCCGTCGGCCGCTGACCGCGGACGAGCAGGCGATGCTCGAGGGCGTGTTCGCCAACGGTGCCGGTCTTTACGACGGTACCGGTGACTTCGAGGCGGGCGTCGCGATGGTCGTGGAGGGGGTGCTGCAGTCACCGAGCTTCCTGTATCGCTCGGAGCTCACGGCGCCCAGCGGTGACGCGGACGTGGTGGCGCTGGACGGCTACGAGATCGCGTCGCGGCTGTCGTACATGCTGTGGAACTCGATGCCCGACGACGAGCTGCGGGCGGCGGCGGCGAGCGGTGAGCTCGACTCGGCCGAGGGCGTAGAGGCGCAGGCGCGACGCATGCTGGCGGATGCGAAGGCTGCCGATCCGATCGCGGACTTTCACGACCAGTGGCTCGGGCTCGAAGAATACGAGGGGCTCACCAAGGATCCGGTGTCGTTCCCGGACTTCAGTCCAGAGACCGCGGCGTCGATGCGCCAGGAGACGCTGGCGTTCGTCCAGAAGGTCGCGCTCGAAGACGAAGGCTCGTTTGCGGATCTGATGACCTCGAACGAAGCGTGGGTCGATAGCAATCTCGCTTCGATCTACGGGGTGGCCGACCCTGGACCGGCGGGGGCCTGGATGACGCTCGATGCGTCGGAGCGCTCTGGGCTGCTGACGCAGGCGGGCTTCTTGGCCTCGCACGCGTACCCGGGTGAGACCTCTCCGATCCACCGCGGCGTGTTCATTCAGCGGCAGCTGCTCTGCGCTTCGATTCCCGATCCTCCGGGAGACGTTGACCTCGACTTACCACCGGCAGACGGCGAGCTGATCACCACGCGTCAGCGCGTGGAGCACCATACGTCGCCGCAGGCCTGCACGGGCTGTCACACGATGATCAACGAGCCTGGGTTTGCGTTCGAGAACTACGACGCGGTTGGGCGCCTGCGCGACATGGACAACGGGGCGCCGGTCGATTCGAGCGGCACTTTGCAGACGGCGGAGGGCGACCTGAACTTTGCGAACGGGGTGGACCTCTCGCAGCAGCTGGCCGAGCACCCGCTGGCGCAGCGTTGCTACCTCGACCAATGGTTCCGCTACGCGAGCGCGCGGACGGTGGCCAACGAAGACATCTGCACGCTGGGCGGACTTCACGACAGCCTGAGCGAGAATGGATACGACATCAAAGAGTTGCTGGTCAGTCTCACGCAGACGGTGAGTTTCCGGTACCGCAACGCGGAGGGGGAGTAAGACCATGGGCAAGACACGAATCGGTCGACGGAACTTCCTTCGTGGTGTGGGCGGCGTGACGCTGGGCCTGCCATTCCTCGAAGGGCTCGCGCCTCGCAAGGCTCAGGCGCAGGAAGACGTGCCCAAGCGCTTCATCGCCTTCTTCGAGTGCAACGGGGTCGAGATGAACCGCTTCTTCCCAAACGGTTCGTACGGACCACTCGATGCCGGCATGCTGGCAGGGACGGCTTTGGAGCCGCTGAGCGGGTACGTGGGGGACATGATGGTCCCGCGGGGAATTCACATGGTGCCGCGTGGTTTCAACCGCGACAACACGCCGGGTGACGACCACGCCAAGGGCATGGTGCACAAGCTGACGGCGCAACCGTGCGCGGACGGGAGTCTGTTTGCGACCGGGATCAGCGTCGATCAGGAGATCGCCAATCAGCTCAACGATGGCGGGCGTCCTGCGCTCAACCTGATGGTTGGCTCTCAGGGCAACAACCAGCTGGCGTACATCTCGTACTACGGCCCGGAGCAGCCGGCGCCCAACGAGAACAACCCGTGGCTGGCCTATCAGGATTTCATGGGCATTGGGCCGGACATCGATCCGCAGGTGGCGGCGCGATTGGTCGCGCGACGTGAGTCGGTGATCGACTTGGTCGAGGAGGACTTTGCGCGGCTCAAGGCGAGCTCGTTGTCCGCGGACGACCAGGCCAAGCTCGACATGCACCTCACGGCGGTGCGAGATCTCGAGATCGCGCTGGACGACAACGGGCTGGTGGCGTGTTCATTGCCGGCGGACCGTGAAGCGGAGATCCAGGGGATCAACCCGGACACGGTGGGCAACGACAGCGAGTTCCGCACGATCGGCCGGATGCAGATGGACATCTTGGCGCTTGCGCTCGCGTGCGGGAGCACGAACGCGGCGACGCTTCAGTGGGGCCGCGGCGCGGGAGGGCCCATCTTCACGTGGGATGGGATGTCGCATCAGTACAACCATCACAAGCTGTCGCACGGCAACACCGCGGACGACAACTCTGGCTCCGAGGTGTCCGGCTACCAGGACATGCTCTTCGACATTGATCGCTGGTTTGCTGGGGAGCTGGTGTACCTGCTCGACCGCCTCGCGTCGTACACCGAGCCGGGCGGCCGTCTGCTCGACAACTGCTGCACCCTGTGGATGAACGAGCTCTCGGACGGTCTAGGTCACAACTTCATGGACCTGCCGTACGTCATGTTCGGTTCCTGCGGTGGCTACTTCCGCACGGGCGAGTACATCAAGGTCACCGACCAGGATTACACGATGCAAGACATCGACGCCCCCCACAACAAGCTGCTCACCACCATCCTCAACGCCGTAGGAATCCCCGCCCAAAACTTCGGAGCCTTCGGCGAACCCGGCGAGTTCGACATGCTCAAAGCCTAAGTTTGTCAACTTCGGGGACGTAGCTCGAAGTTGACAAACGCATGCAACACCGCGTGTTGCCAGCGTTTGTCAACTTTGGGGACGTAGCTCGAAGTTGACAAACGGGTGCAACACCGGGGGAACACCGCGTGTGCAGCCCGCGTCGCCCTTCACTCTCGCGCGAATGTCACCTCGGAGGTGCCGGGATCGCTGCGGGCAAGACGGGCAGCGTAGGTGCCGACGCGTAGCTCGACCAACTCCTCGAGCGCCTCAGAGTCCAGGACATCGCCGTGCTCACAGAGCGGGGCGCAGGGGATGAGCATGACCGATGTGTCTTCGTCAGTCGTGATTCGAAACAAACCTGGTGTTGTGACCGAGAGCGTTCGGTACGCGTGCATGCTGTCGACCGTGCCAAGAGTGCCAGGCAACCCGCAGTCGAAATCGTGCGACAAGACTGCCGGGGCATCTGGATCAACGCTGATCTCCTCAGGTACGCGCCCACAAACGATCGGTTTCTCGCGATAGGCAAGTGAGCCGCAGGCATGAGCGCTCCGGATCCCTGCCACGACATCGTCGACTTCGACTCCAAGGTGATCTTTCAACTTGGTCTCGAAAACCTCGGCCGAGTCGTCATAGTTGCTGGCCTTGTAGAGCTCGACCACACGCTCGATCCCAGCCAACGCGACGAGCTCGCCGACGAAGCGACCGGCCAGGGGGTAGAAGGATGGGTCCGCAAGATGGCGCTGCTGGCCATAGTACTCGCGCGGATCACCGCGAGCGGGCGTATGGCGGTCACCGCCGAGGTACTCCGCAAGCCCTTCCTCGAGGAAGGGATCGGCGCGGTTGAAGGCAGCGGCGTGTGCGTGGACGAGCTCATGGACGATGAATGGACCGGACGCGAAGACTTCTCCGTCGATGGAGCATCCTCCTGCAAGCTCGTAACTGCAGGTACCGGCGACCCCGCGAGATTGCCAGTGGTACCTGATGCGCGGCGGGTCGTGGCGCCGAAGTCGAGCCGCGATCAACCCACTCACGTCGTCTAGGAATGGGAAGGACCCATCGCAGAGTCGATCGAGTTGCTCTGGCTCGGCGACAAGCTCCACAGAGTGGCCGCGCAGCGTTGTCTCTGGTGGAGAGCACGCAACGAGCGCGCACGCCCAGCTGAGAAGTCTAGAGCCCACAGTCTGTCTCGTCGGAGTTGGGTGGACAAAGGACCACGCCGTAGCGAGGCAGCTCATCACAAATCCCATCCTGCCATGGGCATGTCGTCGGGGGCCGCCAGCCCAGGTTTCCCGCGGCTTTGCCTTCGACGCTCCCGAGCCGTTCCGCGAGTGATGTCGCGTACGCCTGGGATAGCTCCGGGTTGTCGGCGATGATCACCTGAGCTGGCGGATGAAGCGTCATCGACTCGAGGACACTCGTTTCGGTCAGCGAGGCGTTTCGTAGGAGCCTGAGCCGTGCATGCTCATCGGCCGGAGCAGTGCCGATGCTCTGGATGGTCTCAAGGCGTTCGTGGTCGATCACGGCGAGCTCGAGCCAGCGATCAGCGAGGTTGAGACCCTCCAACGAGACGAGGGCTGGGTTTCGGGCAAGCTCCACCTCAGAGAACGTCGCGGCTCCTAGGTCAGCCAGGTTCCTCAGTGCGCTGCCGCGAAGAAAGAGACGCGAGTTCTTTCCTTGGAGCGAAGGAAGCTCTTCGAGCTCCGGATTGTCATCGACCCAAACGGCTCCGGACGGCGCCGTCAAATGGACTGGAAGGCCCGCGACCCGCCTGAGTCGCCGGTTGGACGTGATCGCGACGTTCTCGTCCACCAAGCGCAGGCTCTCGAAGCCGACGACTTCCTCGAGCGAGCGATTCGCAACGACTACGAACGATCCGATGGCCCCACGCTCTCGCACACGGCTAACGGGTGGCTTCAGCCACTCGGGTCGCTCCCAGTCGTGGTGGCTGATGTAGATGTCGTCGTGCAACCACTCGAGAGCTCCGAATCCCTCGACTCTCCGAAGCAAGAGACTCTTGCTGATCTCCAGGCCGCCGCCTATTTCGAATAGTGCATCGGGTTCGACGACAGTGTCGAGGAGTTCGTTGTTCTCTATCCGAAGAGAGCCGCCGATGTACTGCCACTGCGGCAGCCTTGCCACCGTGAGGTCGTCGAGCCTGCGCATCACGACATCGCCCGCGACTTCGTCGAGCGAATAGAAGCCGTTCACGCCGACGAGTCGTGGAAGTCGCTCGACGATCAAGTCGCCGGCGATCGTCGTCAAGGAGCCAAATTCGATCCTGCGCAGGTGATAGGAGTCCGAGATCCGGAGCCCACCCTGGACAAACTCAAGAGCATTGAGGCCGTCCGTCGACGCCAGCTTCGAGGTCGTGAGACGGAGCGAGCCAGTCACGCCAACTACGCCCGCTAGGGCGTCGAGGTTCTCGATTTCGTTGCCGCCGATCGTGAGCCGGCCCCCCCGTGCCAAGAAAACGTGGGACGCTCCCGAGCCGAAATTTACTGAGGGGCGAGCCGGAGTACCAGCGATATGCCAGCCACCGCGAACACGACACCGACCGAGACGGAGATCCCAGAGAAGGCCACGCGCCGCCGTTTCAGCAACGAGTACAAGCTGCGCGTCCTGGAGGAAGCCGACAAATGCACCAAGCCTGGCGAGGTTGGGGCGCTGTTACGGCGAGAGGGTCTCTACTCTTCGCACCTGACGACGTGGCGAGCGCTGCGGCGTCACGGTACGTTGAAGGCATTGGGACGCAAGCGCGGGCCGAAGCCGAAACGCACCGCGGAGCAGCTCGAGGCCGACGAGCTGCGACGTGAGAACGAGCGCCTGCGCGAGAAGCTGCGCAAGGCGGAGAAGATCATCGAAGTCCAAAAAAAACTTGCGGAAGTGCTGGGCACGGAGGAGCCCGAAGACCCGAGGTGAAGCAAGCCCTGGGCGAGCTCGCGGAGCAAGTCGGCGTCCCGGCTGCGGCCGCGGCCCTGGGCGTACCGAGGTCGACAGCCTACCGATGGCGTAAGCCCGCGGTGTACGGCCCTCGTCGGCCACGCCCGAAGCCACGTCGAGCCCTCAGCGCAGCCGAGCGAGCCAAGGTGCTCGAGGTGTTGCACTCCGAGCGCTTCGTCGACAAGGCGCCAGCCACGATCCACTCGATGCTGCTCGACGACAACGAGTACCTGTGCCACCCGCGAACCATGTACCGGATCTTGGCCGACGAGGGCGAAGTCCGCGAGCGTCGCGACCAGCTGCGCCACCCAACGTACACACGACCCGAACTGCTTGCTACGGCGCCCAACCAGGTCTGGACGTGGGACGTGACGTGGCTTCGGGGTCCGGCGAAGTACGTGTACTACCGGCTCTACGTCATCCTCGACTTGTACAGCCGCTTCAACCCCGGTTGGATGCTGGCACACGAAGAGTCCGGCGAACTCGCGGCCAAGCTCATCCGCGAAGCTTGCCAGCGACACCGGATCATCCCGGGCTCACTGAAGCTCCATGCCGACCGCGGCTCGGTGCAGAAGGGCAAGACCGTCAAGCAGATGCTGGCCGACCTCGACGTCGTTCCGTCGTTCAGCCGGCCACGCGTCAGCAACGACAACCCCTTCTCGGAGGCGCAGTTTCACACGATGAAGTACGGCCCCGAGTTCCCCAACTCCTTCGCCAGCTTCGAGCAAGCACGAGCGTTCTGTCGGCGCTTCTTCCACTGGTACAACCACGAGCATCGGCACTCTGGGATCGCCTACCTGACCCCGGCCGACGTCTTCCTTGGCCGCGCCGAAGAGATCATCGAGCAGCGCAAGCACGTGATGCACGACGCGATGCTCCGCACCCCCGAGCGCTTCGTCGCCGGGGCCCCAAAGGTGCACGGTTTGCCGAAAGCCGTTTGGATCAACCCACCCGAAAACCGCGCCGAGGTCGAGCTCGGCCTTCCGTAAACTCCCAACAACTTCGTCTCATTTTTCTAGACACGCACCGGTTTCTCGTTGGTTCGTGCGGGAGCCACTCGTTGACCGCGAGCGACCGGCGTCGCTCATGCGAAGCGAGTTTTGCAAGGCCGCTCCGCGTCCCCGAAGGTGCTCAGGGAAGCGTCGCACAGATCGCTGGCTGCGGGTCGAGCTCGCGGCAGCGCCGTTTCGCGCGATCGAGAACTGCGTCGGCTTCGCTGATGCGACCGGCCTCGCGACGTTCCTCGCTGAGCTTGGCCAGAGTCGTCACGAGCATTCGCCCGGCGCGATCTTGTTCGCCGCCGCCTTCAGGGTATAGCCGCGCCGCGATGTCGGCCGCGTCCTGCAGCAGTCCCACCGCATCTTCGGTCTTGCCCTGAGCGTCCCAGAGCGCGGCGAGGCCCAGGCGGGCGCGAAGCATGAACGGGGTGAGGGTCGCCCCCCCGGCGGCGAGGGCCCGAAGATACGCGGCTTCGGCCGCCGGCAGATCGCCAACCTGGTGGTGGACCCATGCGAGCAGAACCAGGGCGTTGCCCGTGCGTGGGCTGTCTTCGCCGAACACGTTCACGGCGAGCCGCACCGCTTCGGTCGCGTGGTCGAGCGCGGCCTCGAGCTCGCCGCGACCGCTTGCCACGCGGACGCGAAGCATCGCGATCCTCACCAGTCGCGGGTGGGACGGCCCAAGGGTCGTGGTGGTCTCGAGGTGCAGTCGCTCGGCCGCCTGCGCGGCTGCGCTGTACCGGCCCACGCTCGCATAGCCCGAAGCGAGCCCGGAGTGCACGAGCCACGCCAGCTCGCTGGTGACCGGGCTGCCCTCGGGCAGTGCGGCGGCGACCGCCTCGAGCGCGGCGATCGCCTCACCCTTTGAACCGGACTTTTGCAGCACGATCGTGCGCACGTGATCGAGCGCCAGGGCAAGCTCGTCGTCGGGAGCCCGCTCGAGCGCGGATTCGCCGTGACGGATCCAGCGCTCCGCTTCGTCGAGGCTGCGGTCGTACGCGTGCTGCCGCGCGAGGACAACCGCAAGCCGAGCGGCGCGGGACTCGTCTCCGCTTGCCGTGGCCAGGTGGTAGGCCTCGGTGAATGCTTCGAAGCGTCGGCGATCCTCCCGTTCGCCGTAGCTGGTCCCTGCAATGTCGAGAGCGTCCGCCGCGATCGTGGGCAGATCGGCCGCCCGAGCTTCAGTCGCGATCGTCGTGGCGGCGTTGGCGGCTCGTCGGTAATCGCCCGCGAGCAGATCGGCGTTCGCGTGCACGAGGCGGTCACGCAGCGCGCGGGCCTCGGCGGAGTTCGGCTCCCAGTTTTGCGCCGCGCTGCACTGGGCCGGCGCGGGAACGTCGTCGAGAGCCGTCACCCATCGCGCAGCGAGCCCGACGTCGGCGGCGACGAGCCGGTCCAGGACCGCCTCCAACGTGGTGTGGCTGTGCCGCAAACAGGCCATCAGAGCGTCGAAGTCGGCGCTCTGCCGGCCGTCTTCACACACCGCGCGATATCGGGCGGTCCAGGCGTCCGCGTAGGCGTCGAGGCGGCTCGCCAGTCGAGGGCCCAGGTTCGGTCCGCCGTCGGGGGTTGCTCGGGCCAGACCTGCAGCAATGCTGTCGCGGCGCGCCTCGGATCGCAACGAAGCGAGTCGGGTGTTCGCCATCGCGTCGCTGCACTCCGCGGTCTCGGTCTGCGTCTCCACGACCCCGAGCCCGATCACGGCCGTGGCGCTCGCAACCGTCAGCCCCGAGCCCAGGACCAAGGCGCGACGTCGCTGCCGCACGGGCGACAGAGCGTCGACGAGTGCCTTCATGTCGTCGAATCGACTCGCAGGATTCACCGCGAGGGCACGGGTCAACGCAGCCCGATACCAACGTGGAACGGCCGAAACCGGCGGGGGACGAAGCACCCCGTCGACGATGGCCTTCTGCCAGCCGAGACCGGCGTCGCCGATGAAGGGATGCTCGTCGAACACCATCTCCCACGCAGTGACGGCAAAGCTGAACTGATCGCTGGTCGCATCGACGGCGTGCCCGCGCACCTGCTCGGGCGACATGTAGCGCGGCGTACCGGCGAAAGCGCTCGTCCGGGTGTCGAGCAACGGCCCGCGGTCCTCGAGACTCCGGTCGAGCACTTCGTCCCCCGACTGCTCAGCGCTCGGGTCCAAGGCGCGAGCGAGCCCGAAGTCCGCCACCTTGACCTCACCGGTCTCGCTGACGAGCACGTTGCTCGGCTTGAAGTCTCGATGGACCAATCCGCGAGCGTGCGCCGCGGCCAGACCGGCTGCGGCCTGCTCGAGGAGTTGGCGAGCCTCGTCGAAACGCGACCGGGTGCCAGCGCGATGGTTGCCGCGCCAGGTCTCGAGCGTGGTGCCCCGCACGAGCTCCATCGCGATCCAGATGCCCTCGTCGGTGTGCCCCGCCGCGTAGACCTCCACCACGTTGGGGTGGCTCAGCTGCGCCATCGCCTGTGCCTCCCGAAGCAGCCGCTCTGTCGCGCGATCGCCGGGCCCGCCTCCCCGGCAGGGGACGACCTTCACTGCGACCGGCCGCCGGAGCTCGTCATCTTCGGCGAGGTACACCGTGCCAAAGCCGCCGCGCCCCAGCCGGTCGACGATACGGTAGCGCCCGATCGACTTCGGCGCACCGCGCCCGAACATCTTGCGCCGCAGATCCGCCAGGACGACCTGCGCATCGAAGTCGGCGGGGTCGGGTCGCCCGAGTAGCTCAGCCCCACTATCCACCGCGACGGGCAGTGTACGCGAACCGGCAGATTCGTTCTCCCGATTTGGCCTGACTTCAGGTGAACGGGCGCCGGCAGGCGGTCGTGTCGAGGTCGCTCGTTCGGATCTGTCACGCCGCTTCGACGTCGGCCAACACCCGAGCTGCCCCCGCTCAGCGCCGTGCTCAACGCAGATGCAAAGAGCGGCGGCGGATCAATCCCGGCGTTGTGCCCCCACGCTCCAGCGTCATCGACTCGGCAGCCGACAGCTCCGGCGCCGACCCCCGGGTGCTCGCCTCGGTCCACGATTGCGCCGGCCAGGACGTGCCTCTTCGGCCGAGCCCCACAGACGACGGTGGGACGGGTCGGCTCGAGCTAGTCTCCTGAGACCGGCGGTGGACCAGCTGCAGTCGTCTGTGCCCTGGTGAGGAGCTCGCGGGCGAAGCGGATGCCGGAGTTGTCGGTCCCCCGCGTGGCCTCGAGAATCTCGAGGCTCTCCTCGAGCACCGGGACGGCAGCGTCCGCTCGTCTGGCGTCGAGCAAGAGCTGGCCGAGCTGGAGCAGCATCGCTCCCAGTTTTTCGTGACCAGGAGGCAGAACGCCGCGGCCGATTGCGATGGCCTCGAGGAGTCGCTTGCGCGCGAGCTCCGGCTTGCCCTGGGCAGACAGCGCCGAGGCTAGCGCAGCCATCGCCTCCACCGTGAGGGCGTGCTCGCGGCCGTGCTGATGCTCGGTGATCGTCAGCGCGCGTTCGATGAGCGTCACTCCTTCGGCAGGATTTCCGGACATCGACGCGGTGAGACCGAGCCTCAGGAGTGCTCGTCCGACCTTGGCATTGTCGGGACCAAAGGCTCGCTCGAAAATGTCCACCGCCCGTGAGAATGTGGCGTGTGCTTGCGGGAAGTCGCCGGTTATCAGTTGGCCCCTGCCGACAGACAACAGGAGCTGGGCGATTTCGGGATGGTCTGGACCAAGTGCGCGCTCCAGGATCTCCAACGCGCGCGTCCGCTGTTTGTTGGCGCCCGAGCGATCGCCTTCGCGGTCGGCCACGTTGGCGAGATTCGCGAGGGCCCTCGCGAACCGCGGGTGGTCCGGCCCGAGCCGTTCGCGGTAGATCGCCATCGTCGTGCGGTGGTGCGCGCGGGCAGCTTCGTAGTCGCCCCGCTGTGATGCGAGGGCCCCGAGGTTTTGGTACGACCCCGCCACGACAACGTGCTCATCACCGAGCAACTCGCGCCGAAACTCGAGCGCTTGCGTGAACGAGCGCTGAGCTTCGTCGAGCTGCCCGGAAATGACCTCGAGCTGCGCCTTCGCCGACAGGAGCTGCGCCCGGACCAACCTGTCCCCGAGTTCCGTGCGCTCGAGATGCGCCTGCGCCAGGCGAACCCAGTGTTGCCCCGAGGACGCCGTGCTCTCCTCGGCGAACAACCGCGCCAGCGAGACCGCGGCGACGGCAGCACCGCGGTCGTCTCCCACTGTCGCGGCGGCAAAAAAACCCTCGCGAAGATGCGTCTTGGCATCCGCGTAGTGCCCCTGCGCGTAGTGAGTCTCGCCGAGTGCGACCTGGGCCGCGGCCACGGCGGGCTCCCAGCCGAGCGACTGCGCTTTCATCAGCGCAGTCCGAGCCAGCTCGAGGGCGAGGGGTGGGGCGGACTCTCGCAGCGCGAGCATTCGCGCCGACATCCGTCGGATCTCCTCGAGGGCCTCGCCGGAGGCGTCGTCGCGCGGCGTGGGCGGCCGCGCTCGGAGCCGGCGGAGGTCGGTGCAGTCGGTGAACGGTTCGAGCGCCAAGACGGTGGTGATCGTGTCGTGCGCAGAGGCCTGGGGCTCATCGGCCACCGTCACGACTCCCAGCATCGCGTCGCGGTGTCCGACCAGACACTCCGTGACCCGGGCATGGTCCTCGGCGTCGCGGGTTCCTTCGAGTCTGACGGCCAGACAAGACTCCTGCGCGATCTGTCGGTACGTCTCCGCTTGACGATCGAGTGCCTGCAGGCTGGAGGCCGACCCGGTCGGATTGTCCGCGAAGAACGTTGCCAGCGATGCCCGTCGGGCGTCGTTCCAGACCTCGTCGATCGCCGCCGCCTCCTGCACGCAGGCCTGGTGTTGCGATCGACTCCAAATCGCACGGGTGCCGAGGGCGCCGACGACCACGAGCACGAGCCCCCCCAGCGCGAACCAGCGGCGGCGACGCCGGCTCGGATCGTCGGCGAGCGCGTCGAGCAGGTGCTGCATCGATGGCCAACGCTTCTGGGGGTCGTGGGCAAGTCCGCGCCGGACGATCGACTGCACCCACGCGGGCACTCCAGTTCGCGCCGGGATCTGTGGGACCTCGCCTCCGGCAACTTTCTCCCGCAGGGTCTGCAGGTTGGTGCCCGCCCACGGCGTGCGGCCGAAGAGGCCCTCGTAGAGCGAGGCACAAAACGCGTATTGGTCGGCGGCGGGTCCCGCATCGAGGCCACACCATTGCTCGGGCGACATGTATGCGGGCGTGCCCACGGCCGCGCCAACGCGCGTGACCTTGTCGTCGAGCGGAGCCGAGCCAGACAGGGCATCGACTGAGGCCGACGCGTAAGGCTCCCCCCCGTCGGACTCGCGGTCGAGACTCACGCGCACCAGGCCGAAATCCAGGACGCGTGGGATTCCGTCGTCCGTCACGATCACGTTGTCGGGCTTGAAGTCACGATGGACGAGCGACCGGGCGTGGGCCGCCGCCAGGCCGCGACCCGCTTCGATGTAAACCGCCACGACGTCTCGCCATGGCCGGTCGCGCTGCCACTCCTCGAGCGTCGTGCCGGTCACGAGCTCCATCGCGAGATAGAGCCGACCGCCCTCCGTGCCGACGTCGTGGACGGTGACCACGTTCGGATGGTTGAGCTGGGCGAGCGCACGAGCCTCGCGAGCGAGCCGCGTTTGGTGACCGGTCTTGGCGTCGAGCAGCAGCTTGAGGGCAACCTCGCGATCGAGCTGAGGGTCATGGGCCCGGTACACCACCCCCATCCCCCCGCGCCCGATCGTCCCCAGCACCAGGTAGCGGCCGATCCGCGTGCCGTGTTTGACGTAGCCGTGGGGTCCCAGCCGTGACGTGCTCTCCCCCGTGGTCGAACCCAACAGGGTCTCCTGGTCCCCGTTGGGCCCAATGCTCGCAGCGATGCTCTCCCCGCTTCCCATCACCCTCCGGCAACTCGAGCATACCGCTGAACCCGATGAGAAGACCGGTGCACGAGATCGACCCCCCTGCTCGGAAGCTCGACGCGTTTGTCCTAGGCTGAGCCGACCTGCTTCGGGTCAACATGGCGCGCTGTCGATGACCGGCCGCGACACCTTCCTCGCGCGCTTCGCCGACCTCGGCGGCGCCTCAGCGGGCGCAGCGGAACGTGACCGTAACGGAAGGCACGTTGCCTGGTTCCTCTAGGCGGCTCGCAACTCGATTGAATCCGAGGAGCGAATCAAGATCGTCTCTGCCGCCGCCCTTGAGGACATGAGCGTCGTTGGAGGTTCCACAAGGCGTTTCCCCATCGGTCCCCGGAGCGAGGACGGCGTTGTCGACCGACGCCTCCGGCGTTTCGTAGAAACCGTCGTCGTAGCAGTCGTACACCCACTCCCCGTAGGTATTGCCCGCCATATCCAGGTGTCCCCAGCGCGCAGCTCCCTCCGGCTTGGTGCCGACCGGTTGCACCGTTCCGGCTTCGCTGACGACCCGGGTCTCGTCCGGGGGGGCTGCGCCCCAGGGGTAGAGGCGGTCCTCTTCGCCTCCCCCAGCCGCGTACTCCCACTCGGCTTCGGTCGCGAGTCGACCGCCGTCCCAGATGCAAAATGCCTGCGCGTGGTACCAACTCACGCAGTCGATCGGCTTGTCTTCGTTCAACCCTGGCTCCTCGGTCCAGGTCGATGCGAACAAGTTGTTGCAGTCGAGCTCGAGGGTGGGCGTGAAGGCGTCGTTCCACGCTGCCTGCCATCCGCTTCCGCCAGGCGTCGCACCATCGCCTTCTTCGGGGCGCCAGTTGTCGTTCCACGCGTCGACGAACGCCCGGAAGCGACCCACGGTCACCATGTAGTGATCGAGCGAAAATGGATCGAGCATGACATCGTGCTCGGGCCTTTCGTGGGAGCTCCCGTAGATCGGCGCGACGTCGCTGCCCATGGTGCCGCGGCCCACCTGCGCTGTTCCGCCAGGTAGATCCACGGTGGTGCAGCAGGACTGACCCGCGCACTGCGTTTCTAGACCCTCGCACGACGGCGCCCCAGGGTCGTAGGGCACGCCGTCCATCGTGCCGCCGCCGGAGCTCTCGCTGCTACCCGAGTCGCTGCCATCGGCCGTGTCCTCGCTATCACTCGTATCCTCCCCGCCAGAGCCGCTGTCGGCCGGGGACTGCGTGTCGCCCGTGTCGCCGTCCGTGGTGTCGCCGCCCGTTTCGGTCGATGTCTCCATCGCGCCGGTTTCTGCCGCGGACGTTTCGTCGCTAGGGCCAGGATCGCAAGCCAGTACCAGTCCGGCCGCGAGAGCCATGAGTTGCCGATGCGTGTTCATGCTTGGGGAACACGCGGGTTCGGTTGACTTGCAATGACGGCTGCGTTTTCTCGCGCACGGCCCCTCGAGGCCCCGTTCCAACTTCTCGCCGCGCTGCTGCGTTAGCGGCACGGGCGCGCATGCAGCCCTCTTGCTCGCACACTGCTTGCACTGCACCGCGGTGCAGATGTTCTCGCCGGAACACTTCGACCCGGCGACACCAATGCCGTCGGACGATTCCAGCTCCACTTTACGCCCCGGTGGACTCCAGCCGGGACGCGAGGTAGCGCAGGAGGGTGCCCGAGTGGGCATCACAATCGGCGGCGATCGTTCGCGCTCGCGCCGGGAGAGCCGCTCGGGCGCGTGCGAGTGTCAGCAGGGGCTCGTCGACGATCCGCTCGTCCGTGAAGATGATCGAGTTCCCGACTTCGACGACCGGCGGGGAAATCCCCGCATCGGCTCCCGTCTCGCGCATTCGACTCGGCGCTCCGGCATTCACACCGCAGTAGAACGCAACCTGCTGCAGGGCCTCGAACGCGACACTTTCGTCGGGGTCGAACGCGAGCGATATCAGCATCGCGGATGCCAGGGGCCCGAGTCCCGGACAGAGTGCGGACGCGAGGCATTGACGCCATCGCGGCGGGCGGGCTCCCAGGCACGCGGCGAGCTCCCGCCAGTCCCCCTCCTCCAACGCCGCCAACATCTCGGTGGCCTCGGTCGCCCCGACTCCGTCCGCCCACGTCAGGTCATCGACGTCGTGGGTCGCCAAGTGGCGGTCGAGTCGTTCGATCGACATCGCTCGACAATACCGCACGAGGTGCAGGATCGCTCCCTCAACGTGCGGACGGCGCCCGGTCGCGGAGGGTGACGAGGCCGTCGAGAATGAGATCGAGGCCGAACTCGAACGAGTCGGAGAACGCGTAGCCGTCGGTCCTGAAGACTTCGCGGATGCAGCGAGAAAGGTGTGAGAACTCCTGCGCCGACAGCGACGATGCCGTCGCGTCGAGCTCGTCTCCTTCCATGCCGTTCGGAAGGTTGGACTCCTGCTGTACGGTCCACGGAGTATGATTGCGTCGGGACGTCACGGTGTCGAGCGCCAGTGAAGACAACGGTGATGCGGTCGACGCCACCCCTGCCGCGCTCGAGGGACTCGACCTGGACGCGCGGCGTCTCGCCGCTTCGCTCGAGCACAAGCTCTTCGGCCGAGCCCCACAGACGACGGTGGGGCGGTTCGTGCTCATCGACAAGATCGGCGAAGGCGGCATGGGGGCGGTCTACCGGGCGTACGACCCGGAGCTCGACCGCTCGGTTGCGGTCAAGGTGGTGCGCACGCGCCCCACGGGCGCGGAAGATCGCCGCAGTCAGGACCTGCTTGCCCGCGAAGCGCGAGCGTCGGCCCGCGTGACGCATCCCAACGTGGTGACGGTGTACGAGGTCGGCTCGATCGACGAGCGGGCCTTCATTGCCATGGAGTACGTTCCGGGGACGACGCTGCGCAGCTGGCTCGCGCAGCATTCGCGGCCCTGGTTCGAGGTGGTGCGGATGTTCCTCCAAGCCGCACGCGGTCTGGCCGCTGCGCATGCGGCCGGTCTGGTGCATCGCGACTTCAAGCCCGACAACGTGTTGATCGGGGAAGACGGTCGCGCCCGCGTCGCGGACTTCGGCCTCGCCCGCATCACCGGAGGACCGACCCCGGTCGACGGGATGCCGATGAGCCTCACGACCGGGCGGCGCGAGGGCACCCTGTCGACACTCGGCGGCGGAGTTGCCGTCGGCACGCCCGTGTACATGTCACCCGAGCAGCATCGCGGCGAGCCTGCCACCGCGCAAAGCGATCAGTTCAGCCTGTGCGTAGCGCTTTACGAAGCGCTCTACGGCGAGTTGCCGTTCGACGGCAGCTCGTTGACGACCTTGCGCACCTCGGTCGAAGCGGGTGAGCTCCGCGGGTCGCCGAGCGGCGTCCCGCGGGCTGTACAAGCCGCGGTGATACGCGGTCTCGAGCCCGACGCCGCGCAGCGCTACCCGACCGTCGACATGCTGATCCGCGCGCTCGAGCCGTACGCGGTCGACCCCGCCGTACGCCGGCGACGGATCGCGGCCATGGCCTTGGCCGTCGGTGGTGGCGTTGCCGGTATTGCGTACGGCCTCCTCGATGGCAACGCACCCGCGGTCGCGGCCTGCGACGCTGGCCCGCAGCGGATCGCCGAGCTCTTTGCCGAGTCGGATCGGTTGGCCGTCGGCGAGGCATTCGCCGCCTTGTCGACACCAGCGCTGACGAGCGGGTCCGCTCGCGTGATCGGTGCCCTGGACGACTACGTGACGCGTTGGGGTGACGCGGATGCGACGACGTGCTCGCTCAAGACATCGGGGGCGCCCGACGCCGACGTTCGCTTTGCCTTGCGCCGCTTGTGCCTCGACCGAGGCCGCGACCGGTTTGGCGCGCTCGTGGACGTCCTCGCCCAAGCGGACGATGACGTGGCGCTCAAGGCCGTCGATGCGATCCGAAGTCTGCCGAGCCCCGACGCCTGTCTCGACGACGAGCAGCTGGCGCGCGTGGCCGTCGCCGCGCCACCGGCGAACAGTGCCGGGCGCGTCGCTCAGCTGCGGCGGGATATCGAGGAGGCAGTCGCACTGCGTACCGCCGGGCGCGTACCGAGAGCTCGCGATCTGGCGCAGCGCGTCGCCGACGAGGCCGACACGCTCGAGTACCCACCGCTGCAGGCTGAGGCCTACGGCCGGCTCGGGGCTGCGCAAACCGAGATGGGCGAACTGGACGACGCCCGGGCCACGCTCGAGCGCGGGTTGTGGCTTGCCGAGGCGAGTGGGCACGACGCGATGAAGGCAGAGATCCTGCTCGAGCTCGTGGCCGTGGTCGGCGTTCGGCTGTCCGACCGAACCGCCGGGCAAAAGTGGGCCGAGCAGGCCGAAGCCACCCTGGCCCGCATTGGAAGTCCCGCCTCCGAGGTCGCAAAGCTCTCGCTGATCCGGGCCACGATGGACTTTCGCGGCGGCGACCTGGTTCGGGCGCGTGAGCTCACCGAGACGTCACTCGAAGGACTCAGCGCGCTGCACGGGGACGACGCGGCCGAGACGATCGGCGCCGTCTTGTTGCTCGGGAGCATCCAGGCCCAGTCCGGTGACAAGGACGCGGCCCGTGCCGACTACGCGCAAGCGCGTGCGTTGATCGAACAACACTACGGGCGGGTTCACCCGATCTACGCCGCCGTGCTGCAAAACATCGGTCTGCTGGACCGGATGGAGCGAAACCACGCCGCGGCGATCGAGCTCTATGGGGAGGCGCTCGAGATCCTCGTGACCGTGTACGGCAAGGACCACCCGAGAGTCGCGGGGCTGCGGGGCCCCCTGGGCATCTCGCTGGGCGCGATCGGCCGGAGCGAGGAGGCGCTCGTCGAGCACCAGCAAAGCCTCGAAGTGTTCAGCGCGAGCCTCAGCGCAAACAGCCCCTTCCTCGGCAAGACCCATGCGTACATCGGGCTCGAGCTCGAGCGTCTGCAACGACTGCCCGAGGCCCTCGCGGCCTACGACCGAGCGCTCGAGGTCTACCAAGCGACGTCCGATGCCCCGGCCGTCGAGCACGCTGCCGCGCTGGCGGGCCGGGCACGGGTGCTGTCACACCTGTCGCGTTTCGACGAGGCCCTCACCACCCTCGACCGCGCGATCGCGATACTCGAAGACAACGCACCGACCCGCCCGGAGCTGGCCGCCCTCAAGGCACGCCGACCTGAGATCATCGCCCACGATACTTCACAGTGGCCCCCCGGCTACGGCAGCTAGCGCCTGGCGCCGACCGTGGTCGTGGTCGTGTTCTTGGTCGTGATCGTGATCGTGGTCGTGGTCGTGGTCGTGGTCGTGGTCGTGATCGTGGTCGTGGTCGTGGTCGTCCTGAGCCCGGGACACACCACATGCAATAATGGTCCCCCGATGGAACTCGCGTCGTGCCAAATGGCTGCGATCCAGCACATCAACGCACGCGCGCGCGGCCGTCGATCCATTGCCCTCGAGACACGCGAGCACATTCGCCAGATGTGCAACCTGCCGAGCCAAGCCATGGAGTCCGCGGTCGAGACCATCCGCAGCCATGCACGCGTCGCGCTGCACTTTCACCCCGACCGGCCGGTCGCGAGCGGTCAGACCGTCGCCGAGGCCCTCCTCGAGCACGGTACCTATCGCAACCAGTTCGAGACCAAGATCTCGAACGGAGGCGTGACTGCCTTCGCGGGGGGCCAGCGCGACGAGTGCGAGCGTCGGCTGTTCGGCGGCTCGTATCACACGCCGGAGGTGACTCCCGAAGATCGGCCTCGCTACGGGGCGCTCGACCTCCTGGGCCACGCCGAGGGGCCAGCCCCACGTTTCGGGTCCTGCTACTTCATCCTCGCCGGGCCCGCTTCACAGCGGTGCACGATCACGTACCAGGACTCCCACTCGGACCCGAGCGAGGTCGGAACGCTCGAAGAGCTCGATGACGTTCTCGCGGCGCTGCTGCGAGACGTCTTCTTTCACGATGCGGCGTTGGGTGAGCGCGACCTGACGGTGGCGACGCTGCTCCGCCGAATCGAGTCCGCGCTCGCGAATCCAGTTGGGGGGCGGGCCGCCCATGAGAGGCCGTTCCGGAACCTGAACCAGTACATCGAGGCCCAGGTCCATGGCCCGGTGCTGCTGGCCACGGACGCCGACGCGCTCGTCGTCGACCCATCGTTTCGAGGTACGGCAACGGAAGACCGGCTCTCGGAGCTGTGCCGCAGGTATGAGGTCGCACTGCAGTGGCACCACGGCTTTCGATTGCCGATCGAGGACGTTCCGTCGAACTTCCGTGGCCCCTCGATGCCCTCCCTGGCCAAACGGATCGCGACGGAGGGCATCGTCGACGTCAGGGCAATCGGGACGGCGGTTCGCGACCTGGTGACGCGTCCCGACGCATGGAGTCATCGCGGGGCTGTCCCGGAGGTCCTGCAGGAGCTGAAGCTCCTATGGCACGTCTTGGTCCGGTACGGCGCACCCGTTTCCACAGGCGCACCCGCCTAGCGATCGAGCCCACGACCACGCAGAAACGCCACCCGCGGGATGCCATCCAGCTTCGCGCCCGCCGGCCAGATGCATGGCTCTCGGTCGCCGCACCAGCGCAGGACGGCGCGGCCGCAGGCTTGTGCCCAGCTCTGGGTCGAGGCGCCTTTGGTCGTCGAAGCGCGTCCGTCGACCTCGAGCTCGAGGTGGCACGTGTGCGGCGGACTCCCGACGGGCCAGCGATCGTCGGGGACCGAATCCGGGATGCCACCGATGAGGTCGGCGGCGTCCGTTCCGTCGACGTGGGTGAGAGTGACCTGCCGGGGGCAGTCGCGGTGCGGCGTCAACCCAGCCGTGCGGCAGAGCTCGGACCAGGCCTGCCCGCAGGCGGTGGCGCGGTGCGGCGCCTCGGCCTTGCCCTCGACGGTTCTCGCGGCCCGGTACGTGACCTTGCGGGTCCGCGAATGCACGCCGTTGATGATGGTGAGGCTCGTGGACGTCGAGACTTGGCGAAACTCGTCGACCGAGCATCCGGGACGGCCTGCGTTCGTGCACAGCTGCTCGAGCAGCTCCGCCTCGATGGTCGCGTCGTCCTCGCCGCTGGCTTCGACCTCGATCGGAGCGCCCGTGGGGACCGTGCCCTCCAGCGCGCACGCGACGACCGACTGGGGCTCGGGCTCCGGATCGGGCTCGGGCTCGGGCTTGGGTTCCGGCTCGTCGACGGGAGACGCCTGCGGGTCAGGCTTGGGGTCACCGGCCAAGCCGCAACCAAGGGCGGTCGTTGCGATCGAAGCGGCGACGAGCAAACGACCGAGCGTCATTGCGAACATGATGCTCACTGAAGGGGTCCGTAGCGACCCGGAAAGATCCATCGGGGAATCCCGTCGAGCAGGATCAAGGACGAAGGACCGCACCGCTCGCTGGTACAGGCTTGGGTCATCGCTCGACTGCAGGCATCGGCCCAGCTTGCAGAGGAGGACTCCTGTGCGCGGGCCCGACCGACCTGGACCTCGCAGGTGACCTCGCTCGTTGCTCGCGCGGCCGCCAGCGACTGTGCGGAGACTCCATCGAGCTCGACCAGCTCCGCTCGCTTCCCGCACTTGCCGTGGGGCTCGTACCCCGCGGCGTCACACAGCTGGGCCCACGCATCACGACAGGCCTCGGCGTGGTCGGGCGCCTCGGCGCTGCGCTCGATGACCTCGAATCGCTCGTACTCGACCGAGTAGACCCGCGTCGTCTTGCCCTCGCCCATGGTCATGGCGGTCGAGGTCTTGCCCTTCTCGAAGTCACTGGCCGAGCACCCCGGCTTTCCCGCCTTGGCGCACAGCTGGGTCAGCATGTCCCGGTCGCGTGCCGCCTCATCTCGCTCACGCGACTCCACGACGATCGGCTCGACGCGGACGCGGGCCTCGATCGAACACGTGGCGCCAGCCGCGGACGGTTCCTCGCTCGGGCCGGGCTCGGACTCGGGGCGAGACCCGGGCTGGCTGGGCGCAGACACCGTCGGGCGCTCCGCGTCCGAGCGGGCGGGGGCGCTCGTTCGCCCGCACGTATCGGCGGCCAGCGAGAGGCCAGCCGCGATCAGCAGCATCCGCACGCTGGCTACCTTGCCACGCCCGACACGGTCCGGCTACGTAGGGAGGTTGCGCGGTCGGGCCCAGGCCTGCGATACCTCGGCCGCAATGACGATCCTCGTCACGGGAGCCACGGGCCATTTGGGCGCCAACCTCGTTCGCGCTCTGCTGGAGCGCGGCGAGACCGTTCGCGCGCTGATCCATCGCTCGCGCCTCGGGCTCGAAGGCCTCGACGTCGAGTGCGTCAAGGGAGCCATCGACGACGCGGAGTCGCTGCGCCCCGCGTTCGAAGGGGTCGAGGTCGTCTACCACCTCGCCGCGATGATCTCGATCGTCGGCGATCCGGATGGCCGCGTGCACCAGACCAACGTGGTGGGAGCCAAGACCGTGGCCCAGGTTGCCCGCGAGAGCGGCGTGCGCAAGATGGTCCACTGCAGCTCGGTCCATGCGTTCGACCACACCAACGCGCGCGAGATCGACGAGAGCCGCGCGCGCGTCACCGCAGACACCCCGCACGTCAGCGCGTACGACCTCTCCAAGGCGCGCGGTGAAGCGGCAGTGCGCGAGCAGATCGACGCCGGCCTCGACGCGGTCATCGTGCACCCGAGCGGCGTGATCGGGCCCAACGACTTCCGGCCGTCGCGGATCGGCAAGGCGCTGCTCTCGATGGCGCGTGGTCGCCTGCCGGCCGTGACCGCGGGCGGCTACGACTGGGTCGACGTGCGCGACGTCGCGACGTCGATGATCGCCGCCGCCGAGCGCGGGCGAACCGGACAGAGCTACCTGCTGACCAATCGCTACGCGACAATCTCGGAGCTCGGCGACCGCATCGGAGCGATCACCGGCAAGATGAAGCCGCTGTTTGCATTGCCGCTCAAGTGGGCCAAGGCGGTCGCGCCGCTCGGCGAAGCGGTCGCCCGGATGCTCGACGCCGAGCCGCTGTTCACCGAGGAGTCGCTCGCGGTGCTCGACACCGAAGCCCGGTTCGACAATGCGCTCGCCCGCGAGGAGCTCGGGCACGAGCCGCGTGACCTCGGCACCACCCTCGCCGACACGCTGCGCTGGTTCTCGGACCAAGGCACGCTGTGAGCGCCCTCAGGCGTAGTGCCGTGCGATGGCGTTGATGTTCTGATCGGCCAGCCCCGCCTCGGCCGCCTCGGCGAACGCCTGGGCCGTCGTCTGTGTGAGAGGAACGCGGGCCTGTACCGCGCTCGCAGCTGCGCTGGCGTAGCGAAAGTCCTTGGCGACCAGCGCGATCGGAAACAACGGGTCGAACTTGCCGGCTCCAATTGCGGCACCGATGCCGGCGAGGGCAGGGCTCGTGGTGGGCAGACCGGCGAGAACCTCGAGTGCGGCGTTCTGATCGATGCCCGCGCGCGTGGCGAACCCCAGCATCTCGGCGAGCGCAGCAACCTGCATGCCGAACAGCGCATTGACGACGAGCTTCATCGCCGTACCGCGGCCGACGGGACCCACGTGATGCACCCGCTGGCCGACCGCGGCGAGCACCGGCGCGATCGAGTCCAGTGCGTCCGGATCGCCGCCTGCGAGGTGCACGAGCTGCCCCGCTTCGGCCTGCGGTCGTGATCCGACGACCGGCGCGTCCACGAGCGAGGCGCCGCGCTCGGTGACGGCGTGATCGAGCGTCTCGATCCACGCGGGCGTGACCGTGCTCGACTCCACCGCAATCGCGTCGGAGGACAGACTCGCGAGGGCGCCCTGTTCCGGGTCGAGCCAGATCGCACGGGCCGCGTCGTCGTCGGTCACCACGCTCATCACGACGTCCGCGCCCAGCGATGCTTCGCGTGCGGATGGGGCAGCGATCGCCCCGGCCTCGCGCAGTCGCTGCGCCGGCCCCTGGCTTCGGTTGTACAGCCGCACCGAAAACCCCGCGTCGATCAGGCGCCGAGCCATTCGCGAGCCCATCGCGCCAAGTCCCAGCACCGCCACCGTTGTCGTGTCGTCGTTCACGAGGTTGGTTTAGTTATTCCCAGTGGGGATTGCCATGTCCCGATTGGACTAGGATATATTCCGGAAGAGGATCATGGATCGACTGACTGCCATGCACGCCTACGTGCGCCTCGTGGAGCTCGGCAGCTTTTCCGGCGTCGCCCAGGAGCTGCGCGTCAAGCAGTCCACCGTCAGCAAGTGGATGGCCGCACTCGAGGACGAGCTCGGCGCCCAGCTGGTCGAGCGCACCACGCGAACTCAGCGAGTCACGGACGCGGGGCAGCGTTTCTACGCTCGGGCCAAGGACATCGTGGCGGCCTACGACGGCGCGGCGGCCGAGCTCGCAGCGACGACGCCCCGGCCCCGAGGACGACTGCGCGTGACGGTGCCGGTGGTCTTCGGTCGGCTGTTCGTCATCCCGCATCTCGCGAAGTTCATGCGTAAGCACGCTGAGGTCGAGGTCGAGCTGACGATGAGCGACCGCTACGCCAACCTCGTCGACGAGGGGTTCGACGTGGCGATCCGGGTGGGACGTCCGGTCGACTCGAGCTTCCGGCAGCGCAAGCTCGGACAGACCGCGCGCCACTTGGTGGCGTCACCTGGCTACCTTGCCAAGCACGACGCTCCGAGCGAGCCGCGAGAGCTGCGCGAGCACGAGTGCTTGCTCCACACCGGCCTCACCGCGGGCGACACCTGGGTGTTTCGTCGCGCAGCCAAGGCCGTGCGCGCTCCGGTGCGCGGTCGGTTCAGCGCCAACAACAGCGAGGCGCTGTTGACCATGGCCAAAGCGGGTCTTGGCGTCGCTGTGCTCGCCTCTTGGCTCGTCGAGGCGGATCTCCGTCGGGGTCGGCTGGTCGAATTGCTCCCGGAGTACGACCTGCCCCCGGCGCCCGTGCACGGCCTGATGCCGCCCGGTCGCTTCACTCCACCTCGAGTGGACGCATTCCTCCAAGCGATGGCGGAGGCACTCGGCTGCTAGACTCCGCCCTCGATGAAGACCCGCGCTGTCCTGCTCGCGTTGTGTGCCGCGTGTTCGTCCTCGGGGGATTCGGGGACGACCAAGCCCGCCAAGAATCCCACCGCGGCCAAGGCCGATGGGAAGTTCGACGCGCCGCCGAAGGCCGAAGCCAAGACGGACGCCAAGGCCGACACGAAGGCCCCCGAGAAGATTGACCCCGTCGCGGTCGTCGAACCCGAGCCGGAACCCGAACAGGAGCAGCCGCCCGTGGACGAAACCAAGCTCGCCGCCGTTGCCAAGAGCATCAACGCCTTTTCCTTCGACCTGTACCGCAAGCTGCCCACGGGGAAGAACACGATCGTCTCGCCCGCGAGCGTGGCGATCGCCCTGGGCATGACCCACCTGGGCGCCAAGGGAACAACCCAGGACGAGCTCACCAAGGTGCTGCACGTGGACGCCTCGGGGTTGTCGGCGGAGCAATGGCACGACGCAACCGGCGGCCTGCTCTCTCAGTGGAACGGGATCAAGGACAAAGAGCGGCCCGAGTACATGCCGGAGATCAAGCTCTCGGTTGCCAACCGGCTGTTTGGCGACAAGGGCACCCCGTTTCACAAGGCGTACCAGGTGCGGACCGCAAAGCACTACCGCGCGCCACTAGAGATGGTCGACTTTCGCAGCGACTACGAACAGGCGCGTCAGCGGATCAATACGTGGGTCGAGGAGCAGACCTTCGATCGCATCAAGAACCTCGTGCCGGAAAACGGCGTGAATTCGGCGACACGCATCGTCTTGGTCAACGCGGTGTACTTCAAGGCGCAGTGGGTGGACATCTTCCAAGAGAGGGCGACCAAACCGCAGCCGTTCTTCGTCGACGGCAAGGCTGCCTCCAAGGTCCCGACGATGTCGCGCACCGGCTACATGCGCTACGGCAAGGTCGCCGGGGACAAGCTCGCCGTGCTCGAGCTGCCCTACGAGAGCGGGCCGTTCGCGATGGATATCGTGATCCCCGAGGACAAGGACGGTCTGGCGGACGTCGAGGCCAAGCTCGATCCGGGGCACGTCGATGCCTGGCTTGCCGCAGCGTCGAGCTCGTACGTGGATCTCTCGCTGCCCAAGTTTAAGGTCGAGCCGCCCGACGCGATACGGCTGGCCAAGACCTTGATCTCGATGGGCCTGAAGACGGCGTTCTCCGATGCCGCGGACTTCACAGGGATGGCGCCCAAGGAGGAGCTCATCCAGCTCGCGGAGGCGTTTCACAAGGCGTTCATCGAGGTCAACGAGAAGGGGACCGAGGCCGCCGCAGCCACGGCGATCGTCGGCCGGGCGGGGTCGGGCATGCCCAGCGACGGCCCGATCGCGGTCAAGGTCGACCGTCCGTTCCTGTTCATGATCCGCGACCGCCAGTCGGGTGCGATCCTGTTCATGGGGCGGGTCACCAACCCCGGGGCCTGAACGCGCGCGTCAGGCCTGGGCGATGCTCGAGCCCCGGCCGATCGCGTCGAGCCAGCCCAGCAGCGCGTCGCGCATCGTTGCGTAGGGCGGGGCGACGAACAGCTGGGCCTGGTAGGTCGTCGGGTCGAAGGGCGTTCGTGCCATCACTTCGAGGTCGAAGCGCCGCAGCTGCGCTTGCTCATAGCGCTGGATTTCGCCGAACGAGCTGAGAATGCCGGCGCCGTAGACCTTGGTCTGCCCATCCTCTTCGAGCAGACCAAACTCGATCGTGTACCAGTAGACGCGAATGAGGGCTGCGATCTCTTCGGCGTTGGCGCGACGGCTCGCCCGGCCGAACGCGTGGTTGAGCTCGGCGAGCTCGGGATGCGACAGCATCGGAACGTGGCCGATGTACTCGTGCACGACGTCTGGCTCGGGGGTGTAGAGCGGCTGGCTGGCGTGGCGCATGTACTGTGTGGCCAAGAACCGCTTGTGGCCCAGCTGCTCGAGAAAGGTCTCGGGCAGAACGAGGCCAGCCACCGGCGCGAGCGAAAACCCCTGCCGGGGCTGCAGCCGGGCGTTGATCGCCTCGAAGCTCGGAATGTGATCGTGGTCGAAGTCGACGATCTCGAGCGCCTCGAGAAACTTCGCGCACGCAAACGTTTCGTGCAGGGACGCCAGCCGCGACCAAATGGCGCGCCAGACCGACTGCTCGCCCTCGTTGTAGGGGACGTCCTCGATTGGGCCACCTGCGACGTAGCGCGACGCGAGAACGGCGATCTCGTCCCGCCGCCGGCGATACGCGGGATCGTTGAACCCGGGATGGTCCTGGTTGAGCTCGACGAGCTGGACGTCCGCACCACTGAAGCTCGCGTCGGTCACGGTGCTCCGACTATGCCTCAGCGGTCGCGATCGGGTTAGGTCGCTCGAAAGATGGACCGCAGCTCGCACAGATTTCGCCTTCGGCGGGACACGCGGCGGCGGTATGATGAAAGCGCAGTGGCGAGGGGTTTGGCGATGGTCGTTGCGGTTGCGCTGGCGGGATTACCGCTGCCTGCGCTCGCCGCCGAAGGCGACGCCGCGCTCGTACGCCGCCTGGCCGAAGAGGCCTACGTCGACGGCCGCTACGGAGAGGCGAGCAACTACTATCGTGTCGCCTTTCAGTACGAGCACGACCCGTGGCTGCTGTACGCGCGCGCGGCCGCCGAGCAACGCGCCGGACACCTCGAGAACGCGATCGCGCTCTACAGCTGGTACATCGCGACCGACCCTCCGGAGGACAAGCGAAAGTCGGCCGAGGCGAGCCTCGCCGTCATCAAAGTGCAGCAGGCGGGACAGGCCGAGCATCACGTGATGCCGCCGCCGGGCTCGAGCGCGCTGCCCGAGGGCTACGAGGCCCCGGAGCTCGGGCCTCCGGAGCGTGGCGAGCGTCCGCTGTGGCGGGATCCGGCCGGCCTGTCGCTCGCGGTCACGGGCTTTGCCGGCATCGTGATCGGGGGCGGCCTGCTGGCGGGCGCGAACCGAGCGCTGAGCAGCGACGAGTTCGACGGCAGCTACCAGGGCTACACCAACGGGGTCGAGCGGGCGCGCCGGCTTCGGGTCGGTGCGTCGGTGACCTTCGGGATCGCGGCGGCGGCGTTGGTCGGTAGCGCGGTCGCCTACGGCGTCGCCGCCAAGCGCAAGCGGGCTCGCGAGCGCCTTTCGTTGTCGCCGACCGGGCTGCGGCTGAGGTTCTGATGCGCGGTTTGGCGGGCGTGCTGGGGTTGGCGCTGGTCATGGCCGGCATGCCAACGCCAGTGCAGGCCGCCGAGAGCGACGGGGCCGAGCTGCGGGATCAAGCGGCGCAGGCCTACGTCGAAGGGCGCTACGAAGACGCGAGCGAGCTGTACCG
>Ga0207422_1002102_pt1 | contig 29721 bp, 20 predicted proteins | sample MarCyaLeptolynsp_FD_187757 | JGI IMG/M metagenome (GOLD analysis project Ga0207422, IMG submission 187757) | Marine cyanobacterial communities from Panama - species 1 Leptolyngbya sp. (SPAdes) | ecosystem: Environmental > Aquatic > Marine > Unclassified | place: Panama: Panama City | collected... | reverse complement strand
CTCCTCCGGGTGAATGGTCAACAGCACATTTCTAATCTCAGCGACAATCGTCTTTTGATTCTCAGATTCTTAGGCTCAGCCTGCCAGAAATATTATTTGCTGTGCTGAGTACGGTGCGGAATGTGGGTTGTACTACTTTTTGACCTCAATCTCATGCTGATGTTCCCACCGTTTTCAAGGCTGATTTTTCGGTTTATAATCCTGCGCAGAGGCCCGCCGAAAATCACCCTGCCGAAGTTAGGTGTCACTGCCTGCCAAAGTTAAGTGTCACTGCCTGCCGAAGTTAAGTGTCACTGCCTGCCGAAGTTAAGTGTCACTGCCTGCCGAAGTTGTGAAAATATGCACGAAGCGCGAAAATTGATCGAGCGCTCTAAAGATGAAGCAAATGATGCCAGCAGACAACAAAAAATCATAGAATTAGTAGAAACCATCCTGGTTTACAAATTCCCCACCCTCAGCAGCAAGGAGATCTCAGACATGTTGCAGCTCAGCGATCTAAAACACACCCGCGTTTATCAGGAAGGCAGAGAAGAAGGCAGAGAGGAAGAAGGCTTAAAAATTGTTTGTTCCCTCCTGCGCTATCGCCTGGGCCAGCTTGACCCGGCGCTGCAAAACCAGGTTGAGCAGCTGTCCTTGCGCCAGGTAGAAGCCTTGGGCAAAGCCTTGTTGGATTTCTCCCAGACCCAGGATCTGGTGGGCTGGCTGCAAAACAATCCGCCAGTTGATTGAGAGTGCGGGAGAAAAAGGAGGTTTTGTAGGCTGGATTTGAAAAAAATTTTGAGGCGCCCAGCGCCAGAGAGAAAAGCAGAGTCAATCGCTAAGAACAGTTTTTCTCTGCCAGCAAAAAAATCGCGTAAAGGGAAAGAGGGAAAAGGGTAAAGTGGATCAAGTCCTCGGAGCAGAACACACCACCCGCAGGCCAAGGAAGTCGTCCCTGAGGCCGGGCGAACAGTCGTCGCGGTAAGCCGAGCGGCAGACCCACGGAAGGTGGAGCCAGGAACCCCCCCGCACCAGCCTTTGAGAATGATTATCATTCTCATTTTCAATCCAGGCACTACCATCGATTGGGGCACCTTCATAGGTGTCATGCCACTGGTCTGCACACCATTCCCAAACATTGCCATGCATATCATAGAGGCCGAAGGGGTTGGCAATCTTGAAATGGCCGACAGGCGTGGTTTCTTCCCGGAATTCACCCCTTGGGCCGCTCCCGTAGAAGCCTGGATACGTTTTCCCTTCGTATTCCCAATCTGTCCCGCGATAGTTGGCCAGGTCGGTGGTAATTGTCTCGCCAAAGTGGAACGGTGTCGTAGTCCCCGCCCGACAAGCATATTCCCATTCCGCTTCGCTGGGCAGACGATACTCGCGCCCGCTTTTGCGGGATAGTCGCTGGCAAAATTCCACCGTCTCCAGCCAGGAAACAGTTTCAACCGGGCGCTCGCTGCCTTTGAATCGGGAGGGGTCAGGCTCCAGCTCGCGCTCGATCTGGGGCAACGCCGCCACGACTTTCCACTGCGCTTGCGTGACAGCATACTTGCCCATGAAAAAGGCAGGTACCGCGACCCGATGCTGGGGTTTCTCACTTTTGTATCCTTCTCCTTCCGGCGACCCCATCATAAAACTACCTCCTGGAATCGACACCATCTCCAGGGTGACCCCATTTCCCAGCTCCTCCGAGAAATAGTCTGCCTGTCCCCGTTGCCGCTCCTTCTCTTCTCCCCTGGCATTGAGCGTCACCACTTCAAAGTCAAAGGTCGGAAGTGCCGGTGTAGTGGCAGGGGTGGCAGAAGCGACGATAATTGGGCGCTCCTGCTTTCTCTGGGTTGGCTGCTCTGCCCTGGCGGTTGGCAGCGGCGCATCATTCCTCTGCAGGGCGGCCAGCTCCCGTTCTGTGGCTTCATAGCGAGCCAACGCAGCTTCTATCTCTTTCTCCAGCGCTTCAATCTGCCGATCCAAATTGTTGCGCTCTGCTGCATTGCTGGTGTAATTGCGTTGTTCGTAGAGCGCGTTCTGATTTTGCTCCAGGCTGTCCAGCAGCTCTTTGTCGCGATCCCACTTGTTCTCAAGCCGTCGCCTTCGCCGCTGCGAGACCGGACTCGCAGATTTCTCAGGCTGACCCGCTGTGGCGGGCGCTGGGGCAGACACCTTCTGTGCGGACACCGTTTGCTCCGGCGCTGAGGGTACTGCAGGCTGTCTGGCTAAACGCTCGATTCCCTGGATCGCCTCCCAATCTGCTGGTGAGACAGCTAACACGCGGATCCAATATTGCTTGGCGAGGGCTGCTTTGCGTTCCACCTCAGCCTGAAGCGCATCTTTTTTGAGCTGGTTGACATCCTGCAGGGTGGCTCGCTGCGGCAACAGAATCAGGTGATATTTGCAGGCGGGTTCCACCACGGCATAGGGAGTCTGAACCGGCTTATGGTAGCGACGGTTGAGATCGGGAATCTCATAGCTCAGGTAGTGACACAGCCGCTCTACCGTGGCACAGTTGCCCTCTCCCTGCAGGCGCAGCCCCTGCAACAGGGCACGGGTAAACGAACCCTGACCAATTTCTTCGATCTCATAGGAGGACTGCTTCGGGCTGCAGGCAAATAGAGAAATCACACCTTGCTGCGCTTCACTGCCCACTCCCACGCCCGCCCGCTTCCCCTGGCTGCGACAGGCATCCACCAACAGGATGACATTGTCCGCACCGCAGCGCCGCAGCCGTTCGCTGACGTAGCTGATGGCGATCGCCGTATTCTCGACATCGCCGGGATCGCCATCCAACGGCATCAGATAGTCTCGATCTCCATGACGCACCCCATGACCGGCAAAGAAAAACCAGAAGTTGTCCCCTGCTTGCAGAAACGGTTGCTCGAAGCGTACCCGCAGAAACCGTCTCAGGGTGCCATAGGTGGGTTGGGAGACCATCGGCGCGCCTGGATCGGGTTGGATCGGGGCAGAGGTGTTGGTGAAGTGATAAACCTGCTCGAACGCGATCTCCTGCACAAAAAAATCGCGCATCGCTTCGGCATCCTGCTGGGCAAAGCTCAGCGGCTGCAGGTTGTGGTACTGGTTAATGCCAACGGTCATGGCCCAATTTTTACCCATCGCGGTGCTGCTCCTAGCCAACTTGCGGGCAATACAGTCGCGCGGACGGGAAATAACGGGTTAGAATAGCCATAGAACAACTCCCAGCCCCGCGGCTGGACATAAACAACATCTCAACGGGAGCGTCAGTGTCGCTATCACTGGCGCTCTTCACCTTTAGTGTAATTCACTGACTGCCGTTTCGAGACCACCCTGGCCACAGCGAAACGCAACAGAAAATGCGCTACCTGCTCGGCGCGCATTCACATCATTAGAAACTGAAATTTTTCCCCAACCAGATCAGCACAGGTGTCATCAGCAAAATAACACCAGGAATGACAATTCCTGCATAAATGGCCAGACATCGCTTTTGATGAAACTTCGCCAGTAAATTTTCCAGGAATAGAATTTTGCCAATCTGACACTGGTTGAGCGCATAGGTACACAATTCCCTATCCTCGCATTGACGCACCAGATCCATGGCTTGCTGTCCCAATAGTGCAGTTTGAATCACTTGCTCAAGCAATTTTTCGTCAGAAAACTTCAGCTCAAGTGTTGTTGAATAGGTTAATGTTTCGCGATCGAAAATCACTCGATCTAGAAACAATTCCCCGGTTTTAGCAATCTCTTCAGCTAGAAGATTAATCGCTTCAATATCAACTGCAAGCGTTTTTGTTTCAGTCATCATTTACTGTTCCAAAGACGTTCTTTTCTTAGTAATATTATATACTATTTACTCAGTATTTACACTCCAGAATACTGCATTAAAAATCCCTCATCCTCAGCTCTAAAAAGTCATTTAGAGCTGGGGATGAGGGACTATGGGTAAACAAAATTTGGCTTCGCTTGACCTCTTTTGCGCGTCTTTTTGCTGCCTTTTTTCTGGGTCGCAATTGCTTGATTGTGGCAAATTCTCCACGCTTCAAGACTCGATACCACTTCAATGGTTCCATCAGCTTCAGCCTCTGGAACTGCGGGCGAGACATCCAGGACAGACTCCTTAACCTCAGCACCCAAGCGCCATCGCATCGCGCTCAATACATGCCTGAACAAGCAGTCAGAGTGACAGAATCTTAAAGACCCGCACGCTGCATCTGTTAACAGCAGGGCAGTGGTTCCTTGGGCCATTTCTCGACCGCAAAGGCACTCTCCTTTTTCTACAGTTTCTATCAATTGAATTTCAAGCTTTAACACGGCCGTTATCCAAATTTATCTGTATATATTATGACATCTATTAATTATTAGAACAAGCCGCTCGCAACGAAAACCTCGAGGCATTCGCCCCGAGGTCGCGCTCTATTTATGGATAGCTTTGACCAGAAACACAATCGCTTTAAAGAATCTGGCTGCTATCCCGATAATAACCGCGATTATTGCCTGGGTTTGCTGTAGCTTTTCTTCAGTCTGGTCTGGATCGAATAAGATCCACAGCAAAAAGATCAGCGCTGCTATCCCTGAGCCAATACTGAGCACAGAAGATGGCATTTTGCGGCATAAAGCAATCCCTTGAGCAAGCAAGTTTGCTGCCAGAAATGCTGTTATACACAACAAGAGCAATACGGCTATTGCTGAGAGATGTTCGACATCTTTTAAGATGCCGATTGAATGCATGATGTTCATTATTTAAAAACGATTAACTCATAAGAATATCTTATCAAATAACTCATTATTTATATCAGCAAAAACATCATTAATATCGCTACTTTTTTGCTCTAAAAAGATGAGTAAATCCTTGATTAATTAATCATATAAACTTATACTATTGATGTCAGTTTTATTACAAATAACCGAGGTAAAAAACGCAATGTCTTTACTTCACGATTGCATTATCTTGCTGGTTGTTTTGGCCACGGCTATCGCCACCTGGTTCTATCAGGAACGTCGCGCTCATGCCCGAGAAAAAGAAATTCTCGCTTCTAATAAAGACCTGCTCAATTGTCGCGAGCAGATCATGGCCACCTACCAGCAAGAACAGCTCGCCCAACAGCTCATTGCTAAACTTGATGCAGCCACAGCTGCCGTTAAGGAGGCGATTGCAGGCTGCAGCAAGCTCCAAATTGTTGGCGAGTCGGGCAAAAAAGTCCGACCGGGAATCGACGCCCTCGAAACCCTCGTTCATCAGTTAAAAACGACCTTTTCCCAAACCATTAAAACCAATACTGGCCTCATCGCCTATGCAGACAATGACGATTCTGCTGCGGCTAAAAACGACGATATCGGTTCCTGGTTTGCCGGTAAGGCCAAAGCAGTCGGAGCGGAGTTCAACGCCTTCTGGCAGTTGATTCAGGAGCTGGAGCCGTCTTTGAAAGGACAAAAGTTCGGTGCCTTCAAAAAATTGACAGGAACAAAACGCGAACAGCTCGTTACCGCTGCCCAAATTCACCTGAAGGCCAATGCTAGCAATGGCGCTGTTGTTAAACGTTAAACTGATTTTCCTAGGAGCTCCTGAAGACAATTTCGGGGGTTTTCCTATTGATTACCTTTATTATTTATTGAATTTATAAATTGATTTTCTATTCCTATAGTTTGGCCAGTTTCTATTAGTAATTATGATAAAATTTAATAGTAGAGCAATTAATAATTAATCTTGCTTATCTTATGAAACAAGAGGTTAAGTATATCTATCTGCACTCCCAGAGCCTGGGCGGAGAAGTGGCGATTCTGGCCGTTAACGACCAGGTCATTCTCGCTCTTGCCCAACCCCAATTGCTGGGACGGGTGCAAGAGGCAGCTCGAGAGCTAGCTATGGCTTTGCACCTACCGCTGCTGTGCTGTCAGCTCGACGATGGCTGCTTTTGCCACTCCCCAGAGGATGACTACCCCGCCATTCAAGATGAGGAGTTCGATCCGTATCTGATCCTGGCTCTGGCAGATGCGATCGGCTATTTCTGCGACTGCGACGGTGTCTTCTGGCCCGATGAGGTGCTCGAAGCTGCTATCTGGTCGCGCGGCTGGCTCGAACAACAGTTGTTGCGATCGGGGAAGTCTCCCTGCTCGCAAAACATTGACCTGGTGCTCAAGACTGTGCGCAGCTGCATCGGGCAGGAGGGCGGGGAAGCGTTTATGCAGTCTCTGTTCGATGAAGCCATGGGGGAGTGGCAGGCTCAATTGGTTCCCTTAGCTCCCTTTTAAATCTCCCTTTGCCAGTCCGTTTGGATTGGCTTTTTTTGTCAGGCACTCGGATAACTCTCTCAACGACGGTGTATCCCCAAGCGTTCTTCGATTTCAAACAGCACTCGATCCACCAGGTCTGTCGTAAACCAATAGTCATTGGCTTCCAAGGCCTGCTTAATTGTACGGGCAACCTCACCTGTTGTGCCCAGTTGCTCTGGAGTTTCTGCTGCGGCGTAAAGCAATCTCACAATATGGTCTAAGGCAAGGGTAGCGTGAAAGCGCACGTATTCGTCCTCGTCCTTGAGCGCTACAATCAAGGCCGGGACAGCCTCTTCGACCCCACTATCAAAGCCGCGAAAGGCATCGACAACGCTCTGGCGAACATAGGTGTCCTCGTCCTTGAGCGCTGCAATTAAGGCAGGCACTGCTTCTGTGGCCTCAGCCCCAATCAATCCCAGAGCCTCAACCGCACCTCTGCGAACGTTTGAGTTTTCGTCTTTGAGCGTTGCTATCAAGTCTGGGACTGCTGCTTTCGCTTCCACTCCAATGTGTCCCAAACCAAACGTAGCTCCCGTACGAACATCTGAGTTTTCGTCTTTGAGCGTTGCTATCAAGTCTGGGACTGCTGCTTTCGCTTCCACTCCAATGTGTCCCAAACTAAAGGTAGCGCTCAAACGCACAGCTGAATTTTCGTCTTTGATGGCTACAATCAAGGCTGGGACTGCTTCTCTGGCTTCAGAGCCAATCATCCCCAAGGCAGAAGCAGCACTGCTACGAACGTCTGCATTTTCGTCTTTGAGCGCCGCAATCAACGCTGAGACAGCGTCTGTGGTTTCCTCACCCATCGCTCCCAATGCCCAGGCAGCCCTCATCCGAATAGTTGCATCTTCATCTTTGAGGAGTGCAATCAATCCTGGGACTGCCAACTGTTTGCACTGGTCGATAATCTCCAGTTCCCAAAAATTTTCGATCGCCCTTTCCAGATCCTCCCTTACCTTTGCCCGATCTGCACACCATTCCTGGGCCTGAACCCCAGTTGCTGAGAGCAAAGGGAGCGAGATCCCAAGGACAAACCCTACCAGCAGCCATTTAAGCGATCGCGAAGCGTGTCGCAGGACATATCGCATCTGATTTGAGAAGAAACAATACAACCAAAATTGTCACCCGATCTGAGCGTCCCGTTCGCCCTGTTGTTACAAAACTATCAAGTTCGCCTCTGCCTCTGAGAGGCAAACGGCCCAAGGCTTTGACCGCCACAAGCTCTTAATCTCTCAGTCGCAACTGATGCAGTCGCAGCGCTCCTCGATCCCAATGTCCCTTCACATATTCAAATTGATAGTCTTTCCCCTGGTAGCGGATCCGCACCTGGGGGTTATTCAATTCTGCGCGCGTTGCCTCTCCTGCCGCTAGATAAAGCAGCAGCACTCCTGATACTGCAGGCGCAGATTGGGCCAGGGCCACCTCGTGCCGCTGGGAGGTGACATAGCCTGACACTGTCCGACACTGGAGCGTTGTTTGCTCGCGAATGCCATAGGTCGGTTGGGCTGCTTGCACGACTGACGGCAGACACAACTCAACTCCCTCGCCTACCTCTGCAATCAGGGCTGCAATCTTAGCCGCGCTAAAGTTGCCTGACATCGACCGGCATCAAAACAGTAAGGTGGCCACAATATCGACGGTGGCCAGGGCTGCTGCCAGCACTAAACAGGCCAGCGATCGCCACAGCTGCTGGGCTTTATGGTGGTGCAGACGCTGCAGCTCAGGGATCCGGCTGCGCCTGGAGAGCAGGTACGTCCTGAAGTTGGCACTGCCTTCTGTCTCGGTTGAATGCAGCGGATAGAGGGTGGCAAAGCTCTCCAGCACCCCATTCATCTGCCCCGGACGCAAGGCCAGCAGCGCTAGAACCATGGAGACCATCAACAGCGCTAGGGTGGTTACCCTCACCAGGCAGGGATACAGACAGGGCAGGTTCAGCAGCAGCGCTGCAAATACTCCGGCCAAGGCCAGCGCGCTCATCAGGCCAATGTTGACGCGATTGAGGCTCTCCAAAAGCGTAGTGACAGCTGCTCGCGTGTCGCGGTATATCAATCCGGCGGTTGAGGGCACTCTTGCTGAGGTCATGATATCTGCCTGCTGCTAATGGTTGTGGGAAACGCAAATGTCACCAAGGGTATGCTCTAGAGCCGCTAACGCCATTGAAACTGGCAGCCGCGAGCGTCGTCTGGCACCCGCCGCGAGCGTCTCTGCCTCGCTGGAGAAACCAGGAACGTTGGCAATCAGGACAAAGGGTGGCGCAACGCCTGCATCGTAGCGGGCGGCTGCTCTCAAGGCCAGGTAGACACGCTCTTTAGGGTCATCTGTCCATCCAGCAGATGAGTGCAGCGACCCCAACGCCAGGCTGCTGCCGCTGCCAATGGCGTCGTAGGATTCGCGTACCTCAGATACTGCAAAGTCGGGGCCGACGCAGAACAGGCGCTGGCCTCGACCCACTAGAAAGACCCCTCCAGCTATCTCTTGACCGCCTAAGTAGCGGGTGAAGCCGCCCTGCTGGCAGGCGGCGCGCACTGCATCGATAAAGGGGCCATTCATATAGTGCTCGATTGACTGGCTTGACCACATCGGCGGCAGCTGCAGTCGGTGGCGCAAAATCTGCAGCAGGCGCAGGTAGCCGCACACCCCAAAGAGAAACTCGCCCCGGCGAAAGACTTTGTGGCTGGCCAGCTCCTGCACCTGGTACCCTGCGGTGGTGGCGCTGTCTGCCCCCAGGTAAATTCCTTCTGGCCCTACAATGCCGACTATGCAGGTCATAGGGTTAACCTCCGCCGATACATTGATAGGGGCGCAAATAGGCGGTCTTTTTCGCTCTGGAGGGGGGCATTCTGGCCAGATGGAGCGGGATAGGGATGGAAGCCCTTTTCCAGTCCCCCCGGCAGCTTCAGCTTAGACACCTGCGGGATAGGCTCGTGGAGAAACGTCAGGTTACCGCTGTTGCCGGAGCGCTGCAGGGCTGCTTGCAGCACCTGGAAAACGGTATGGGCAAAGATCGGCGGCAGCGGCTTGAGTCCGGCGCGATAGCACACGGTGACAGAGCGATAATGGGCTAAACCAAAGCCTAACGTTACGATGCAACCCCCTTTGAAGATCTGAGAAATGCATTTCAGGTCGATTGGGTGGGACAATGGGGAGTGCGGTAAAAATCCCTCCATGGCAGTGATTGACAGTATGGGGAAATGGGACAACTTCACCTCAGTGTTGGAGCCAATCAACACTGATTCGCGATACTCGCTTGGGGCAGGCCGCCAGTGCAGCCAGCTGTCCACCTCCACCTCAATGGCTGACAACACCAGCGCCAGCTGCGCCTGGGAGGGTGCATCGGCATCGCTATACGTTCCCACTGCAATCAGCTGGGTTCGCGCATCGGTCGCGCTCAGGTAGACCAGTTCCATCCCCTCAGCTCCCGTAGTCAACGGCTACGATCTCTCCATCCAACCAGCCAAAACTATCGCGCTTGTTTTCAGCCGGAACCCGGTGGCTCTGCCGATGGATGAATCCTTCATAGTCAAAGGCAGCCCATTCTTCATCGGATAGCGGTCGGGCGCGACGCATCACCAGGGCAAACCCCAATGGGTCGGAGCACAGCACCGGACAACACCCTTCCAGGGTGCCAAAGGTTCGCTCTTGCAAGTTGGCTAGCAGTCCATGCAAAAAGAGCCTCCAGCGGCGCACGTTTGGCAGCTTGAGCGCTATCTTGCCCCACAGGATAACAATCCGTGTTGTCCCTGCAAGTTTGAGCTGAACCCGATTCACTGGCATCACCTCAGTAAATAGAAAGGTCGCGCGGCAGCATCCCCAGCACAATCCGGAATTTCTCGCTCGCCAGCGGCACGTACGCATTGCCTGCCACTAAAACGCCGTAGAGGTGTCTTGAATCGCTGGCGGTTTGAATGACGGCGTTGGGCACCACCTCATACAGGCTGAAGCGGCTCCCCAGATCGGTGGCCAGACTCTGGGTAAAGTGGATCGCGCTCAGGAGGGTGTCTTTTTCTGCCTCGGCGGGATCGAACAAGGTATGGTCAACCGGGGCGCTGAGTAAGGGGGCGCTGAACAGATAGAGCCAGGCATCCAGGCGCGTTGCCTCGGCAGCATAGTGATAGAGCTGAGCATTGAGTATCAGACTGCTATCGCCCACCATCGGCACCGCGTCCGCAAAGGTGAGCGCTTTAATTTGCTCTCCCTCGGCAGGCACAGGCGGGAAGATGGCATCTTTGACTGCGTAGGCGGTGGTGTCGGCGGGGCGGGTGAAGCTGGCCTCGACTCTCGCTGGCTTGCGGTTGGCCAGCGCTTCAGCAATCTGACTGGTGGATTCGTTGACGTGATGGGCCATGGCCATGATTGGGGTTCCTTTGGGTTTGGGGATTAGGGTGTGGGGGTTGGGGGGAGATTGATAGCTATACCTACGCCTGGAATGCTTTTTCCAGAGCGCTCAGTTGGGGTTTGTTCAGGGTGGCGGTGACAGCATCCCAGCTCAGGGGACGCTGGCCAGTGAGTTCGAGGGCGGTTTTGGGGCCGATGCCATTGACTTTGGCGGCGATCGCTGCTTTATCGTTTTCGAGATCGTTCAGAAAGTCCAGCGCCTTTTGCTGCCACAGTTCTAAAGCCGCGTTCTCAAGGGAGGGTTCATCCTCCCTTGAGAACGCGGCTTGCAATGCTGACACTTGAGGAGGATTCAATATTTTCACCACCTGCTCCCAGCTCAGCGGCTGGCTCTGCTCTAATTGCTCTGCCACCTGCAGACCAATCTCGGCTATCCGATCCCGCATAGTTTGGGCACCAGACTGGTTCAAAAACTCCAGCGCTTCTTGCTGCCAGACCTCCAGGGGCGGGATGTCAGACTCGCTGGTGGCGGCACTCTCTTCATCGTCAGCGGTTAGCGCGTCGCTCGCTGCTGACACAGAGGGAGCGGCAGCAGGCGGGACTCCCTCGCTGTCGGCGGCACTCTCAGTTGGGGCAGAGGCGGGATCGGATAACTCGTCCGTACGAGTCGCATAGCCCTGGGACAACAGCCAGCGCCCCTGGGCCTCGCTCACCTGCAGCACACCGGAGGCTGGACGATGCAGTGCGCCTCCCCCTGGAACAATCAGGGTGCGCTGCTGCCAGCACTCTGTTGGAATAACTTTCATGGTTAGATCGTCTCAATTTTAGATCGTCTCAATTTTTGACTTGGGCACTTTTACAGTTAATCGCCAGATCCCCTGGCCGCGATTCTCGGCATAGAGCGTGCCGTAAATCAGGCAAATGCACTTGTCAACCAGGTATTCGCTGTCGTCTGAGTAATACACTGCTTCAAGCACCTGGGGTTCATAAACTCCTTCCATCCCCCCTTCGGGAAACACCCCCCGCCAGGACAGGGTTCGCATATCCACTAGCCAGAAGTCAATCTCGCCTTCGCCTTCGGCGTTGACGCGATCTCGAATATACGGGCTGGGAATCAAGGGGGTCGGCTCCCCCTGCACATCCCCTTGAGTGTTGAGGGCCTTTACCTTCAGGCCAGGGCGCACCTCATCCAAATTGACATTGCTCAGCTTGGCGTCCATCTCCTCTTCAATCAACTCAAGACCCAGGCAAGAGGTAAAAATATGGGTGATCTCCCGATCGATCGTCTCATCCGAAACTGCCAATCTCACCACCGAGCGTACCTTTTTGTAGACCACATGAGACAATCGCGTATCGGCAACAAAGCTATGACCCATCGCCATCTGCAACCCCAGACCGTTAAACGAAAGCGGGTTGGCACTGGCATCACCTCGAAAGCAGGCTCGCTCAATCGTTTTGACTGTGCTGACAATCAGATCGTTCTTCTTTTTGACTCGCTGATCCACGCCGTAGGGATTATTGCCCTGCATCCGCAGCAAGGAACGGCCAAAATGATTCGTGGCAATCACACCCCCCGCCGCCTTCACTAACTGGCCTCGATCTGGGTCGGTGCTAACATCGCTGGTAGGATGATCGGACGGCGTCTCAGGTAATTCAGGCGCTGACGGTTTCGCCTTGTCAAAGAAACCCGCCTCCGGGTGGCTGGCTTCCCGCAATTCCTTGACCAACTCAAACAGCGTCGGCTCCTTACGCAGTAAGGGGAAAAATACCGTATTGCGGCGAATATGATTGCGAATTGTGGACAAATAATCTTGTCGTACTGTAAATCCGCCAACATCCTGGGCAGAGGCAAGCACCTCATCAAACTTTATTTTCGACTTGAAACCAACCCGAGATAGATCGCCACTCGCCGCCAGTATCGCTGCACTCATTACCTTTCCTCCTCTTCTCCAGGTCTAGTTCGCTGCGGCAGGCAGCATCAGCTCTAACTCTTTGCGCCGATCGAGCAACGCCAATTGGCGCTCCATGCTGAGATTGGGATCTTTCAGCTGTCCATCAATCTCCGCCATGCGCAACCGCGTCTGCAGTTGCTCGTCACCTTGCAGATTCTGGGTTGCACCCGCAGGCACAACGGGTGCAACCCTTCGCGCTGGCACCCCCCTGGGGTTCAGGCGCTGCTGCACTGCCTGCTCCACCGCACCTGGTAAGGCGTCTTGCACGGCTTGGAGTCCCTCGGCAAGGGGCTTGAGCTGCTCTCCTACCACATCACCCAATGCTTTGGCCAGCACCTCTCGCTGCTGTTGCTCCTGCACCTGACGATCTGCTGCCGCCCTCGCCTGCACCTCTGCCTGTTGGACATGCTCCAGTGCTGCAACCCGGCTGCCCAGATCGCCCATAGTGCCTTGCAGATTTTGGATCTGCCCGCCAATTTCTGTCTTAAAGCGATCGATGCTGCTAGTCAGGGCAGTGATATGACTCAGCACCGGATCGGAGGTTTCATTCCCATTCATCGGTTGTACCGCTCCTATAGATGTCAATGGATTTAACAGTTGGGCGCTCGCCGCAATCGGCTCAGCACCGGGATGAGAATCGGGACGATCCGCGCTGGCCGCTGCTGCAATGCGGGTCTTCTGCCAGCTCGCCAGCTGGGCCAGCAGGATACAGCCCCCTCGCAACTCCAGCTGGGTCACCCGATGCACTTTTTGACCGCCAATAATCGCCACCTCGCCCGTGGTCGCAGCATTCATTGACATGCCCAGCTGACGCTTTGCCGCCAGAATTTTTGACACTTTCTGGCCGTAGTTCCAGGGCCAGATGAAGCCTTTGACGCGAAACTCACTGCCTTCAATGCTGGCAGCGGTCATCACCCCGCAGGTACCCTGGCGGTCGTGGCCTGTGAGGTTCGCGGCTGCCTCCAACGGCAGGTTAGCGACATCCAGGACGCTCTCGGCGACGTCCCGGGGAATATAGAGCGGTAGCTTGGGACCAATGCTCGGCGGCGCATCAGAGGGTTCATCGACCCGGAACAGGACACCTTCAAAGGGGTAGAGGTTGCCGCCCCGCCCGGCCTCAATCGCCACCTCCACCAGGCCCGCTGCATCGGGCGAGACCTCGTCAACCCCCACCTCCAGCGACACCTCCAGCCCGATGGCGGCTGCCTCGATCGTCTGTCCCACTTCAAAAGCTGTAAACTCTGTCTCTGGCACCGCTGCCGCCGCCACCTCATGCGGGCCAGGGCTGCGACTAGCATGCTCTACCAGTAGTTCCTTCAGTTCGCCGATTTCAGCTACAATGGCGTCCTGGCGTGCCTCTTCGCTGCCAATCTCTTTCAAGCTCTCCAGGGGCAGCAAATGCAAGTGTTTGTAGCGCGTTCGGGCCACATCCAGAATGTTGTAGAGTTCTTCCACCCAACTGGTGCGCTCCACATGCTCAGCCAGCATCCCTGCCTCAATCTCCGCCGCTGCGTCTGCGGCTGACATCTCCAGCGTCTGATATTCGCTGATGCCACTGCCCATCTGCGGACAGTCGCCTGAAAGGTCTCTCAGCAACTGCTCCAGGTCATCAATCGTCTCTGCAATCGCCTGCTGGCGATCTGCTTCGCTCTCCACCTGGTCGCTGATGTAGATGCGAATATCAGCTAACGGCAGCAAATGCAGCTGGATGTAATAGCGATAGAAGCTGTCGAGGATCGTTCGCAGTCTGGAAAACCAGTTCTCCCAGGCCACTGATTCGCTCAAACTGCTGGCGCTCACCTCTTGAGCAACCTCTTGAGCAGATGCGGCACTGACCGCCTCCAGATGACCGGCACTGGCTAAAACTGCGGCGATCTCAGCTCGACCCCGATCGATTGCTGACAGACCGGCCTTGATCTTCTCAGCATTCTTGGCTGAGATCGTCCGGCCCGCTGCCTGAACCCTCTGGGGGGCAAAGCCAGGCGGTTTCTTTCTTTTCGGTTTAGACGGTGAATGAGCCATACATAAACGCACGAAGCCCGCCAACCTGCGGCTGACGGGCTCCCTTCTCGGCAAACCTGTTTATTAGCGCACCCTTCGTGCGGGTGCTTTCTGGTCATCATAGCACCGATCTCCCAGGCTGGGTCAACCGCCCTCGTCCCCCTTTTCTTCTCCCAGCCTCCGACCATCGGCAAAGACATCTCCTTGCGGCCCCAGGGAGGTCTTACCCACATCCAGCCGCGCCTCATTTTGGGTAATAATCCCGGACTCAAACAAGGTCTCGCTCGTTTGCGCTTCCTTCAGCTGGTCCCGCGGCTGGGTATCGGATAACTGCAGCACGTAGCCGGGAGAGTAGAAATCCACCGCACCCAGATTCAACCCTTCAAATATCGTTAACCCCATCGGCAGTACGGCAAACTGAAAGGTCGTATCGGCTGCAATCTCTCCCGTGGCCCGGTTATCGTGTTCGGTGATGTTCATATCCCGCGGCATCAGACTGAACGATAGGGCGATCAGGCGCAACAACCACTCGAAATACTTCAGATATAGCCCGTCATCAGTTGAGGCACCCAACTTCAGTACTCTGGCACCCTGACCGCCATCTTTGGTACCGATAATCGGTGTCTGACCTTCTTCCAACACGGATGCTCGGAAGTACTCGCGAAATGCCTTTAGCTCCTCTTGACCCGCAGGGCCAATATCGAGCATGTATTCCTGGGTGGCTTTGCTGGTGGTTTGTTGTTGAAAGTCCATCAATCCTAACCAGGAGGCAATTAGCTTGAAGGCTACCTCCAAGGGCCCAGGTACGTTGATCGAATGGCTGCTGGCATAAAAGCGCAGCAAAAACAAATCCTCATCCATCAACGGCTGCCAGCTCTCGCTGCTGCAACCATAGCCCGTATCGTAGTAGCGGGGCACAATCCCCTGCAGCTGCGGCGTCCACTCCAGGTTCAACCGGATGCGATCTGGATCTACTGGCCACAACCAAAATGGTTGTCCCCAACCCAACCCGGGCTGGCGCTCCACTGCCGCGACATTCTGGATCAGCAGGTCGCTAATCAGGGCGCTCAGAAACAGCGAATAGGTATCGCTGCCTTCAAGTCCGACGTTTGGGCGCTTCAGGGCCGCCTCAATTTGCCTGGCTCGCTCGGTGGCGGCTTCGCTGTGGCGCTCCTCGGTTGGCGGCAGCACGCTCCAGGGCAGGTTGCGGATGCCGTTGACAATGCGGGCAATGGCCGCTCGCGCTGGGGGCGTGCTGGCAAAGGCCCGCAGGTAAAGCAGGGGGATGCGCTGCATGTCCTTTTGGGAGCGGGCATAATGCGCTGTGGGGTCGATGCGGTGGCCCACCCGCAGCGAACTCTGGCGGCTGCCATAGTGCAGCGGGCCGCTCAGGGGCGATCCAGTTTGGCGAAAGGGATAGGGGTGCAAGGGGGTTATACCATTTTGGATTTTAGATTGCCGATTTTGGATTGAGGCAAGATTGACTGGGCAAGCATTCTGCTATAAAACACACGAAGCCAGCAGCCGCTCTGGCTCTGGCTCCCTGATGGCGAACGCAGTTATTCTGCTGTTGCTATCTTATATCCACTGCTCTAGGATCAGCTGCTGAGAATGCAGTGTCATGGGGGTGCCGAAGTTCGTGCAAATCGGGTGCCGAAGTTGGGTGTGAATCGGGTGCCGAAGTTTATGTGATTTTGCAATCGGGCTGATTTCAAAGGGCTGACCCGCCAATCTAATTGGCGCGACCTGCCTATATAGTTGACATTTAATCCTCTGAGATCCGCCAATTTAATTGGCGCGACTCGCCAATATAGTTGACATTCAATACACCCCACACCCTGCCTCCGTTTAAAGATTGTTGTCACCCCAGGAGATCCACCTCCTACACTGCTCGACTCAGCTCCACTTCTTCTCGCAGCATTTCCTTGATCGCCTGCTTCAATCGCGGCGACAGCTCCTGCACGAACTCATTCGCTGCCTCTGCTCCAGATCCCTCTCCCAGGTTGATATTGGCAATATTAATTTCAATCTGAATTGACGCCTGCTCCAGCGCCTCCACCGGATCGCGGGTTCTCGCTGAGCGGATCGCGGGCGGCATCACCATCAGCGGCGGTGTCATTGGCATGACTTTCAGGACGCTCTCCACTGGCACTCCCTGGTTGATCGCCTCCAAAAACCCGATATTGCGGTGACTGGCTGCGGCATTGACGACAAATTCTCCTGGCGTTAGCAGCGCCGGTACCCGATCGCCCCCGCCGGACCCACGGACCCGGCCTCCGGTAGCAAAGCGCTGTACGGGCGATGCCGCTGGTGGCTGGAACGCCTGCCCCACCAGCGGCAGCTGGCGCAGCGGCCCGCTCAACACCGCGAATATCTGCTGTACCATGCCCCAAAGCGCTCGAAAGGGCATCAGCAGTACATCAATAATTGTCTGTCCCAACTGCTGTACGCCCTCGGCTGCAGTGGTGAAGAACTGCCACAGCCCTTGACCCAGCTGCCATAGCGTTTCAAACGGAGCAACCATAAACTGCCAGACGGCCTGGCCGGTGCCGATAACACCGCTCGCCATCGCTCGGAGCAGACTAATTTGCACTCGCAATGGCCTCAAAATCGCGCGGACAACAACGCTGCCAACCTGGATCGCACCCTGAACGATCCAGCTGAGAGTTTTGAGGCTGAGCGACAGCACCCAGGCAGTTGCTCGCAGCGGCTGCAGGATGGCCTTGACGCTCAGGTGAATCCCAGCGGCAAGCAATCCACGGCCCCCACCGCGAATGCCAAACAGCTCCAACAACGGTCGGAAGGGATCGATGAGGGCAGCCCCTAGCCGGGCAAAGGCACGACCGATGGCTCTAACCTCAACCAACAGCGTTCCCAGGACGCCGCCGACAATCTCGCGTACGCCTCCCACCAGCAAAGCCCAGAACAGTTTGAAGCTATCGACAATCCCTGACACCAGATCGCCGATGCCGAGAAAATTGCGTTTGAATGCCTGGTAGAGAAGAAATCCTCCTGCGACGACCGCCCCAATGACCGCGATAAGCGGCAGCAATGGGCCTGATATCGCAGCCCAGGCCCCAATCGCTGCCGCTTTTACTGCTGCAAAGGTAGCTGTCAGAGCGCCCCAAACCGCTGCCATCGACCCACCCAGGGTTAAACTGCCACTCATTGCCGAGACGAAAAAGGCTTTGGCAGAAAGGGCAGCGCTGGTAAACCAACCGCTCAATCCTCCCAGGGCCGGGAATAGCGACACCAGGGTTGACCCCAGCTGCGGCAAGGTACTGCTCAGGGACATGACCCCATCCACCAGGGAAGTGACGGCAAACAGCGGCCCTGATAGGGCGGGCGCAAAGACCCCCAATGCCGCGCCCAGGTCGTTGAAAACGCCGCTGGTCTGCGCGGCTAGATGGCGCATCCCGCCTGCTTCTTGCCGCACCTGGGCCAGACGCTGGCGGAAGTTGACGGGTTGGGGTTGAACGGTAGTTGCGGCGGGTGCGGCGGCGGGTGCGACTGGCTGATGTTGCCTGCGGCCAAACCAGCCGCCAAACAGAGCGCGAACATTTTGCCTGGCCAATCCCATCCGATCGCCCAGGGTAAGGTTGGCCGCAGGCTCTTTGCCTGCCAGACGGGCATCAAAGTCAATCACCGCCCGCGCCTGCTCCAGGGAGCTGGCACGGCCTGTAACCCGCATGCCAATGGCACGGGCGGTGCGGCCCACAGCGCTGTCTCCCACTGCATTGACGACTCCCTTGACCGTGGTGCGGACGCGGTTGAGCAGATCCAGGAAGCCCTGCCAGATCTGTCGGGGTCGGCTCACCGCTGCAATCAGGGCATTGCCTGCCAGATTGACCGTGCCGCGAATCAACCGAAAGGCTGCGGCAATCCCGTTGATGCGCTCCCGGATGCTGCCGACAAATAGTTCCACCATTTGCCTGAGCGCTTCAAATATGCCTTGAAACAGCTGGCGCAGACCGCCAAAGATACGACCCAGGGCTGCTTTTAGATCCAATGCTCCGGTGCGGATGGCAGCCCAAACTATCGCCGCACCAGCGCGGATTTGGGCAAAGTCTCCCCGCAAGGCCGCTCGAATGCCGCCCAGAATCGTCAGTATGCCTCGACTCACCTGATAGGCAGTTTTTAAGACGGCGAACAGGGCTTGAACGGTGCCGACCAGCATTTTGGCAAGACCAAAGAGAATATTGCGCAACCCCAGACAATTAGTCATTACTGCATAGACGCCAAAGGCGACTGCCCCTAGACCCAGCACCACTGGCCCCAGGGACAGCAGCGAATAGGCCCCAAATGCCAGTGCCGACAGCTGCATGCTGCCGTATCCGCCGACAATGGCTCTGGCAGCATGGCCAAAGTTTCCGGCGTAGTCGAGCAGCGATTGCTTCAGCTCGCCAAAGTTCAGGGTAACCAATGCCTTGCCCGCCCGTCTGGCAAAGTCGGCGGTGTCGCCCCCCAGAATGGCAAAATTGTTGCGAACTGCCGCCATGCCAGGACGGAACAGGGCCTCGACGTTGGTGGTGCCCGTGCGCTCCAGATGATTCCAGCGATCGCGCCATTCGTCGGCCACTGCGCCGATGGCGCTCTGTACCTGCTCCGTTCGACCGGCAATGACGGCATGGCTGGCAATGGAAAACGCCTCCAGGGTGCTGTCGGCATTGCCCGTTGCCACCCCTGCTTGAACGTAGGTCGCCAGCCGCGGATCTCGCTCTGCCACTGCCAGCTGCCCAGCGCTGAACTGGTTTTCCCCCACCGGGCTGACAAACGATTGCGCCTGCAGCGCCTGCAACTGTTTGACGCTCTCAGGGGTGGCCCCGCCCCATTTCGCCAGACGCTGCGCCCGCTCCAGGGCAGCCGTGACATCCAGCATCGCCGGGGCCATCTGCTCTTCTGCCACCTTGCCAGTGGCTTGAAATCCTGCCATGAAGGCTTGCAGCGACTTCAGCACGTTGCCCCCCAAAAAGCGCCCCAGGCCGCTGCTTTTGATCGTTTCAACCATGCCCTGCAAACCGCTCAGCAGGCTCCCGAAAATCTTGCTGGGGCTGAAGATATCCGTAAGCTGGCCACCCACCAGCTGTCCGACGACAGGCAACCCGCTCAGCCAGCTGGCCACGCGCTTCACTGCTCCCTCCCAGGCGGCGGGAATCACCTCTGTGGGGTTGTGGTTGAGGGCATTAATTAACTGCTGGGCCACCGCCAGCGCCGGTTGGACTATTGGCATTAGTATGGGGCCAAAGCGATCGGCAAGGGCCTGCCATTTACCCGCAATCCAGTCTGCGGCCTCGCTCAACGGTTGTCGGATCAGATCGCTAATGGCCCCAGCAGCCTGGGAAAATTGCTCTACTATGGGCGCCAGCAAGTCAATGCCAAAAAATTCCTTCAGCCCGCTATTGAGCAGCAGCAAGCCACCGACAACGGCGGCGGTGGCGAGTCCCACAGGGCTGACCAGGAAGGTGACAATTGCCCCGCCGACGGTGGCCACCAGCCCCGCCACCGCTCCCAGGGCGCTGCCCGCTGCCCCCAACAGCGGCATCACTACGCCCCCCAGCGCCCCGACAATGGAAAATAGCTCCATCACCCGGGTGATGGCGGCACTGCTTTGCTCGTCGAGCAGACCCAGGGTAGAAAGGCTCGAGGCCACTGACTGGGCAGCAAAGCCTGCCGCCCCAATGGCACCGCCGATGGCAAATCCAGCCCGGCCCAGACCGCCCACTGAGGCCCCCAGACGCGCCAGCATCCCCGTAGAGCGGTGGGCGGCAGCGCCCATAGCCGCTTCAATCTGATGGCCGCTGAGCTGGGCCGTGCGGGCCAGCTGGTGCATATTGCCTGCGGCGGAGCCTGCGGCTCGCTGCCAGGCGGCGGCGGTGACATCGGCAGCACCGTGGTTGAGAAATGAAATAATTGCTCGACCGGCAACCGCGGCTTTGCGGCTCAGCATCCTATTAGATGACAATTACAAACAGTGAAAACGACAATTAGTACATTTCATCAATCCTTTTATTGGATAGAGCTTGAGCATTTGTTTTAGTTGTCGTTTTGGGCAAAAGTAATTGTCACTTAATAGCATCCTCCAGCTGCGGCTCCAGATGCCCACCTCCGCGTCGCGCCAGGCAGCGCGAGTTTGTCGGGCGGCGGCAGCAAAGACACCGGAGATAGAGCGGGCTGTTCGTTGGGCGGTGGTTTCTAGCCCCGCGAACAGCTTTTCGGGCACGGGAATCACCCGCCTCAGTCCGGACTTGCGATCGCCGGGAACGAAGCTGCCTGTTTCATCGCGGACCCTCAGTTGACGCTGCATAAAGGCAAACTTGGGTCTGCGGGGGCTTATGCCCCCGGCCAGGCGCTCGAAGCGGGTGGAGAGGCCCTCAAAGGCACTGGCAATGCCCTCCTGGGCACCTCTGGCCTGGGTACCCAGAGCCTGACGGACGATCTCACCCGGCGATGGCCCTAACTGGTGCAGGGTGCCCTGGATCGCTTGCTGCTGGCGCTGGGCACTGGTGGCGCGTCTGGCTGACCTGGCGGCCCCTGACATATCGCCACGCAACAAAGCGACTTCTGAGGCGGCGCGCTGCTGCCGGGCCAGGGTGGTTTGGGCCTGCAGTTGCTGCAGCAGGCGAGAGCGCTCGCCAATGCGGCCGATTAAGTGTCGAAAAAAGCCAATCGTTTGCCCCACCGCGCCCTTGACGGCACCGAAGATCTGCTGCACCTGGCCCAGGGCAACAGGCCCCGTGCGATGGATGCCCTGCCCAATGGCACTCAAGGTTTCACCAAATAACGACACCAGGGCATTGACGCCGACTTGCAGCTGTTGCTTGAACTGCAGTAGCCGACCAAACATCTGCTGCCGCAAGCCCAGGGCTGCCTCACTGTGCTGCTCCAGGATGCCGCTGACGCTCAGGCCAACCCCGCGCACCAGCCGCTCCACCCCGGCCAGCAAGCGGTTGCGGGGAAACATCGCCCGCACCGCGTTGACCAGATCGCCCGCACGGTGGCCCAGCTCCCTGGCGTGCGTGCTGAACAGGCGGGTAATGCTGGGACCGGCAATGGCGACAGCAGCCCGCACGCCCCAGCGCCCCGCAGCCGCTGTCTGTCGGCCCAGATGGGTAAAGAGTTCTCTCGATTTTTCCTGTACCGCTCCCGCCAGCTGCTGGCCCAGAAAAGCAGGGAACGGGGCCACGACCTCAGTGGTGAAGTACCGATTGAGATTATCGAGTTCTTTTAACTCGAGTCGATCGAACTCCTGGGACTGCTTGTGACGCTCGATCAGGCCCATTGCTTTGGCGATCTTTTCCACCCCCTCGCTGCCCACCACAGCGCTCAGCTTTTGCCCTGAGCCGGGACCGCGCAGGAACTGCTGGATTTGCGAGAGATCCATCCCTTCTCGCTTCAGGGAGGCCATCAGTGGCTCGAAGGCTTCAAAACCTTGACGCCCCATCAGCTGCTGCAAGCTATAGCGCCGCTGCGACTGCCGCTGCTGATGCGCCTGGTGCAGGGATCTCAATCCATCCGCCAGACGAGCCGGGGTAGCGATCAGGTGTCTAACAGCAGGGGGCGCATCAAAGCGATCCAGTTGTTGCTGCAGCTGCTGGTATTGCTGCTGGGCAAAGGCACCTATTGGCTCAAACAGGGAGCGGACTCGCTGCTTGAACTGCTCGGCCCGGATGATTTTCAACTCCGCCCGGGTAGGTACCAGGGTATGCAGATCCCCCAGACTCTCCTGGGCAATGCCCAACGTTTTCGCCAGCACCGACCGACTCTGCTGGCCAATCGCCTCTACCCGACCCTGGTAAAGGTGCTGCAAAATCTCTGAGAAGGTGGCATCAGACACGTTCAGTGACGCTTGCAGTTGGCCAACATCCAGCCCCCTGCGCCGCTGCAGCTGCGTCTCCAATCCCAGCTGCCGCTGTCCCACTCGCTGCTGTTGCGCCGCTGCCTCAGCACGAATCTGACCCTCCAGGGAACTAATCGCACGCCGCCGTCCCAGATGGTAGACCACCTCTGCCCCACCGGCTAAACGACGCGGCGACAGCCCGGCAAAAGGCTGGCGCAGACGGCCCATAACAGTAGCATTACGTTGACTCTCTTCGGCCAGCAAGGTCTGGGCCGCAATTTGACGCTCCAGCTCAATCACCGCACCCTTGGCTTTTGCCCCGGTCAGGCTTAAGGCTTCCGCCATCTTCTCCAGCAGCTCCGGTTGCATGCGATGGGTTTGCCCCTGGCGCAAAAACTGCTGCTGCTGGTCGATGAAGTGCTGTCGTTTCTCTGCAGATTTGGCATGGAACAGGGTCGGCAGCTGCTGCTGCATCTTCTCCATCAGGGCTGTTTCATTGGCGATGCCCAGCTCCCCCAATCGCTGGCTCAGGAATTGCTGCCGTAAGGGATTGGCTTGTCGCAGGCGACCAAAGGGTACTGCTTGGGTGGGATCGAGCAGTTGGGCCACGGGCGTTTTCAGTTTCCGCGAGAGCGCGAACAGGTGCTTAGGATCGAGTTCTTCCAGGCGACCTTCGCCCAAGATGTCGCGCATGCGCTCGAATTGCTGGCGGTGCATGCCCCCTTGGGTGCCTGGTGGCATAAAGCCGGTGGCTGCCATTACTGCGCTCGTGCCGCCCTGGGCCATCAGACGCAACCGCTCTTTGACGCTCCGTTTGGCCTCCTGGCTGAAGGTGCGGATGGATTTCGCCAGCGACTCGTTTGCAGTTTCGGGTTTGAATTTCACCCCAAACGTTTTCGCCACCAGTTCGATCTGGTGCCGGTTGAACTGGGCCTGCTGTTCTGCTGATGCCGCTTGAAAGCGTCCAATGATGGACAGGGTGGCCTGCGCCTGCTGCGGCGAGCCGAAGCGAGCTGCTGCTGCCCGCTGCAGCTCCTGCTGCCGCGCCGCCAGCAAGCCTGGATCGAGGACAGTACTCTCCTGGGGTTGTCGCCTGCGGCCAATGCCAAAACGCTCCGCCGTGCCCGCAATCGCCCCTCCCATTGCTGCGACCAAGCTGCGGCGCGCTTGAGGCACCGGTTGGGCAGCTGCCTGGGTCTGGGCCTGCAGCTGCTCGTACTGACCAATAGCCTCGCGCAACTTCACCTGCTGACGATTCACCACCTGGGCCAGCGTTTCTAGAGAACCACCAGCTGAGCGCACCTCCTGCTGGCTCGCCCCCAGATTGAGGGCAAAGCTTTTCAAGCTCGATACCGTGCCCAGACCTTTGGCCGTCTGAAACAGATCGCCAAACTCCAGGTTGGCTGACTGGCTCAGCTGACCCAACTGACCCGCCCCTGCCGCCTGCTGCACCAGGGCCGCTGCCCCCTGGAAATTCACTGGACTGGCCGAGCCGATCGATATCTGCGCCCGATCGATATGGGCACTTAATTGTTTGCTCTGCAGCGTCCCTGCATTGATGAACTCCCGCTGGGATTTCTCCTGGGCGAGCAACCGCAGCGCCCCCACATTACCGGCCTGGGCCAGCTGCTGGAATTCGGCCACCCCAGATCGATGGGCGGTGCGCCGCAGCTGCGCCTCGTTGGCCAGTACCTGCTGTCGTCCCTGCTGCAGCTGCGCTTCGGAGAAGGCTCGCCCGAATTCGGGGGCAGACCCGCTCCGGCGCAATTGCTGGCGTGCGGCGCGATCTAATTGTCGCTGGAAGGATAACACCTGCTGGCGGCGGGCAAATTGCTGTTGCTGAAATTCGCGGTCGAAGCCAGGGACTAAACCCGTTTTCAGCCGCACACCCTGGGTAAAGGTCTGGAACTGCAGGCTCTGGCGACCCTGACGGGAGCTGGCTTTGCCCACCAGATCGATCCCGGCGGCCACCTGCATCAATACCTTGGGTAGCGATAGCAGGGTGTGTACCACGGTGCTGATGGTTTGACCAAAGGCTGTGAAGGGATTTTTGCTCTTCAATACTTTAAAGACAAACAGCACTCCCAATCCCACCAGAGCAACCGCTTCGCTCGTCTCCACCAGGCCCCCCAGGAAGTTGCCGAATCCCACTAAGCCTGCAGGCACTTGAATCGACTGCAGCAGATCGCCCAGGCGACCCAGGCTCTCCACTCGTTCGGCCATGCTTGCAAAAGCGGTGCGAATCGTCTCCCCCAGGGTCACCAGCGCTCCCATGCCTCGCGCCACCTGTACCGTTGCCACCGCTACCGCTGGCAGCACCATCTGGGCCAGCGCCATCAAAGCGTCAGTGGTTCCCACAACCGCGATCCGGGCTACGCGCAGCCCCCCCGCCAGAATGACAAACGATTGGTTGAGAAACTCTACCCTGCCGCTAAACCAGTGAAGATGGGCAATCTGGTCGAGCATTTCCTCATCCAATGGCTTCAGCAGGGTATAAAGCGTTAAAAACGAAAACCCCACCCGCCCTAAAATCTGCAGCACTGTAGGACCAAACAACTCGAGTTTGGCCAGGGGACTGAGCGCTGCGATCTCGCGCAGCTTGCCTGCCCCTTCCAGCTCCCGGGCCGCAATGCCAAACCAGGCGGCAACTTTCTTCTTGATGATTTTGCGTTCGGGACGGAATACTGAAGAGGCAATATCAAGCGGTGTAATCGCCTTGATGCCCAAACTCAGAAAACCGTCAGTTGCCCGGTACAGCTCTCCAAATCGGGATGGATGCAGGAAAGAGAGAAACTGTGCGATCGCCCGCGACGATTTGCCCAACGCCGATACGCTCAGGGTGGCAATCCCCATCAGTACCTCGCCCACCGCTGGCAGCACTGCCCGAATCGGCTCCACTGGAATCAGCTGGAACGCCAGCGGAAAGAAGCGGCCCAGGGTGGCCCCCAGCAGCTCCACCAGCGAGACCGCAGTTCCTAGCAGCTCCACCACCGCATTGAAGCTCCCCGCTAACAGCTCGCCATAGGGCAGTGCCAACAAAAATGTTCGCACTCGCAGGTTGAACGCGCTCAATAGCGGCTCCAAAAACGCTCGCACCGACTGGTAGGCGGTGGCAGCATTGAACTGTCGGGCAATGCGGACAGCAAGATCGCCCTCGAGGGCGTCCAGGGCACCCTCCACCAGGGGAATGCTGCGCACCGTTTGCAACAGCGATGCCTGCAGGCGACTGCCGATCTCCGCCATCAGCGACCAGGCTCCCACCAGGGGCAAACTGAGAACGTAACCGGCGGTGGCCGCCAGGGCGCGGAAGGTCACCAGGGTGGCACTGGCGCTTTTGCCCACCACCTCAAAAAAGGTACGGACGGTGGCACTTTTAGCCAGCGCTGCCGGAATGTGGAGCACCTCATGCAGCGACAGCAGCAGGCCGACATTGCCCACCCACCGCACCAGGTCGATCTCAAAGAGGCTGCGAATGAAATCGCTCACCTGTTGTAAACTTTGGTCCAACCCGTCCAGGTAGCGCTCGACGCTATCCGGCACTTCCCGACCAAAGGCCCCAAAGGCAAACTTCACTCCCGCCCGCACCGCCTTTGAGATGCCCGTCTGGGCCCCCTCCAGAAATCCAGCGTAGATCGCTCCTCCCACAATCGTTGGCAGCCCCAGCGCCAGCGCTTCGGGAATACCTTCGATCGCACCTAGCAATGCTGGGGCTTCTGTGCCCGCGAAGGCACTTTGACGCCCCATTTTCTTCAGTATCTGCACCAGGTTCATTGGCATCGAGGCCAGGGTTAACAGGGAAAAACCGAGCAGGTCTAATTGAGTGAAGATGGGATCGAACAGGCGCTCGGCCAGGAGGCTATCGAACTGCACTGGCATGGCCAGTGCTGATGGGATCGCTCCGATGACCTGCCGGGTCAGGGCCTGTCGCGCCTCGCTCGGATCGAAGATGGCTTCCCCCGGCGCGCGCGGCCCCGCTTTAGACCCGCTGGAGAAGGCGGTTTTAATCAGATTGAATTCTCTGGCAATGGGAACCCCCAGGTGCTGCCGCACGATGGCTGCTCCTTGTTTTAGCCGCTGCAGCCGATCGAGGATGAACTCAACCGTCTGACCCCAGCGCTGACGCATCCACCAGGTCGGCCCGGGCGAGGCTTCTGCCAGGTTCCCCAGCAGCTGCTGGCCAATGCGTTCGCTAAAGCGCGCAAATGGTTGCAGCAGCTGGGCCATTCCGCCTATCGTCCCCTGCCACAGGCGCAGCACCAGTTTTGCTGCCGTTTGAAACGGCGATAGTATCGCTTCCGCCAGCGTTTTGCCCAACGTTTGACCCAGATCCTCGCCGCTTTGGGCAAAGCGAGCAAAGGTTTTGGCCACCTGATTGATGCTGCTCTGCAGGTGCTTCAGTGGCAGCGCTATGGCGCTCGTTAACCCCTGAAACGGTTCGAGCAACCCGGCGATCAGGCCCTGGCCCAGACCCCGCATCAGCCCCATGACAAATCCCAGGGGAGCTGCCAGGGTCGATAGGGCCGTCCCCAGCAGGCTGACCTTGGGCGTCGCGGCTTCTAAGAGTACGTACAGCCCGCCCAGGGCTGCCACCGTTAAGCCTACAGGCGAGACAAAAAAGCTCAGCGCTGCTGTCCCGGCAGCTTGCAACAGCACTGTCAGACCCGATAGGGGAGCCAGCAAACTGCTCAATTGGCTGCTCGCAGCAGTAAGCGTCGCCCGCGATAGGCTACCGCTAAAGCCTTCCATTGCGGTTTGGAAAAAACCCGTCAGCGGCAGGGTACCCCGCTGCATCGCCAGCATCGCTACCCCCGCAGTGGCTGCTGCTTGCTGGAAGCCATATAACATCACCCCAACGGTGCCTGCTGCGGTGGCTAACCCCAGCAATCCAGCCGCCAGCGCCCCCACCCCAACGATGCCTGTCTTGACGGGCTGGGGCAGCGCCACGAAAAAGCGCAGCACCCCAGTAGCGCTATCGACCACCAGTCGCACCGCAGGCTCCAGCACTTCGGCAATCTCAATCTGCACCCCCTCCATTGCCGATCTCAGCCCCGCGAAGGACCCGGCCAGGTTATCGTTCATCTGCCTGGCCATGCGGGCCCCGGCACCCTGGGCGTTGTAGTTCTGCTCGATGCGGCCCTGCAGTTTGTCCAGGTTGGACAGCAGTACCTCCACTCCACTGGTAGCATCGGTGCCAAAAATCCCTTTGATCGCTGCCAGACGATCGGCGCGGCCCATCTGCGAGAGGCTGGCATTGAGCTGGGCAAAAATCTCGCTGGCTGGCTTAATCTTGTCCCCGTCTTTGATGCTGCCAATCAGAGCGCTAATCTGGGCCTGCGCGGCGCTGGAGGGGGCCGATAGACTCAAAAACATTGAGCGCAGCACGGTCCCGGCTTTCTCCCCCTGGATGCCGGCATCCCCCAGTACCCCTATCATGGCGGAGGTCGTCTGCAGATCGCTGCCAAAGGCTTTCGCTGGGGGAGCCGCATAGGAGAGGGCCACCCCCAACTGCGAGACGCTGGTATTGGCTCTGGATGCTGTGACGGCCAGAACATCAACCACATCTCCCAGCTGGTCGTTCGACAGAGCAAAACCACCCAAAATATTGGAGCCAATATCGGCACTGCGCGCCAGACCGAGCTTGCCGACTGTGGCTAAGGTCAATGCCCCTGCCGTCTCGTTGAGGATTTCAGTGGTAGAAAAGCCCGCTCGACCTAAGAAGGCCATCCCGGCTGCGGCCTGGGAGGCGCTGAAGCGGGTGGAGGCCCCCAGATCCTTGGCCTGCTGCCGCAGCTGACTGAGATCTTTGCCTGTGGCCCTCGAGACCGCAGCCACCTCTGACATCTGGTCGCCGAAGCCTTCTAACAGGCGGATCGAGCGGCCCCCCAGCTGCGTTAGGGGACCCAGCCCTGCCCGAGCCCCGTCTCGTACCACCTGGCTGATCCCGACTCGTTCTGCAGCAATCGCTGCCTGTCGCTGCGCCCCAGCTATTTCTAACTTCTGGGCGGCGATCGCCTGCTGACGCTGCATCTGGGCGCTAAATTCGCGCTCTACGGTGGTATTGCCGCGAATCTGGCCTGCTAATTGCCCTAACGCAGCGGTGTAGTCGCGCACCTGACGTGCGGCCTGGGTAAACTGCCCCTCGTCTAACAGGTTGTCCCCGGCCAGCTCCACGTTGCGAAATTCGGCCCGCAGCGCCCGGAATTCTTGCTGCAACGGGCGGATCGCTTTGCGCGCCTCGCCCAGTTGCCGCACCTGGTCGGCGACGGCTTTGGTTTGTTTGGCAACTCCCTGGGCTCCAGCTTTCACCTGGGCTGCCATCTCGTGCAGTTGTTGGCCCGCTCTCGAGCGCTGCGCTGCCCCTGAGAGATCGTTGACCGCTTGCTGGATCGCCTGCAGGTATCCCTGCACCGCTTTCATCCCCGCAACGCTGTTGCCGGAATCGAAGCTGAAGTTCGCAACTAAGCCGTAGCGATCGACAAATTCCATGGTTTAGGAGGTGGGATGCGGGGTGTGGGAAAGCAGCAAGAGAACCCGGTGCTGTGCAAAAACATCAAAATATGAGGAGAAATACAATTGGGTTGCTAGATTGCACTTCACCCATCGACATCCACCACACCCTAAACCCCACACCCCATCCTCTATCCAGCACCAAAAAAACCACCAATCCCTCTAGCACCATGGCGACCCACCAGAGTGAGAGAATCGTATTTGAACGTCAACTGTAAGATTGAGTCTGCATCTCCTCCTTCATGGCCACCTTCCATGTCGCCGCCGGGAAACACGACTTTTTGGATCCACAGTCCAACGGCTTTCAGCTTGAAGGACGTCCCCCGATTGCCTGCCCCAGCCGTCTCGGAGGCGGGGCTGCCCTGAAAGTGACGAACATAAGTGATGACGGCATCCCGTTTGTAGTTGGGATCGACCCCACTCCCTCGGTCGATCGCCATCTCCGACCAGGACAGCAGCGCATCCCGCATCGGGTCAAGGGCCAGCTGGACAGACGCCTCAAATTCCCCCGGTGCAGTGCGGCCGCCTGGAATTTGACGCTTATCCTTGAGTTCGATTACCCCCACCTCGCGCGTCAGGTCGCCGAAACTGGTCAGCACCAGCGGCCCCGGCATCCCGGCAACGATAATTTCGGTCTTCCCTTTGGGAAAGGCGTTGCCTTCCAGAACATGTTTGTTTCGCTCAATTGCCATATGCGCCTACCTGTATCGCTGGACAACATGAAAGATTCTGGTCTTAGGTGATTTCTGGAAAACAATTTACCATTCAGGTAATCTGAAGTTCTACATCAGAATACTTCAGGTTGCTATTCTATGAATCAACTCTCCATCGTTAGAGAAACGCTAGAAGAAACGTTGACCCATT
>Ga0207422_1002095_pt1 | contig 29880 bp, 29 predicted proteins | sample MarCyaLeptolynsp_FD_187757 | JGI IMG/M metagenome (GOLD analysis project Ga0207422, IMG submission 187757) | Marine cyanobacterial communities from Panama - species 1 Leptolyngbya sp. (SPAdes) | ecosystem: Environmental > Aquatic > Marine > Unclassified | place: Panama: Panama City | collected... | reverse complement strand
GGGCACAGGGCCTGCTCGAGCGTGACGGCGTCAAGGCGTTCTTCCAGTTTGAGGCCCGGCCTCTGGGTATCCAGTTTCTCTACATACCCTCCGGTGATGCAGGCCGGCCCGACCTTGCCAACGCCCTTCAGACAGCACTGGCTCGTGACAGCGTGGACGTGGAAACGCTGCTGGGTCAGGCGCCACGTCCCGCTGGAGAGGGGGCAGTGGTCTTGCTGGATGGCGCGGAAGGCGCGGAACTTGCGACCCGCTATGCAGAGCTTGCCCCGCGAGAGCGTGAGTTGATCCGGCTCTTTGATCATGTGCAGGCCCATCTGACAGGGCGGTTATGCAGTGCGGTAGAGACGGGGGATCTGGCGGAAGCCCACCGCGCCGTCTCACTGGCACTTGAACGTCAGCAGGCCGGGTGCGGCGCCATTTCCACCCTCAAGGGGCGGGCAGAGGCATCCGACAACTATGATGACTTTGAAACCCGTCTCGCAGTCCAGCAGGAATTGCTTACCACCACGATGGCCTGCGATGCGGGCGACAACGATGCCGAAACCTGCCAGACCGCAGGGGCCATGAATGCGGCCATGTTTGAGCAATGGCGCCGGGCAGCGGTGATCTATGCGGAAGTCGCTGACCGCGGGGGCACCGGTGGCGGGGCGGGGAGCAGTCCGGACAGTGCGTCTGCCGGTCCGCTGTCATTGCGTGGCGGTGTTGGGCGCGGTGGTGTCGGCGACATACCGGTTCCCGAAGCGCGCCCGGCACAATAGCGGGACGCCCGGACTAGTCGTCCTGCTGCCAGACCTGCCTGATCTTGGCGTCGGTTTCCGGACCCATATTGAACCAGGCTGTTCGGTTGCGCGTGGCATCGACCACAAACAGGCGATCCATGCTCCCCAGGTGCTGGGTGAGGGAATTGACCACTTCCGGGGCTCCCGATGGCGTGTGGACGACCCAGACATTGGCTGAAATCTTGTACGCAGGCCCCAGCGACATGATGGCGTTCTCAAGCGGTCCGCTGGATCGCGACTTTACGTCGGTGATGATGACGATGTTGAAGGATGTCGGCTGCGTCCGCCGGTCCGTCTGAGTTTTCTTTGATCCGAAACTGCGGTGGCCGTCGTCGCGCACAGGCATGGCCGTAGCCGCATCCTGCTGGCTGATGGCGCGCTCTGCGTCGGCCGCTGAAAACAGGATGCTGAGGGCAGGATCCTGCGCTGCCGGCATCCAGTCTTCCTCGCCGGCGGCCTGTCCTGTCCGGGCTACGATGGATTGCGCCACGATGCGCCCCTCGCGCACATATTCCTGCAGCGCATGGCCCGTATACGGACCATATATGCGCCCGGCGACCTGCAGTACCCAGCGCCCGTCAAGGGCGTCGGCGTTACCTGCATCACCGGAAATAAGAGGTGCGTCCGTCATCGATACCAGAGTGCCTCAGAGCCAGCTTGTTGGGTCTTCGAGTGGTTTCCTGTCAGCCAGTTTGATCCATCCATTGACGATCCGATAGATGAACCAGATTGCCACGGCGAGCATCAGAATGAATCCAATGCCGAACACCAGAAGCAGCAGGCTGACAAAGCCGCCGAGAAGAGCGATCCAGAAGGTGCGGATCAGATACGTGAAGTGACTTTCCAGATAGGTTCCCGCAACATCCGGCCTGCGCACATATGCGATAACCACGCCGATGATCGCCGTGAACCCATTGAAAAAGCCGACTGCGTAGAGGCCGTACGCGATATGCGCCATGAGCGGGTCAGGCACATCGCCGCTACCCGATTCAACTGGCGAAGGTGAAGTGTGCTGGTCGGTCATGAGGGGCCCCTTCCCGAATCAGTCGAGGTGAATTGCATCAAACGATAAGCCCGCACTGACGCAGGGTCCATCGGGCTTTTTGCTCGTGCGCCTGTTTTGCCGCCGGGACAGGCTTGAAGCGAAGGCAGACACGGCGCACTCTGCCGCCGAATTCTGCATGTCAGGGACGCTTGGTGCCCTGCAATAATCAACATACGGAGCGACGCCCCATGAGTGATGCTTTTAGCGATCTTGAGTTTTCTGCCGCCGAACGCGATGGCAACGTCCTCAAAGTCACCATCAACCGCCCGGACCGGATGAACTCGCTGCATCCTCCGGCCAATTTCGAGCTTGAGAAGATCTTTGATGCATTCGAAGCCGATGATGATTTGTGGGTGGCGATTATCACGGGTGCCGGAGACCGCGCTTTTTCGGCGGGCAATGATCTCAAGTGGCAGGCGGAAGGCAATGCCATCGAAGTCCCCAAGTCGGGCTTTGCCGGCCTGACGGCACGCTACGGCATTACCAAGCCCGTCATTGCCGCGGTAAACGGTGTCGCGATGGGCGGCGGGTTCGAGATTGCGCTGGCCTGTGACCTCATCATTGCGGCGGATACAGCGACCTTCGCGCTCCCTGAGCCGAAAGTGGGGCTGGCGGCTCTTGCCGGCGGGCTGCACCGTCTGCCGCGTCAGATACCGGTCAAGCAGGCCATGGGCATGATCCTGACCGGGCGCACGGTGCCGGCTGCGGAAGGCCAGACGCTTGGCTTCGTCAACGAGGTTGTTCCGCATGCGGAGCTCATGGATGCGGCCATGAACTGGGCCAAGCAGATCGAGGCGTGCAGCCCGATGTCCATTCGTGCATCGAAGCAGAGCGTCTATGCCGGGCTTGATGAAGCCAATCTTGAGACGGCTGTGACCGGCAAATACGACGCCGTCCACGCGCTGTTCAAGAGTGAGGACCTGATCGAAGGTCCCATGGCCTTTGCCCAGAAGCGCAAGCCTGTGTGGAAGGGCCGCTAGGCGTTTTTGCGGTCCCAGAAAACCGGGAAGGCTGGCACCGCTGTCCGGCGGTACCAGCCTTCTTTAGTTTGGCCTCGCTGTCCGGCGAGGCCGGGCATTAGTCCTGCTGTCCGGCAGGACCGATTGGTTTCGTGGCAGAAAACCCTCCGTCGGGGTCGGCGCGATTAGAGGCCCGAAGTGCCCTCCGCCACGAAGTCTGCGCTCTGGGTCGAAGCAGTGTGGGCAGCGGTCTGGACGGACGTACCTTCACCGTTGAGCTTCACCCAGTGCATGGGGTGCTGGCGAGACTGGCGCATGATCCAGCTGTAGGGGGCCTTGTCGAAAGACACGATACCCATCGCCATGTTGTCGAGCACGAGATCACCCTTGTCGGTTACGACGGTAAGCACGGCATGACCTTCACCATTCCACTGACGTACGACAGTGATCAGAAGGGCGTCGGCAGGCCAGCCGCGGGCAATCAGGGCGCGGCGTTTTTCAAGCACATAGTCCTCGCAGTCGCCGGCTGAGTTGATGGCATAGCTCCACCACTCGACCTTCTGCACGAGGTCAATGTCATTCACCGGGCGGACAGTCCGGTTGAAAAAGGTGTTCACATCGTTCAGCTCACGCCATTTCTGCGCGGTTAGCTTGACGGCTGACAGGTTCGCTGTGGCAGCTTCGCCTGTGGATGCGGTTGTGATGTCGGCGGCCGGTTGGCAGTCTTCGCGGTGGCGAAGGCAAAAGCCGATATAGCCGATGGGCGGACGGGCGCGCTCACCTTCCACCATGGCAGTGGCAGTGGTGGACGCGGGCATGGCCGCATTGGAGAACTTGGCCGGCGTTGTGGGCGATGCCGAACTACCGGTGGTCTGACAGGCTGCAAGTGCAAACACTACAGCCAGCATTAGTGCGCTGCGAAGAATAAACATAACCAACCCCTTGGTCACCTCTTGAAAAGATGACTAGAGATTGCGCCTGTCGCATTTCTATATTTCTGATTTTCGTGTCTGTATTTGAGTAGATGTAAATGAAAATCCCATCTATATTTAAATACAGAATGGATCAATTCAGATTAGAGTGTGCTTCGATTTTTATGGTGTTTTATGCCGAATTGCAGATGTGCGCGAAAATGCCAGTGTTTCCGTAAAAAAACTCGCATGGCGAACATATGCTACCTGCCGGGCGACGGAGCCGGGCCCTCTGACAGGACAGGCCTCAGACGGCAAATATGGCGTGCCTGCGGCTTGGAACGCGCCTTCAAAAAAGATCAAAAAAAGCAGAAAAAATCTGTTTGGGCCTGTCTGGCGCCGCCATAACACTTGTTCGAAGGCTGGAAACGGGTGATCTCATGCCCATTCGGCCTAACCGGCAGCTTCCGGCTTACCGGCAGTGGCCGGAGCAATTCCTGGCACATGGGCCCTATCGCGCTGGACTTTTGCTGCCACCCTTGCCTGTGTCCTGCGTATCGAACTGGAGTTCCGATGTACAAAGAGCTGGCGAAGATCAGCGACCGCCCCGGCGTGTTTTCCATCTACACGGCAGACACGCTGTGGACGCATCCGCATCTGGCAGACCAGATGCTCCGCTTTCATCTGGACCAGGGGACCGAGCTTGCCTCGCGACCGGTGGAGGCGATTGATCGTGTGGTCGACTGGATTGACCGGTCTTTCGGTCTGAACGGCGCTTCGGTCTGTGATCTGGGGTGTGGCCCGGGCCTGTATGCGCGCCGGTATGCCGAGCGGGGCGCGATTGTCCATGGGCTGGACTTCTCGCAAAACTCCGTCGACTACGCCCGGACACACAACACCCTGAGTTCTGGGTCGCCAATATATCGCGTTGCGGATTACCTTACCGACCAGCTTCCTGAAAAGCAGGACCTGATCACACTAATCTACTGTGACTTATGCCCGCTTTCGCCTGATCAGGCCCAGGTTCTGCTCAGCAAGGTTCGCCAGTCTTTGGCGCCCGGCGGCGTTTTCGTGTTCGATGTTCTTTCGATGAGTGCATTCGACAGTGTCGAGGAAACCGTCTCGTTTGGACGAAACTTCATGAACGGGTTCTGGTCCGCTGGCGACTATTTCGCCTTCAAGCACACCTACAGATATGACGGCGAAGCCGTTTCCTTGGACCGCTATACGATCGTTGAAGAAAATAAAACGTGGGAGGTCTTCAACTGGCTTCAATACTATTCGAGGGACACCATCCGGGCGCAATTGAAGCAAGCCGGTTTCGGGACGGTCGAATTTTCAGACGGGTTCGGTCAGGACCCGTCGGACCCTGATGTGTTTGGCGTTGTTGCCTCAGCGTAGATTGACGCAGATCGGCTTGCCGCCGATCAGCCGACCCGCATTTATGGCCTAGGAAATGATCTGCCAGGAGCCGTCTGGTTGTTTGCAGGCGGTGCCTGCATCCTTCACAGGCTGTCCATTCACATAGACCTCCTGCTCGAAGGTCCGGCATTCATTGCCCTGGGCGTTGGTATAGACCTCGCCGGGGGTTACCTGGCCATAATTGCCGCTCTCCTGATTGCTCCAGGCGGTCTCTTCGCCGGTTTCCAGCGATTCATACGTCGTGTCCTCGACATATTCCTCATCTTCGCAGGTCAGGTTCTTGCCCAGCTGATTGCCTGCGATGCCGCCCAGCACAACGCCGCCGATTGTGGCTGCCGTCTTGCCGCCGCCGGAGCCGAACTGCGAGCCGAGCCAGCCGCCCAGGGCCGCGCCGGCGATACCGCCGACAATGCCGCCCGTATTGGTGTCGCTGCACTCAGCGTGGGCAGGGCTGGGGGCCGCTGTCAGAATGACCATGGCTCCAAAAAGCGCCAGAAATCCTGCCGTAAATGCCTTCATGCTGTGTTGCATTGTCCTCTCCCCAAAGCACGAGTACCGGTGCGTCCTCTCTATGATACCGCTTTTTGGCAACAATTTGCCGGGTAAATGGGGAGATCAGGGCGGCGTGCGGGCTGGCCTGAGGTGCTGCCTAGAAGTGAAAAGCGGCTGAAATCGAGCCGAACTCATCCCAGGCATCCTGTTTCACGAACTCCTTGCTGCGCCAGATGTTCGTGAAACTGATGCGGGCAGGGCCGACGGTTACGGACAATCCGGCCTGAAAGTCAGCCACGATGGGTTCTTTTTCCACCCGATGGCTTTTGCGGAAGGTGTTGCCGTCCAGAAAGATGTTGCGGGCAACGGCCCGGACTTCGGCGCCGGCAAACAATTGCCAGTCAATGCTGTCGCTTGGCTCAAAGTAGGCTGAGCCGGGCAGGCTGGGACGGATGCGCGGCACGCCGTCGGTGGTTCGCAGATCCGTGCCGATGCGCAGGGTGGCGCCACCAGCTGCATGGGTGAAGACATTGCCTGCGGAAAACCCGAAATGCGGGGTGACATCCGCTTCAAGCCGAAAAGGCAGCAAATCCTCAATCCACTGAACATCCACCGAGCGCGGCAGGCGGCGTTCATAGGTCAGGACAATACCCGGCTCGTTCTTGAGCTGGTTGCTCCACCCACGCGGTTCCTGCGTATCGATCCAGTCATGCCACTTGATCTGAACATCATCCGCCTGCGACCACGGACCGATCACCCCGATCGCCAGTTCCAGGGCGTCCACGCGTCCCGGCTCGCCGTTGCAGCCATCGTGAAAGGCCAGAACGCCGAAACCGACATTGAGCCACCCGGCATAGGGCCTGTCGTCGCGTTGCAGGGTGGGGACGGAGATATCGTCGGGGGTGAAGATTGACTGCCCCAGCGACACGGAGAAGTGCATCCGGTCACTGTTGCGGAAACCCGGCGTGCCGTCTCCCAGGCCCTGCAGTATTTCAGGGACCTTGCCGGCTGAGACATATGACAGGCCCGTTCCGTGGGTGTAGTTGCGGTCCGCGCCATTGCCGAAAAGATCGTTTTCCGCCTGGCCGGAGATAATCCGGTGGCGGTCCTTGCCGCAGGAATCAGATGCCGCGGCAGCAGGTGTGACCATCAGGATGCCGGCAGCAAGCAAGGCCAAGGCCGCAGCGCCCGTGGTGGCTCGAAGGGAGTGAATCGGTGTCATGAGGCGGACGCTACCGGCCTTGCGGCAGGCGGGTCCAGTGGCATTTGTTCGTGCGGCTGTTCGTCCCGCTTTCAGGCGCCTGAGATGCTAGGCGGACTGCTGCACCGGCTCAAAGTGGCGCATGACGGCCTTTGGTGTCGGTGCGACCTCGGCAAACTCAACCGCGAAGCCGTTTTCGTGATAGCGCACCACACGGCCACGCATCCGGCCAAGTTCCACATACACGCCGATGGTCGGGCGCAGATGGGTTTCGATGGATGCACCGCTCAGTGACATATCAATGATCTTGCAGGTCGCGGTAGAGCCGTTGGCCAGCGTCAGGCTGGTCGGCTTGTCTTCCACGTCCACGCGCGGGTGACGGCGAATTTCATCAAGGGCCGCCTGGTCGCCATTGGCCACCTTGGCCAGTGTTGCGGCAAAGCGCTGGCGCTTTGGCTCGGTCATCTCCAGCTCAAGCGCAAACCCGTCTTCGGCGCTGCGAACCACCGTGCCTTCAAAGCGGCCGAGCTTGTCCACATAGGCAACGACGCGTTGATGCGGGTCGGGCCGGGTGGCAAAGGCATCCAGCTCAATGTAGCACCCGCAGGCGGAAATATTGGCCACAGTGCCTTCATATTCCCCGCCGTCCGGCATCAGGCAGCGTGACGTATATCCGATAGGTATCCGCTGATACGTCCGGCGCTCGTCATGTTCGATGTCGGCCATGCTGCCCATTGGTCTGCTCCCAGCCCACCTCGAGGGGGTCTAGATGAATGTCGATACAGCATCGTTCCACGGGCGGGTTAACGCCTCGTTGCAATCAACAACGCGTTTTTGGGGTGGCTATTGTGATTGTTCGTCCCAATATGTGCGTTCGAATTTAGAACGGGCTTGTTTTGGCACCCTGGCTGCGTTGCCATGGTGAACAGCGCGTTAACTCCCCCGTGCCGCAGGGTGTCGGGGCTGCAAGCGATTGAGGGAGAGAGCACATGAAAATCGACAAGGGATCCGTGGCACTGGTGGTTGGTGTCGGTGCGTCCGAGGGTATCGGGGCGGCTGTGGCACGCAAGGCAGCGGCGGAAGGCCTGCATGTGTTCATCGGCGGACGCACCCAGGCCAAGCTTGATGGTGTCGCTGAAGAGATCAGGGCGGCAGGCGGCAAGGCCACGGCCATCGTGGCTGACACGACAAAGCCTGAAGACGTCAAACGGATGTTCGACACCGCCGAGCAGGAAGCAGGCAAACCGGACCTGGTTGTCTACAACGCGGGCAACAACCGCTTCAGCGCCCTGACGGACATGTCGGATGATTTCTTTGAAGACCTCTGGCGGCTGTGTGCGTTTGGCGGATTTCTGGTCGGCCGCGAGATGGCGCAGCGGGTTCTGCCAGAAGGTGACGGCGTTCGCGACACCCAGGCCACGCTCATATTTACCGGTGCCACAGCATCCATCCGGGCGCGCCCACCTTTTACAGCATTCGCTTCCGCCAAGGCGGCTGAGCGAGCACTGGCGCATGGCATGGCACGGGAATTCGGCAAGCGCGGGCTGCATGTGGGCCATGCCATCATTGATGGCGGTGTGGACGGGGCGCAGCTCAAGTCCCGGTTTGCGGAGTATCTGGAAGCCAAGGGCGAGGACGGCGGTCTGAACGTGGACGCCGTCGCTGCCGAATACTGGAACCTGCATATGCAGCACGCCAGCACCTGGACGCTTGAGCTCGATCTGCGTCCGTACAAGGAAGATTTCTGAGGTCAGTCGACAGGGTTACCCCTCATGCCGGAACAACACGTATTTGAAGGCGGGTGTCTTTGCGGACGCGTCCGGTTTCGCGCGTCGGCGGAGCCTGAGTTTCCCCATCTTTGCTCGTGCAGCATGTGTCGCCGCTGGAGTGGCGCACCGACGCTGGCATGGGTGGAGTTTCCCCTTGCCGCCTTTGAGTGGACCGGCGAGGGGGGAGAACCGCACTTCTTCAGGAGTTCGAAGAAGACACTAAGGGGCAACTGTACCGAATGCGGGAGCGCCCTTTGTGCGATCGATGATGGGTATGACCGCATCTCGATCACCGTCGGCGCCCTCGATCACCCCGATCAGGTGGTGCCGGATGAACGTCACAGTTTCGCATCCGCCCGCCCGGACTGGTGGCAGCCAGCGCTCAAGTCAGACTAGCTAGGCACCGTCGGGAATGGCCGATTTCTCCCATTGGCGCGGTCCGTCTGCACTGATAGTGTCCGTTCCCAACACAGTTAACGCTCGCGTTGGGGATCAATAAGAACATGCGTCAGCTCCTTGGTTTGAACATTCGGCCCGCAGTATTTGCCGTCTTGGCCGTATTCCTGTCGTCCTGCGCCAGCTACCAGCTGGATGATGCGCGGGACATGACGCCCAGCGGTGATGCCTTTACCCAGGCTCTGTATGACGCCTATCTGAACTATTCAGCCCAGGCCTATGAAGACGACAATGAGGAACTCTCAAATGCCTTTGCGTCCCGGGCCATTGCGGCAGCGCAGGGCACGGTGGTGGCGCCGGTTGTTCCGGTCTCCGATGCCATTCAGTCGGGGCGGGGGTCTGTTGCCTCGTTCGATGCAGCACGCGGACGTCTGATGGCAGCCCTGTCATCGGGCCGTTCTGCGGCGCCGGTGCTTGCGGCCAACGCCCAGGCGTCTTTTGACTGCTGGTATCTGCGGGCCATCGATCCGGAATCGGATGCGGCGGGAACGTCCGCGTGCCAGTCCCAGTTCAATTCCAACATTGCTGCGCTGGAAGCTGCCATTGCGCCGCCGCCGGTGCAGGTAACGCTGCCGGATCCGGCCAATTTCACGGCCTATTTCGGCTTTGACGAATGGTTCCTGCGGGCAGATGCGCTGGATGTCATCGGCGCGGCCATGGAAACCGCACGGATAGGTGGTCATGGCGAGATTGTGCTCGGCGGCCATACGGATACGTCAGGCCGGGCGTCCTATAATGACGGCCTGTCCCTGCGCCGTGCGGAAGCTGTGAAGGCCACCATGGTGGAGCTGGGTGCGTTGTCTGACGCGATCCGGGTGGTTGCTTATGGTGAAACCCAGCTTGCTGTTCCCACAGGTGACGGGGTGCGTGAAGCGCTCAATCGCCGGGTGGAAATCCAGCTGGTTCCGTAGCCTATTGACACTGCGTTGAATGAACTTGACGCAGGCGTCACTTTTTACGCTATTGTCACGCCCATAATTTCGCGCGGTTGCCTTAACGGGGCAGCCGCGCTGGCTATATGGCGCGTAGGGCGCTTGGCCGTGGCCCATTTGGCGGGTTCACGGCGCGCCCATGCAGCAAACAGGCAGGAAAGACATGGAAGCGTTTGACTATGTGATTGTGGGCGCGGGTAGCGCCGGGTGTGTGCTGGCGAACCGTCTGAGCGAAGACGAGGGCGCGCGGGTTCTGATTCTTGAAGCCGGACCCAAGGACAAGAACACATTCATTCACATGCCTGCCGGCTATTCCCAGATTGTCGGGACCAAGAACGACAACAACTGGGGGTATGAGACTGAAGGCCAGACGCATCTGAACAACCGCAAGCTCTACTGGCCGCGCGGGCGCGGGTGGGGCGGGTCGTCCTCGATCAACGCCATGGTCTACACGCGCGGTCATGCGCGCGATTATGATCTGTGGCGGCAGCTGGGCAATCCAGGCTGGGCCTATGCGGACTGCCTGCCGTACTTCAAGAAGGCCGAGCACTCCAATCGCGACGACACCACCTTCCACGGCCATGACGGCCCGCTGCATGTACAGAAGTCCAACCGCACCAATGACATTCTGATGGATGTGTTCGTGGAAGCCGGCCAGCAGGCCGGTCATCCGGCAACGGATGATTTCAACGGCGCGCAGCAGGAAGGCTTTGCCCGCTACGAGCACACAATCAAGGGCTCCAAGCGCTGTTCAGCCGCGCAGGCCTATCTGGTGCCGGCGCTGGACCGCAAGAACCTGGTTGCTGAAACCGGGGCGCACACAACACGCATCCTGTTCTCCGGCAGCAAGGTCACCGGCATTGAATATGTGCAGGACGGTGAAACCAAGCAGGTGCAGGTGGACAAGGAACTTATCCTGTCCGGCGGTGCCATCAATTCACCGCAACTCCTTCTGCTGTCCGGCATTGGTGACGCTGACTACCTCAAAAAATGGGGCATGAACGTCGTGGCTGACGTCAAGGGCGTCGGCCAGAACCTGCAGGACCATCTGGGTGTCGTCAGCCAGTTCGAGTGCACGCAGCCGGTGACGTTGCACCGCGCCGCTTCACCTTTGAACCGGATCAAGGCGGGTCTCTCCTACCTGCTGTTCGGTACTGGTGATGCGTCCTATCCGCCAACGGCTGCAGGCGCCTTCTTCAAGACCCGGCCTGACCTGGAGTTGCCTGACATCCAGCTGCACTATGTAAGTGTCGCCATGACGGACAGCCACGGCCGCGAGGGCATTAACGAAGCGCACGGCTTCTCCTGTGTGATGTACCCGACGCGGCCGGAGAGCCGCGGCTATCTCGCGCTCAAGTCGCTTGATCCGCTGGACGCGCCGCTGCTGCAGCCCAACTATCTGGAAGCCGAAAATGATCGGCGCGCCATGCGGGACGGCATCCGTCGCACGGAAGAAGTCTTCCGCCAGCAGGCGTTTGATGCCTATCGCGGCAAGCGTCTGAAGCCACCGGTCGACGTAAACACCGACGAAGAGCTGGATGCCTGGATTCGCGCCACGGCAGAAACGCTCTACCACCCCGTGGGTACCTGCAAGATGGGCACGGATGAGAACGCCGTGGTGGATACATCCATGAAGGTACGTGGCGTCGAGGGTCTTCGCGTGGTTGACGCCTCGATCATGCCGACGCTTGTTGGGGCCAACACCAACGCGCCAACCATCATGATTGCTGAAAAAGCCGCTGACATGATCCGTGGCCGCAAGGCTCTGGCACCGGAAAATGTGCAGATCGCGGAAGATCGCGAAGCGGTCGCGGCGGCCGAGTAATCTGCCCTTTTTTGCTGGACCTTCCCAACTCGTCTAAAATTCGAACAGAGTTTTAGGCGAGTTTGGTCTTGGTTGTTGTCATCGCCTCCAGAGACGGTCAGTAAGCTACTGCCAGTTCAGGAGGACTGCAAACGTCATGGGCACAAGCTCCGACAAGACATCCGGCACCCGCGGGCGCATTAGAATGCGGTCACCGCTGGGACCCGGTGCGACGCTCAAGTCAGCGCCGAAAGATGCGCTCCCGTCCCGCGTTGTCGCGGCACAGGAGGGACCGGATGAACGCAGCCTCCGTATCGCTCTGGCGCGCCACAGAAACTTCGTGTCCGGCCGAAAGGGAGGGCAGCGGCTTGTCCTGTCCTTCCAGTGCATAGAAGATATGGATTTCAGCGGTGCGGATCTGCGGGAGGCCGAGTTCGTCGGCGTTAGCGGGTCCGGCGCGAAATTTGACGGCGCTGATCTGTCAGGGGCCAATTTCTTCAGCGCTGATTTTTCATCGGCTTCCTTTCGCGGCGCCAATCTGATGCGCGCGGATATGCGCGGCGCCACCTTTGCCCGGTGCGACTTTGAAGGCAGCAATCTTGAAGGCGCGGACATTCGAGACGGCATGATCATGTCGCGGGATGGCGGCGGCAATCTCGCCTATTTCAGCGGCATGGATTCGAGCGCCGACATGTCCGGCGCATCGCTGCGTGAGGTGAATTTCGAAGGCGCCCGCATCGTGCGGGCGCAGTTGTCTGAGACAGACCTCACGGACGCGAACTTCTCAAATGCCCGGCTGCGCAAGACGCGTTTGTGCAACTCCAATCTGTCAGGCGTGGTGTTCACGGGCTGTGATCTGACGGATGCGGATCTTTCAGGGTGCTGCCTGCGCGGTGCCAGTCTTGTTGGTGGCGTGCTCGATGGCACCAACCTCCAGGGCGCTGATCTCACCGCGTCACAGGTGGCCCGCAGCGAACTCACCCATGCTGACCTTGCCGGCGCCATATTGCCGATGAAGCGGACGGAAGCGGGCGAGACAATCGAGGACATGATCCAGGATCATCGTCTGTGGGTCGCAAGTCTTGGCCAGCATGGGCGCCAGTTAAAGGCGCGCGGCATTGACGCGACCGGGCTCAAGGCGGCCCGCGCCAAACTCGCGGCGGCAGATATGCGTGACTCGGTTCTGGCGGACGCCAATCTCTCCCATTGCAATCTCACCATGAGCGACCTTGAAGGCGCGACGCTGCGCAAAGCGGGTATGACCTACGCTGATCTGCGCGGGGCGAAGCTATCCAACATCAAGGCGAACAGCATCGTCCTCATGGGCGCTGATCTCTCACCGATGCCGATCGGGGGCATGGGCGGCAAGAAATGGCCTGTGCGCGCGCATGGAGCCGTGTTTGCGGGTGGTGATCTGCGCAAGGCCGACCTGCGCGGCATCGACCTGACCGGCGGCTCGCTGTTCAAGGCCGATCTTCGCAATGCGGATCTGACAGGAGCGCTGCTTGTTGATGTTGATCTGCGCGGTGCGGATCTGCGCGGCGCAAATCTCAGTCATGTGGACCTGCGCGGGGCGCGCGGTGCCGAGGAGCTGCGCGTGCAGCTCATCGACTTCGACGATGAATTGATTATGCCTGCGGCGTCCGAGCCCGCAACGCTCCAACGCGCCTAGCTGTCTGTCTTCACCAGACGCAGATACGGACGGACTTCGCGGAAGGCGATGGCCGGCGGCGCATGCGGGTTGTCTTCCACATCCAGCTCAACGCGTTCGGTCATGGGAACCGTTTCACCTTCTTCAGCGTCCAGCACCTCAATGGTTTCCGTCCACTGACGCACGATCGGGTCCGTGCCGAGCCAGAACGGGTCTTCAAGAGGGGCGATGCAGCCCAGCACCCGCGACAGACGCCCGTTGGCGGCAGCCAGCGGCAGAAGAAGAAGCTCAAAGCGCACGGTGCGCTCGCGCATGCTTTCGGCAGCGAACTCGACCAGCACCGGTTCGGCATTGCCGACCACGCGCTCGAGAAGGCTGGTGACGGTTACCCGGCTCTCGCCCTGCCACAGCGACGAGAACTCCTCGGTGCGCAGCTCAAAGCCGTAATTGGCGCACAGGGCCGTTCCGGCTAGGCGAAAGGTAAACACACCGGGTCGTTCAAGTTCCAGAATGAACATCTCCGGCAGATGCCGTTTGATATCACGCGGTTCTATCTCGTCGCGCCGAGGGGCCTGGCGTCCGGCGGACAACCGGTACCAGTAAGCAAGAAGGTCTCGGGCGGCTCGCGTTTTGGTCATTGGATACGCGCTCTTTTGGCGGTCTGCTTCCCCATGTGTCCCGAAGAAGCATCCTAGGTTGATCCTGTGGGCTTATCCGGGACACCCACCGTGCCGCTGCGGCACAGTTGCGCCCGGAACGGGCCTGATGGACGTAAAAGAGCATGCGTCATGCCAGCCCGGCGGTGGATCCGTGGCGGGCGGGGGATAAGAGTGATTTTTCTGTGGAGAAGTCTGGAAAGCGCAGAAAACCGGCGTTTTGTTGCTAGGCTTCGTTCTTCCCAGGGTGGCGGGTGATGCCGTCGGGCGGGGTCACGACCACGGATTTATAGTAAACGGGCTCATCGGTCGCGGTATCGATGATCCGCACTTCAAGGGGCGCCCCGGTCTCGGCGCTGTTGAAGCGGATGGGGGCGGGTGTCTCGCCAGCGGTTTTCCATTTGTTGCCCCACTGGGCCAGCGCCATGAGGGCCGTGCCCAGTTCCTTGCCCTTCTGGGTCAGCACATATTCATAGCGGGGCGGACGGTCCTGATACTGTACGCGTTCAAGAATGCCGTGGGCTTCAAGGTGTCTCAGCCGGCGGGTCAGGATATTGCGGGCGATGCCCAGCCGCTCTCGAAAGTCCTCGAAGCGCCGGTAGCCGGTCAGGGCCTCGCGCACGATCAGCATCGTCCACCACTCGCCGATGATCTCCAGAGAGCTGGCGAGTGTGCAATCAGAGTTGGCAAAACTGGTCCGGCGCACCCATGTATCTCCTGAACGGGCATTTCCCTCGGATTTCTGAGGGTAAATGATGTCGAGTACGTTGCATCAAGCAACTTACTATGACAACCTAAGTTGCGTGGTGCAACTAACTAGCCTGACCATGCGGTGGTCCGGTTCTGGTTTGCCAGCGTAACTGATCTAGCTGCCGGCGGATTGTATCGGCGGTCGGCAAAGTGGGTGGGGTGAGAGCGTGAACAGTCGTCTTTTGTTGGGCATTGCCGTGTTGGTGGGTGCAGGTGCGGCGGTTTTCTTTTTCAGCGGCGCGCCTGACGCCATCAGCCAGAGCATTGACCGTGACCGGTTGATGCCGGTGGTCACCGCAAAAGTCGACATGCTGGACACCTATGAGCTGCAGGCACGCTATGCCGGACGCATCAACGCAAGCCGGTCCAGCAATCTTGGTTTTGAACGCCCGGGTCTTCTCGCCTCCGTTGCGGTGGACGAAGGTGCAGTGGTTAAAGAGGGGGATGTCCTGGCCTCTCTTGATACCCGCAGCCTGAAGGCGCAGCTGGCCCAGGCGCGGGCGCAGGCAAATGAAGCCAGTGCGCGCCTCTCCTTGTCCAATGTCACCGTTGAACGCCAGAAGAAACTCCTCGAACGCCGGAACGTATCGCAGCAGCGCTATGACGAAGCGCGCTTTGAGCGGCAGGCCGTCTCGGCGCAGCTTGCAGGTGCGCGCGCCAGCATTGAGGCGCTTGAGGTTGCTATCGAGCTGGCCTCCATCCGCGCGCCGTATGATGGCCATGTGGTGGCCCGTATGGTGGATGAGGGCACGGTGGTGAATGCGGGCCAGCCGATTTTCCGTCTACTCGAAAGCGCCCGCCTTGAAGCGCATATCGGTGTGCCGCCGGACGCGCTCAAGGGCCTGGACGAAGGCGCGATCTACCAGATGGATGTACGCGGGCAGTTGTATCCTGCCGTCCTGTCGCAGGTTGTCTCGGAAGTTGATCCTGAGACCCGCACGGTCAACGCGATCTTCCTTGTGGAAGCCCCCTTTACGGATGTGCGCGCCGGAGAACTGGCCCGCGTGCGTCTGACACAGAAGGTGACCGAGACAGGATTCTGGGTGCCGCTTGAAGCGCTGACCGAAGGACGCCGTGGTCTGTGGGCGTTGTTTGTCGTGGCGCCTGATACGGCAACAGGTGATGCCGCAGCGCAGGCCCCCAAGAATTCCGGCATTGCCGAACGGCGTACGGTTCAGCTCCTGCATACGGAAGCCGAGCGCGCCTATGTGCGCGGCACGCTTCAGGATGGGGAGGCCTTCATCGTTGAAGGGACTCACAGGCTCGCGCCGGGACAGCGCGTGCGTATTGTCGATGCACCGCCTGGCAACAGCTCCGCCCAGGTCAGTCAGACACGTGTTCAGTAGCGATCAGTAGGAAAGCATCCCGCGCATGTGGTCGAACCTGTTTTACCGGAACCCGCGCCTGACAGCCCTTACCCTTGGGCTGATCATCATCGCAGGGTGGCTCGCCTTCTCCAGTCTTGGCCGTCAGGAAGATCCGGCGCTGACCCGGCGCTTTGCAACAGTCGTCACCTTCCTTCCCGGCGCGGATGCCCTGCGCATGGAAAGCCTCATTTCCGAGCCCATCGAAGAGCGCCTGCGCGAAGTGCCGGAAATCAAGGAAGTGAACTCCGACTCACGCGCCGGGACATCACTGGTCCGCATTGAACTGCATGACTATGTGATGGTGCCGGACCAGATCTGGTCCAAGGCGCGCAACAAGCTGACGGAAGCAGAAGCCGTTCTGCCCGCGGGGGCCACCAAGCCTGACCTGCAGGACCGCTCATCAACCGCCGTGACAGTTGTTGTGGGGCTGGTGTGGGACCAGGAAGGACCGCCGCAGGTCGACATTCTGACGCGCTATGCGGATGACCTTCAGGATCGGCTGCTCAATATTCCCGGCACGCGGGAAACGGACCTGTACGGCGAGGCGGAAGAAGAGATTCTCGTCACCCTCGACGCCGTCGCGGTGTCGTCGCTCAATCTCAGCGTGGCCGAGATTTCGCGGGCCATCACCCTCGCCGACGCCAAAGTGTCTGCGGGGCAGATCCGCAACTCGGTCAACGACCTGTCGATTGAAGTCACCGGCGAATTTCAGACCATCACGCAGATCGCCGACCTGCCCATCAAGCAACGGCCCAACGGCCAGATCGTGCGCTTGCGCGATATTGCATCCGTCACAAAGGGGGTGCGTGATCCCCCGCGCAGTCTTGCGCTGGTGCGTGGCGAACGCGGCGTCATGGTCTCCGCTGAAATGGAAGCGGGCGGTCGTGTTGACCTCTGGTCCATTCGTGCCGAGCAGATTCTGAAAGACTTCGAGGCGGACCTGCCCCGTGGCGTGAAACAGATCGTGGTCTTTGACCAGAACGTCTATACGTCTGCCCGCCTTGTTGAGCTTGGCTCCAACATGCTGCTGGGTGCGGCCATCGTGCTGGGCGTGCTGCTGGTGACGCTTGGCTGGAAGTCCGCGCTGCTCGTGGGTGCTGCGCTGCCTCTGTCGGTGCTGATGGTCTTCATCGGCTACAATCTGATCGGCATGCCGCTGCACCAGACATCCATGGTGGGCATCATCGTGTCGCTCGGCCTGTTGATCGACAACGCCATTGTTGTGGTTGATGACTTCAATGCCGCGCGCAAGAACGGGGCAAGTCCGGGTGAGGCGATCTCGGAGACGATTTCGCATCTCTTCGTGCCGCTGTTTGCGTCAACGCTGACGACATGTCTGGCCTTTGCGCCGATCTTCCTGGCGCCGGGCGGTGCGGGTGAGTTCGTGGGGCCGCTGGCCATTGGTGTGATCATGGCGCTGGCAAGTTCGTTCTTCCTGGCCATGACGGTGATCCCCGCCATCGCCGGCTTCGTGTCCAGCGATGACGATGCGGATACGCACCGCGAGCACACCTGGTGGAAGGACGGCTACGTCAATCGTGAGCTGGCGGACCTTTACCGCCGCAGCATCCGGCTGATCCTCCGTGTGCCCATCATCGGTGTGGCTGTCGCTGTGGTCCTGCCGATCTTCGGGTTCATGATGGCAGGCACGCTGGAGAACCAGTTCTTCCCGGCGAATGACCGGGACATGTTCCAGGTGCAGGTGTTCCTGCCCGCGCAGGCCTCGCTGCAGGAGACGCGCGTTGAAGTCGAAAAGATCCGTGATCGTCTCAACAGCCACGAGTCGGTCATTGACAGCTATTGGGTGATCGGAGACCCGGCGCCGCGCGTGTTCTACACCATGACCAATTCGTCAGAAGGGCTTGCGTCCTATGCGGGCGCCTTCGTGCGCACGACATCAGGCGATGCAACGCTAAAATATCTGCCGGAAATCCAGAACGATCTGCGCAACGCATTCCCTAACGCGACCATTCTGGCCGTGCCGTTCGAGCAGGGACCACCGGCTGATGCGCCACTTGAAGTGCGTGTGGTCGGTCCGGACGTGGATGTGCTGCGGGAAGAGGGCGAGAAGCTGCGGGCGATCATGCACCGCACGTCCGGTGTGACCTACACCATCGCCAAGCTGTCCGGCGGCCAGCCGAAGCTCAGCGTCATCACCAATGAAGATGAAGCCAAGAATGCCGGTCTTCAGGCGGTCGATATCGCACGTTCACTGGACTCATCCTTTGAGGGCTCCGTCGGTGGCTCCGTTGTGGAAGCAACGGAAGAACTGCCCGTGCGTGTCCGTGTTGGCGATGGCGGGCGAGGCGAGATCAGCGACATCCGTTCTGAGTACATTCTGCCGACCGTTCGCGGTCCGCTGACGGATAATGGCCTGCCCGGTGTGCCGCTGACGGCCATTGCGGATATTGGTCTTGTGCCCGAGCTTTCGGGCATCACGCGCCGCAACGGGGAACGCACCAACACCATTCAGGGCTTCCTGGTGCCGTTTGAACTGCCGGCTGAGAACCTGGCCGAGTTCCGTCAGCACATGGCGGATGCAGGCTATGAGCCGCCGCGGGGCTATCGCTTCGAGTTTGGTGGGGATGCGGAAAACCAGTCGGAAGCGCTGGGCAGCTTTGCCGCCTTTGCGGGCCCGCTGCTGGTGCTGATGGCTGCGTCCATCATCCTGTCGTTCAATTCTTTCCGCTATGCAGGCATCGTCTTTGCCGTCGCGTTCCTGTCAGTCGGTCTGGCGCTGTTCGGTGTCTGGCTGTTCGGCAATCCGCTTGGCTTCGTCGCCATCGTCGGCACCATGGGACTGGTGGGCCTGGCCATCAACGGGGCCATTATCGTCCTGTCGGCCTTGAGGGCCGATGACGCGGCCAAGCAGGGCGATATTGATGCGGCGGAAGAGGTTGTGGTTAACGCCAGCCGTCACATCATCTCCACCACCCTCACCACGGTCGGCGGCTTCCTGCCGTTGATCCTGTTCGGTGGCCGCTTCTGGCAGCCCATGGCCACCGGCATCGCCGGCGGGGTAGGCGGCTCTGCCATCCTGGCGCTCTACTTCACCCCGGCGCTCTTCATCTGGATTGCCCGGCGCGAAGCGCGGCGGGCAGAGGCGCAACGCCTCAAGGGACGTATCGCGCCGGCGGAGTAGGGTTAAAGCGGCGGCCGCCATCGCTCCGGCACGCTATCTGCACTTTCTGTCACATCAGCGGCGATCTGGCCGCTTTAGGACAGAAACAGGGTCATTTGCCCCCCTGAGTGACCCGCAGGAGTGCCAAAATGAAACACGTAACGCGAATTGCTGCCGTCGGTGCCTTGTCAGTGTCTCTCACTGCAACACTGCTCGGTGCCGTTTCCTTTGCCGGCCCGGACAAGGGCAAGGGCAGCTATGGCGGCCACGGCCCGAAGATGCCCAACGCACCGCATGTATCGGTCAACGTGCCCAAGGTCAGCACTAAGATGTTCAATGTCTCCGTGCCCGTTCCCAACGTGCATGTGCCGATGTTTAACGGCAAGAAAGACAAGAAGGACGGTGGGACGGACACGTTCCGCGAAAAAGAAACCATCATCGAGCGCGAAACCATTCGCGAAACGACGATCATCGAGCGCGAAGTCATCAACAATGAAACCGTCTTCATCGGCGGTGGCGGTGGCTCGTCCTACGTCATCATGCAGGCCCCGGCCGTGCAGCTTGGCAAGATCAACGTGGTTGAAGAGTTTATCGGCTGCTACGACGCCCAGGGCCGCCTGACCGATGCCTGCAAGCCCGTGAAAGCGGAATGCATCGACGGTAAAGGCCGCCTGTCCGCTGCGTGGCGCGTGTCACCGGCTGAAATCGGTATCGACTACAAGGGCGAGGTTTTCCGCTGCCCCACCGGTTATGCCATCGGCGCGACAGTTGGCGAGATGGTCAACGGCCATCCCGACTACACAAACGGCTTCGTGATTGAGTGCCAGGGCGGTGAAGCCCTGCGCTTCGGCCAGGCCGGGCGTCTGGCCTGCGCACCGGAAGAGCGCCGCACTGATCTGCGTCACCCGCAGCTTGCCGGTGGTCCGCTGGCGGAAGTCCTCATCCATCGCGGCACAGCCACCCGGTCCAGCAGTCACAGTGGTGCGGCTGATCTTGGTGGCCTGGTGCTGACCGGCGGTGTCGGCGGGCGCGTTTACTAGAAACTTCCATGAGAGCCGCATGGCTCTCTTCCGGAAGCCGAAGGTGAAAGCGCGCTGACTGTCCTTAGTGCTGCTTCACCTTCATGGCGGGCGTTCAGGTTGGGGGACCTGAACGCCCGCTTTCTTTTGTCCTGTGGTGTATTCGCGGTGAGGATCGCTAGCCGCGCTGGCGGTGCGGGTCTGCCTTCCAGACCATGTACGACAGGATCAGCAGCACCATGACAGTCGCGCCGACACCGCCCACAAGAACGGCCGTGGCGGCTGGCATGGGCAGGGCGATGGCAGCGGTGACGCCGACAATGCCGAGCACAACGAACAGGCGGCCTGCCCAACGATGGGTGACATCCCATGAGCGTTCTGACGAGAGTGTCCAAGGCGTGCGCACCCCCACGGTCCAGCTGGGCCGGGCCTTGCCCAGCACATTGCCGGTAACAGTGAGCATGATGGCAGCACATGCGAGCATAATGCTGGCGACACGGCCTTCGAGGTCTGCACTCAGCATGCCCGTCGCGACAAGTGTCAGAAGGCCTTGAATGGTGGCCAGCAGATACAGGCTTGCAACCCAGATCGTGTGATAGGCCTTTGGCGCATCAGCAATGTTGCGGCCAAGCGGGTCCAGTCCGGGGATCACCAAGAAGAGTCCGGTGAGCGCAAGAGCGGTCAAAGGTAGCAGCCCGAACGCTTCAAACGGGCCGCCAAATCTGTCCGGCTTACCATCAATGCCCCAGTGGACCGGGATGAGGGTATCAGCAGGGACCGAACTCCAGCCCCACAGGGCAAAGCCGATTACAAGACCAAGGGGAATAAGAGATGCACGCAATCCGGTTGCAGTCATTTGACTTTGGCTCCTTTGGCGCGACGGATGGACTTTTGCGATGCAGGGGCAATATCCAGCGCGGCCATGACCAGTGTCATGATTTCCTCCGTGACGGACATGTTGAGCCGATACTGAATGGTTGTGCCCTGACGTTCCTGACTGATGAGGCCGGCCTCCTTCAGCTGCGCAAAGTGGCGCGACATGGTGGGCTTGGACACGGCGAATCCGTCGGCCAGATCACCGGCGCTGATGGGACCCTTGCGCAGACGACGTAAAACATCGCGGCGAACGGGGTGGGCGAGGGCCTGAAATACATCACTCATGCACATTTATTTAGGCATCACGCTAATTAGCGTCAAGGCTAAATAATGTGGTGTGTGAAACAAAACACCATCCCGGATTATCTCCAGGATGGTGCGGCTGCTCGTCAGAATTCGTGAGTGATGCTGCTAGGCAGCCCAACCACCGTGGAAGGAAATCGGCACGTGGTGGCTGAGCCAGATCTTTGCCTGCGGCCCGGCATCCACAGCATTGGCATCAAACACCCCAAAGAACGTGCGCTCGCTCCTGGCGTCGAGGCACTGGGCGATCAGCCAGCCGTCGTCAATGGCGCCGGACTTTTCATCGCGTGCCACAAATACCGGTTCGCCGACATGGGTCGTATCCGCACCAAAATCAAAGACCTGCGCTTGGCCGGTTTGCATGTCCATGCGCTTGATGCCGCTGTTGACCACACCACGACCGCCAAACGCGTAGTACCCCACCTTGTGCTGCCCCAGCTGGACGCGCGGGTCGGTCATCGGGAATTCGTGGTTGCCCGTATCCAGAATCTCTTCGCGGGCCCTGCCTGTGCTCCGTGAGATGACATAGCGGCGAATGGTGCCGGGCTTTTCTGCGTTGCCCCACTTGCCGACCATGATCTGCTTGAACAGGGGATTGTCGCCGATGAAGTGGTCCGGTTCGTCGAAGCCGACAAAGTCAGCGATGATTTCGTCGCCTGCGTCATAGGCATTGAGGGCGTGCCACATGAATGATCCGGGGACGTCATGGAACGTCGCCTCGCCGCCGGCCTTGGGAACAACGGCCAGCACCGTTCCCTCAGACGCATCGAAGGAGAGGCTGTCGGTTACGCTGTTGAAACCGGCCAGAAAACCCACCGGCGAAAAGGTGCACGGGTGGAGGACGAAAATGATGCTCGATTTGGTCGCGAAGAAGTCGTGAATATAGACCTGCCGCGGCGCCTCAAAGCTGAACTCGGTCGCCAGCTCCATGGATGGTTTGTAGACTGACACATGCAGGGACATGGTTGGCCCGAAGCCCTGGCCGGCCAGAATCCATTCATTCGTCTGCGGATCAAGTTTGGCGTGGGCCTTGTAGCCGCCGGAAATTGCAGACGTCGCCAGTGTTGACTGTGTTTCCAGGGTCTTGGGGTCCAGCAGGAAGGTGGCGCCGCCTTCGTCGCGGGCGGCAATCCTGCCATTGACCGGATAGACCGTCACACCGGCCTGGCTTTCAATGTCACCACCCAGAAGGTTCGAGAAAACCCCGCCGGGCCGCCGTGTCGTCCAGGTTGCGTGCAGATATTTTCCTGCTTCTTCTTCCGCCCGCAGCTTTGGCGTGTCGACAAAGGCGTTGGAGTAGTGAGCCCTGCCGTCGCGGATTGCGAGGCGCTGTACCAGCCCGTCGCCGTCCAGCAGGTGCTGTTTGCGGTAGCCGTTGCGCTCAAACAGGCCTGGACCATTGCGGTAGAGCACGCCGGACATGTCAGCAGGCAGGGTCCCTTCGATCTCAGGTGTGTAGTTGCGGCCGCCTTGCTCCGACACGCCCAGCAGGGTCATCCAGTGCGGCGCGGTTTCCGTAATCTCTGATGCATGTGCCGTCGACATGAAGCGTGCTCCCCCAAGCTGAGTGGTGATCGGCAGGAATGCAGCCGCCGCACTTGTTCCCGTGAGTAACGCCCGGCGGCGTGTGAGGCCGGTGGATGGCTGTTTGTTTGTCTCGGTCATGGTGTGCCCTCCCTGCAGAGCAATGTTGAGCCAAATCTTTACGACGTTAAGATAGGTTGCATTCTAACGCTGTCAAGATTAGAAATGCGCATGGCCACACAACGGAAAAATCCCAGCAAATCTGCGGCATACCATCATGGCGACCTAAAGCGCGAACTGGTGACTGCCGGCCGGCGTCTGCTCGAGAAGAGTGGCGTAGAGGGGCTATCGCTGCGGGCAGTCGCGCGGGAAGCCGGAGTCAGTCAGGCCGCGCCCTATCATCATTTTGAAGACAAGGACGCGCTGCTGGCGGCAATTGCTGCTGAGGGCTTTGCCGGCCTGTCAGCCGAAATGGCGAAGCGCTCAGCAGGGGCGGATACTGCGGGCGCGCATATGGGTGGCCTTGGCGCCGGCTATATCGTCTTTGCGTTCGAAAACCCGGAGCTGTTCCGCCTGATGCACGGCCCACGGTTTGCTGTGGCTGACAAGTATGACGACCTTCTCACCGTTGCCGCTGGCAGTTTCACCATGCTGCGGGATGGTGTTGCTGCGTGTCGACCCGGCGCGAGTGAGAAAGAGATCGAGATTGCCTGCCAGGCAGCCTGGTCACTTGTCCACGGCGCCTCCATGCTCATTGTTGACCGGCGCATTGATGCAGGAACAACGGTGGATGACATCGTGGCCTTTGCAAACCAGATGACGATGCAACTTCCCGTTTCCGGCTGACCCTCCGGTCTCCGCCGCGCGCATAAAAAGAGGGGAGACCCATTCTGGATCTCCCCTTTAGAGTTCGCGCCTGTAACCCCGACGGTTGTTAGCGCTGCTCGATACGGATCAGGTCGGTGCCCTGCGTGGCTTACCAGTCTGCGCCGTAAGTGGCGGTGTTGCCGATAGCGGTGGCCTGAATGGAGGTGTAGGCCGCGCTGTTTGTGTTGTCTGTCTTCATGTTCACAGACGCCCTGATGTTGGCGCTGTTTGTCTGGTTGTTCGTGGCCGTCAGCGGTGCCGGGTTGCCGTAGCCGGCGGCGGCGCCGTGTGCCGAGTTGCCGATGGCGGTGGCTGACCCGTGAACCTGTCCCCAGCCGTCGCTGGTTGTGAGGTTGGTTGTCGCCGTCACCCTGGCGTTGTTGTTCTGCTCGACCGACATATTGGATCCGGCGAAATTAGATCCGGCCAGAACCTTGTTGCCGATGGCGAGGGAAGTAGCACCGACATAACCTTCGATCGTGTCCACCGTCACATCCACATTTGCCTGAACCTCACCGTTGTTCGTCTGGGTAGACGTCAGGTCCAGCGTTGATCCGCGGGTGGCGGCGGTGAAGTCGTTGGCAAAGGAAGCTGCCGTTGCGTCCACACCAGAGCCGTCGTCATACACAACCTTCACGTCTGAGATCACCGTATTGAGATTGATCTGGCCGTTGAGGACCGTTGACGTGGGAGGCGTCCAGGTATCTGCAGGTGCATCAGAGCCGTCAGATGCGTTGGTGTCTGCAATGGCATCGGTGATTGCTTCGGCGCCGACGCCACCTGTCGCTTCCTGTGCGTAGCTGGCGCTAGAGAGAGCCGCGAAGGCCACTATCGACGCGGCCATTAGAACCGGCATACCAGCCGTAGGGGCGATTGCGCGTACCATAGTCATATCCTCCAGAAGTCGTCATCGGTGCAGGCTGCATTGTCTGCTGAGGTGCAGCTGCGCGGGGGGCGTAGGGGGCTGCTGCCGGGTAAGCAGGAGCAGCCTGGGCCTGGATCGGGGCAGGTGCAGCGTAAGCCGGTGCAGCTGCGTAGGTCTGGGTCGTGTGGCCCTGTGTTGCGTGCGGAACCTTCACTGCGTGGGCAGATCCGTTGAGATCATTCACGTAGCGGTTGTTGTGGACGTTGCCGCCGCCGAGGGGATCGTTGCCTGCGCAGGTCTGCGGACCAGCGCCGTACAGGCTGCCGACCATTTCCAGCACGGCACGTTCGATCACGGAGCGGACAGCCAGCTGGATCGGCTCGAGAGCCTTTTCACCAGCGCCGACGTCGATCAGGTTGCCGCCGAAGAAGTCAAACACACCTGCGCGGAGTTCGCGGCCGATGATCTGCTTCTGGTAGGAGATCACATCCACAACTTCCAGCGAGGAAGTGCGTACCAGGCGAAGGTCGAGACCGACGTTCAGAACATACTGCTTGGCAACCAGCGTGGCCGTCGTGCCCATCGGGTTTTCTTCAGAGAAGAGACCGTCCAGGCCGCCAGAGCGGATGTTGAAGTTCAGCTCGGTGATGCCGCCAACAAGGTAGTAGTCCGAACCCGGAATCTGACCGGCATGGACCTGACGGTATGCACCCTTTTCGCCGGTGTCACCGATCAGCTTGTTGTTGGCGTATTTCAGCTCAAGTTCGGAGACGCCTGTGTCGAAACGCTCAACGAGGCGGACGCCGGACTTGGCGAGGGCGGAGATGGCCATCAGGGCGGCGCCCTGCGTAACCTTGCGGCCGCCTTCGAATTCTTCCTTGCCGGTGTAGTCGGCAATCTGGCCAACTGCGATGCGGGGACCGGACATGCCCTGGCCGCGCACGTGGCGTGACAGGCAGCGCAGCGCCGTGGAGTACGGCGTTTCGTTGCTGATCACCGGCGCGTTGCCGATCGGCGTTGCATAGGTACCGCTGGGGCCTGCAACCGGGCTGATGCAACCGGCCAGAGCCAGTGCGCCGAACGTCAGTGCAATGCCGCGCAGAGGGCCGCGTGTCTTTGTCGGGGACTTAGTCAAGGTCGAGCGTGCCATTGAGAACGGCCTCCTGATCGCCATTGTTTATCTGTGTCGAGTTGACGATCACTGTGTTGTTGTTGCCATTGGTTACGACGTTGAGCTGGTTACCAACGGCCAACGCAGAGCCATTGATACCGACGCCGGAACCCTGCCCAGCAACACCAGCAGTGTTACTGAACTGTGTGAAAGTATTGGAAACGACCCGGTTCCCGTTCGCATCGCGGGTTGACGGGTTGAAGGCGCGGTTTGTTTCGCCCGGCTGGTCACCGTACGGCGTATTCATGGTGTAGTTCTCTTCCCACGGCTCGTTGGCCGCCAGAGCTTCACCCGCCGTCATGCTCAGGGCTGCAATGCCCAGGGCAGCAACGCCACCGGCTACAGCAGCGAACCAATCGGCGCGCGTCTGAGCTTTTTTCTGGTTTTGCGTAGAGCCCAACATGGCGTGTCGCTTTCCTTCATTCGTGGTGCGCCCGGATTGGTGCGCAGACCAACAGGAGCAATGGCCATGCCAGTGTCTGTTTGCGTCATCCGGATACGGATTAACCATGGAATTGGCAGTTCTGCGCGACAGGCTGGTGATGAGGCCGTTCATGTGGATGACAATCGCCAGAACCGTGCCAGTCTGAGATGTCCCGGTTTGATCCAAAGCGGGACAATCAGCGAAGCCGCGCGTGCATAAACGGGGCAGGGATTGATGCGCGCTTGCCAATTCGGCCCCAACACGGCCATCTAGGGGCGAAAACGACGCAAAACCGGTATTTGGGAGAGACGACGTGCCAGCAACGCTCGAATTCTTTTATGACTGTTCCAGCCCCTGGACCTATCTGGCCTTCTCACGCGTGGAAGCGGTGGTCGAAAGGGCAGGTGCCATCATTGACTGGCGGCCGGTTCTCGTGGGCGGCATCTTCAACAAGGTTAATGAGAGCGTTTACGAGCAGCGGGCCAACCCGCATCCGGTCAAAGGGCGTTACTACGTTAAGGATTTGCAGGACTGGGCGACGTTCTGCGGTATCAGGATCGGCATGCCGCCGGTTTTCCCGGTTCGCGCCGTTGATGTGATGCGCGGGGCCATCTATGCGCTGGATAAAGGCAAGATCGTCGACTACAGCCGGGCCGCGTTTGAAGCCTACTGGGGTGATCTCAAGGACATTTCCCAGCCGGAACACCTGAAAGACATCTGCGACAAGGTCGGGCTCGACTGGGAGGGGTACCAGGCCGCGATTGTCTCGGATGATGTAAAGGGGCGCCTGCGTGCCAATACGGAAGAGGTTATCGAGCGGGGCGGGTTTGGATCTCCCACCATGTTCGTTAACAAGACGGATATGTATTTCGGCAATGACAGGCTGGAACTTGTTGAAGCAGCGCTCAAAGCAGCGCGATAGGGCGGAGCCTTAACTCGTGAGTAATGATTTCGGTTCGGGGCCGGGTCCCCAGCAGAGCTACCCCATCTTTCGGGCTCCCGGTTTGCTGGTGGGGCTGGTTGCTGTGCTTTTCGGCATCCATCTGGCGCGGTCCTTCATGGACCCGCAGGCTGACTTTGAGTTTCTGTTAACCTTTGCGCTCTTCCCGGCGCGGTATGGCGCGACGGCTGACGGGGCGCAGTTTGTGTTTCCCGGCGGCATGTATGCGGATTTCTGGTCACCGGTGACATATGCCTTCCTGCATGGCGGGTGGATGCATCTGATCTTCAACTCCGTCTGGCTGCTGGCGTTCGGCACACCGGTTGCCCGTCGGTTGGGGACCATGCGGTTTCTCTTCTTCTATCTGGCGTGCGGCGTCATCGCAGGCATTGTCTATGCCGGAGCGCAGGCCGGGTCTCTTGCAGCCCTTGTCGGGGCGTCGGGCGCCATCTCGGGTGTTGTGGCCGGGGCGGCGTTGTTTGTGTTTGAGAAGCAGGGGCCGCTGGCCCGCTTTGGTTTTGATTACGGGGCTGAAGAGCTGCGGGCCGTGCCGCGCCGTCCGGCGCATAAGGCGCTTGGCAGTGGGCCGGCCCTGATGTTCACCGCTGTCTGGCTCGGCCTGACCCTGCTGACCGGCCTGCTGGGTCTTGGGGCTGTCGGTGAAACCGCAAATATTGCCTGGGAAGCCCATCTGGGCGGCTTCATTGCCGGAATTCTGCTGTTTCCACGCTTTGACCCGGGCGCTGAGTCGGATGAATAACAGGCAACTTACGGAAAATAGGGATTAACCTATTGAAAGCGTTGCATGACTTCCCAAATCCAAAACACGCCCCGCGCAAACAGGTTGTCCCCCAAACCCGGACCATCCACTGCCTGCGGAGCACCCATATTTCAGGAGTGATTGTTCAAAATGAGCGACGCCACAGCTTCTTCTGACGGTGAAACCCCCAACGATGACGCCAACACCAAACGCATCGGGTCTGATGCGAACGGAGATGAAGCGCTCTGGGTCCGGCTGCTGTTCATGCTTGGCTTCTGGTTTCTCGGAAATCTTGCCTTTTCAATCTCGATTTTCCTCGGCGCCTTGCAGTTCGTGGTCATTCTGGTCCGCGGAGAAGGCAATGAGGAGCTGAAGACCTTCAGCCGCAACCTGGTCCAGTTCGTCTGGCAGTGCCTGGCCTATGTCACGTTCAACCAGGATGAGAAGCCGTTCCCGATGAACCGTTTCCCGGACACCAAGAAAGACGACTAGTCGCCCGCTCCGCTAGAGCAAAGGCTCCATTTTGAGAGTCGGCTCTGCTAGAGCAGAGGCTCCAGATACACAGGATCGCCGCCGTCGAGGATCAATCCCTTGATGGCGGCGGTTCCGTTTTCGGAGATGGCTGCAATCACGGTCACGCTGCCCTCGTCGCGCATGTCTTCAAGCTCGCGGCCGGTTCCTTCCGGCACGAAGTAGCTTTCGATGCCATATGAAATGCGCGCATTGCGGCAGCCCACGCAGCGTTCCTCGACAGGTTCCTCGCCTGGCAGCGCAGTGGGTGTCAGAGGGGCTGTATCCATCCAGTCGATCCGCCCCCTGATCGTAGTGGTGCCGGCGGCTGCTTCCGGTTGCCGGTGATGAATGGCCGTCGCCTGCCAGAGGCCAGATGCATCATCCTCCGCAAGCGTCACATAGACAGTGTCGCCGCCCTTGAACTGATCCGGGTCCTCAGCAAGTTGGTCCACCGGGAGCCGTGAGATGTCATAGGTGAGGATCACATAGTCGCCACGGAAGATGTCGCGTGGATCAACCGGAGCGGTTGCCAGGCGTACTTCAGTGCCGGATGACAACAGGGTGATGCGCTCGACGACAATCTGGCCCAGCAGCAGCGTCATGATGATGGCGGCGAGGATGAGGCCCCACAACCGGTAGGGTGCCCGTGCGATGTTTTCAATCCAGCTGATCATGGCTCAGGCCTCCTTTTCCGCTCTGGCTTGCCGCGCCAGCAGCTGTTGTCTGATCCGTCCAAGGCCGACACTGAGGCCGATCAGCAGCACCCCGCCCACGGCAAAGAAGGCGGCGGTATCCAAAAGCGTGCCGACGGTTTCGAAATACACGTAGAGCGCCATAAGCCCGAAGGCGGCAAAGCCCAGATTGATGCTGAACCGGTCGTGGGTGCGGGTGCCATAGCTGACGCACCAGACCGATGCCCCGAAATAGGCGATGACGAAAAGCCAGCCGGCCAGCTCGCCCCAGGCGAGGCTGGCATAGGGAAAGAGGACAAGGATCACCGTTGCCACTGTGAGAACCGCCATGTCGGGCAGGGCCAACCGCGACTGCATGTAGGCCATGCCGCCGGTTGCCAGGACCATTGCGCCCAGAACGAGCGCCACCCAGATGTAATTGGTTTCATCCGGCAGCAGACCCTCGGCTGCCAGCGGCAACCAGAAGGCTGTGCCCATGGCAGCCAGCAGGCCCCAATGGACCATCGCATCTTCAAACGGGGCGATGAGGCGGTTTGCGATGTGTCCCTTGGCAAAGATGATCAGGGCAACCATGGCAGCGAGCGCGAACACGCTGTCGGCAGACCAGTCGA